>Ga0116172_10000465_pt1 | contig 41177 bp, 57 predicted proteins | sample AD_UKC083_MetaG_FD_89799 | JGI IMG/M metagenome (GOLD analysis project Ga0116172, IMG submission 89799) | Active sludge microbial communities of municipal wastewater-treating anaerobic digesters from USA - AD_UKC083_MetaG | ecosystem: Engineered > Bioreactor > Anaerobic > Digestate | place: USA... | reverse complement strand
TGCTGCAATCAGTTGTTTTTTCTTTGATGAATTAACGTTAATTGGAAAAATAGTTTTCTCAATTTTGTTCATTTGGCTTTCAGTTAAGTTTTGGAAGCTCAAAAACGAGCAAATCAAGATTGTTGTTGAAGATTTCCAGAAAGCACAACAGAAATTCAAAGACGTTCAAAAGCCATACAGCGAAACAAAGCGTTTGAAAATCAAACAAAGCACTACTTACAACCGTAAATTCAGAGATATTCATAATAAAAAGAACCGCTAAATGGCAATTTACACCCGAAACGAGTTCGCTGCATTCCTTGGAATTGACAAAAATCCACGGCAAATCATCAAATCAAACATTGATCGAGGGAAAATTGTATTGAATGAAAACGGTGACATTGACGATACGGTACCAGCAAATGCAGATTTCAAGAAACGTTACCTTGAAATCAGAAAGCAAAAGGTAGGCACTCCAATTGATCAACAGCCAAAAGCAAAAAAGGATCCTGTTGAATTGGTTCATGAAACAACTGCAATTCATTTAGCAGCTGGAAATAAAAAGGTTCAAAATGCAGCGGTCAAAACAACGCTTTCAAAATTTGATTTGGAGCTAAAGAAAACCGAAGCTGACATTGAGAAAAAACTAATTGACACGGAGCTTTCAAAGGTAAAACTGTCTGTTTTGATGGGTGGAAACATACCAGTTTCAGTTGTAAAAACCATTATTTCAACGCTTTCAAAAAGCATTTTGAGCAATTACAAATCATTTCAAGACCAACTAATAACAGAGGTTTGCCATGAATACAAAATAGATAATGCAAATCGAACCAAAATACTTTCAAAGGCTGTTACTGGATTGAATGCAATTCACACAAAAGCTGTTTCAGAAAGCAGAATACAGCTAAAAAATGCCATTGGAACAAATCAAAACAAACTAGCAATTGAAGATGAACAAGAAGAAAATTAAAATATCAAATAATTATATTATATTTACAATGTAAACTAATATAATATGAAAACAGAAGAAATGTATTCTCTTTATGAAAAAGGGTTTTCGCTTGAGCAAATAGGAAAATGTTATGGAATTACAAGACAGTCTGTTTATCAAAGATTCAAGTCTAGAAACCTTAAATTAAGACAAAAAAAGCTAAAGCCTTTTGTTATTGTTGATGGACTTAAGTTTACAATTAACAGAGATGGGTATTTTGAATGCACAACTATTGATAGATTGATGTTGCATAACTATGTTTGGGAAAATAAAAACGGAAAAATACCAAATGGATACGAGATTCATCATATTGATTTTAATAAAGTAAATAATTCAATTGATAACTTGCAATTGGTAACACCGTCAGAGCATACTAAAATTCATTCAGTAGCATTAAATGGAAGCGGAATGAATAAAAAAGTAAAATGTATAGAAACTGGAGAGGTGTTTGATTCAATAGTTCAAGTTGCTAAATTACACAATCAACACGCTTCAAATGTTTCAAGATATTACATTGATGGCAAAAGAAAATTAAATGGATTTACTTATGAAAAAATCAATTAAAGTTGGCGGTCAATTTTCTGGAGTTGGTGCATTTGATCAAGCGTTAATCAGTTTAGGAATTGAATTTGAAAACATTTATCAAGCTGAATGGGATAAGTATGCACGACAAACATATCTTCATAACTATGACGAGCCAGAGTATTACGTTAAAGACGTTTATGATACCCCAGTAACCGAAATTACAGAAAAACATGGAAGCCTAGATATAGCTATGTTTTCACCCCCTTGTCAAGCTTTCAGTTTAGCAGGCAAAAGACTTGGAAAAGATGACAAACGCGGGATTTTATTTTTCAATTCACATGAATTTATTCAAGAAAACAAACCGCGTTTTTTCATTTTTGAGAATGTGAAAGGCTTACTTTCTGATGACTCCGGAAAAACTTTTAGTGAGTGGATTAATATGCTTGGGGGAAAATCTGTAAATGGTTTGCCGATCATTTTTCCATATGAAGATTCAGTACCATACCACATCTATTGGAAAGTTTTAAATGCTAAAGACTACAACATTCCACAAAACAGAGAGCGTGTTTTTATTGTTGGAATTCGTGATGATGCTGACAATGTTTTTTCCTGGCCAATTGAAGAACCATTAACCCGAAAACTTAAAGATGTACTTGAAATTGAAGTTGATGAAAAGTATTTTTTGAGTGAAAAAATGGTTAGTTATTTAATAAAAAATCAGGATAAAAGAGCTTTGAAGTTTGCCGACGGAAACGAAACACACGCTGCTTGTATAACTAGTGCGTATCATAAAATGCCAACAGACGGCCAGTATATACAAATCAAATCAGCAACATCAAAAGGCTACGAATTAGCAACAGAAAACGATTCGATAAATTTCACGCATCCAAACAGCAAAACAAGACGAGGTCGTGTTAGTGTTGCTCAAACCTTAGACACTGCGTGTAATCAAGGTGTTTTAGTTAAACAAGAAGTAATTCAGATAAACCCAAGTAGGGAAAGTGGAGGTAAACAACCGTACCAACAAAACAGAGTTTACAGTGAAGACGGAATTTCGCCCGCTTTATTAAGAGATAAGGCAGATTTGTTAATAAAAACTGATGTTTGTATTCCTGTTTTAACCCCTGATCGAGTAGAAAAACGTCAAAACGGTAGAAGATTTAAAGACGATGGTGAAGAAATGTTTACAATCACAACGCAAGACCGACACGGGGTTTACGATGGTTATCGAATAAGACGATTAACACCTCGCGAATGTTTCCGTTTAATGGACTTTCCAGAATCGTTCAGTTGGCAAGTTTCAGATTCGCAAGCATACAAGCAAGCTGGCAATTCTATTTGCGTTGGTGTACTTGCAAAAATCATCAAAGGATTTAAAAAGTTACATGATTGATTGGTCCGAAATAATTGACGAAATTTTAGATGCTGCAGAACATCAAATTTCAAATATTCTACCTTCAGAATGGGCGGAACAAAACCGATACATGGATTCAACTGTTTCGCCAGTTCAAGGATTATTCTCTTTTGAAAATTCACCTTACACGCGCGAAATTGTAGATTTCTTACATCCTACAAATCCTTTTCAAGTTTGTGTCATTATGAAAGGGGCGCAAATTGGATTCTCAACATCTGTCATTGAAAATGGAGTTGGATGGATAATTTCACAACAACCAGGAAACATTTTATTTTTAGTTGGTCACGATGATTTGATTGAACGTGCCATGGCAAAAGTTGACAACATGCTCGATTCAACTGGACTGCGTGCCAGCGGTGTTATTCGTTCAGCTGCAAACAGAGCTAAAAACAACAAGTCAGGTGACAAAGACCGATCAAAAGAATTTAGCGGTGGATCCTTAACAATGGGTTCCGCAAACCATAAAACAATTCGCCAGTTATCCATGAAGTACGGATTTTTGGATGACTTAGAAGCAATGAAAGGCGCGTCAAAAGAATCTGGTTCAACTATTCCACTTGTAATGAAACGTTTTGCAGCCTATGGAAAGGATAAAAAAGTCATGATGATTTCCACTCCAGAGCAAAAAGAAACTTCAAACATTGAACCAGAATATTTAAAAGGCGATCAGAGAAAGTACCATGTTGCGTGTCCTTGTTGTGGTGAATTTATTGTTCTTGAATGGGAAATTGACAGCGAAATTATACCAAATAAAAAGGCTGGAATTACCTACCAACTTGACGAAAATTACAATTACATCGATGGAACAACAGGATATACATGCCAAAAGTGCGACGGTTTTTTTGATGACAGTAAAAAGAAGGAATTACTAACAAACGGAAAGTGGATTCCAACAGCAATTCCAACGGATTCAAGTTATACAAGCTATCACATTTCAACGCTTTACGCTCCAATTTACATGGATAGCTGGGAGTATTATGTAAAAGAATATTTAATTGCAGTACCTCCGAACGGTGTTATTGATGAAAAAGCCTTACACACGTTTAAAAACACGGTACTAGGTCAAACATACAAACAAACGGGTGTAACTAACGATTCTGAAAAACTCAAAGAAAATATTCGAGATTACGAAATGTGGACCGTTCCAGAAAAACAATCGATTGCAGACGGTAATGGAAATATCATGTTGTTAACGCTTGGATCGGATATGAACGGAACCGTTGAGGACCTTGTAAGGAAATTTGAAGATGATGGACGTCTTGACTGGGAAATTGTTGGTTGGTCTGAAAGTGGCGCTTCTTATTCAATTGCACAAGGTAGCATCGGAACATTTGTTCCAGCTCATTTGCGTACTGAATCTCACAACCACGGATCAAGAATTAAATGGGCGTATGTTCACAACATGGAAAACTCAATTTGGGATGAACTTACAAGAATTATTTCTTTGAAAGTGAAAACTGATACAGGTAGATTTATGTCAATTCTAGCATCTGGAGTTGATACAGCTCCATATACTCAATACTCCTATCCATACATTGAAAACGTAAAATATAAGGTTTACGGCTTGAAAGGTGACAAACAGCATGATTCTGGAATTTTTATTGATGGGGACCAAAGTCCGTTCCAGATTTCAAAGGATCATTCAAAACTTTGGATCGTGAACGTGAACCGGTACAAAGATTTGCTTTCTACTTACATTGGTTTGAAGTGGTCCAGAACCGGAGCGTTTGCACAACCAAACAATTTTATGAACTTTCCAAAACCAGAAGGTTATCATTATACGGATGACGGATATTTCAAACATTACGAAGCTGAACACAAAATCGTTGATGAAAAAACAAAACGTTTTATTTGGAAAAAGGTAAAAGACAATGCACAAAATCACTTTTTCGACTGTCGTATTTATGCAATGGTTGCAAGGGATTTGTTTGTAACTGAAGTATTCAAAGAAGCAAAGATTGTAAGCGTTAAAAAACCGCAATGGAGCGACTATGTCAAGCTGTTGAAAGGTGAAATTAAGAAATGAAAAAAGAGGTGCTATGCACCCCTTTTAAAAACTAAAATCAAAAACTATCCCAGAATGTCTGAAAAGAATTATAAAACAGTTCAAATATAATGCTTTTGTTTGATTAATTCCAACACTTCACTAGCTTTTTTTAGCTCCCTGCCTTGAAAATAACTGATTTTATCACCTATTTGAGCATTGTTGTATTCATTGATAAACGTTTCTTTTTGTTCTTTTGTCCAACGTATTGAGCTTGCAGCGTTTCGAAACTTACGCAAAATGTTTTTTCGGACCATTGAATAGTGGTGCAGGATTGCTTGTTCTGGTTCAAAAACAACAAAACTATAACTTGTATTCACTTTTACAGACGGATCAACAGTAACAGGATATTTAACCGCTGTTGAAATTTCCGTGTTTGAGTACATTTTGTTAATGAACGGCATGTAATAATCTTCCAACGGCCAAACGGCTAAATCTGAAGTTCTGTAATAAGTAACCATTTTTGTAAATGAAACGTCAACGTTTTCGGCAACTTCTTTTCCAGCTTCAAAAGTTTCTTTACTGTAAAAATGATCACCAGCTGCCAAAATGAAATGTGTGAAGCCTTGCTTTTTAGCTTCCTGGATCATTTGGTTGTGTTTGTTTCTTTCAAATAACTTTGTGTTTGCTTCATAGTTACCAAAGCAATGAGTTTTGAAAAGTTGAACTTTCGAATTGCTCAAATGATAATCAATTCGATGCTTTTCCGAAAAATCAATAAACTCATTGTGTAACGACTTGTTTTCCATAAAAACCAAAACACCATCCACAAACGGCAAATGTTGTTCAATTGAATCCTTGAGCATTTGCATATCGTCACCAGTCCAAGTTGTGTACAAAATTCCCAGCTTCATACCATAAACAAATAAGCGGTTAACATTCCAATTCCAACGCAAATAGCACTCCAAATAACTTTTTTCATACTTTACTTTTTAGGTGTTAAAAATCGTTTACAGCGCTTCAAAAACGTTGAATCTTCTAATTCATCAATTAGCTGTTTTTGTTTTGCTGGATTCCCGTAAACCGTTATAAATGGCGGTACGTCTTTCGTAACAACAGAAACCATTCCAATAATTGAATCCATTCCAATAATCAAACGGTTTCGAATGGTGCAATTTAGTTTCACCTTCACGCGGTCGTAAATCGTAACAAATCCACCAATTACGGATGAGGTACAAATTTCACAACCGTTTCCAATGTACGCATCATGTCCAATATGAGCATGAGCCATTATTAAATTCTCGTTTCCAATAACGGTAGATTTACCATGTTTTAACGGTCTTTGAATAGTGACATGTTCCGAAATCACATTATCGTTTCCAATGTGAACTGTGCCTTTAAAATCGGCTTGCATTACACCGCGAATTTCACCATTACCACCGATTACGCAATACGCTCCAATCACATTTCCTTTTCCAAGTACTACATTTGGGTGAATGATTGCTGTTTTGTGTATTGAATTACCATCTATGTTAATCCAATCCTGATTGTATAAATCTTGTTTCATGTTAATCAATTGTGTTTAAATATGATTCGTGTCCAGATACCATCAAAAATCTAACTTCAAACGTTAATTGAGTAATACCTCCACTTTTTCTCTTTTCAAAATCAATTTCGTTCATTTCTTTTTTCAACTCAATCAATCTATCCATTACAGATTAGTATTTAGCTAATTTTTCTGGATTGTCTTTTATTAAAACAACAAACGGAAGCGATTCTTTTTTATTCTTTCTTCGTCTTGAATACTTCCAGAAACAATAACTTGAATTTCAAAATCAGTACATTTTTCAATCAAATTTTCAACCCCTGTTACAAATAATTTTACCACCTCTGGGCGCCCCCAAACACTCGTAACAATAGCAAGCTTAATTTTTCGGTCGGGCGAAATCGAATAATCCTTTAATTCAGAAATTCGATTTGATGCAATAAAGCGCGGTAATGCACTTGGATTGATTTGGCTTTCGTCAATTGTTTGACCTTTGAAAAGCATTTTTACGTCACGTCCTACCAAACGATCAGAATTTACTACAAATTTTTTCATGTTGTGTTTTATAAAAAGTTAGTGATTCTTTGTCCATTACCGATTCAAGAAAGCTAAATTCAGAATCGTTTATTTCATAGCGTTCAAGCTTTGTATTGTGGTAATGTCCACCGCTCAAACCTATATTGTGTTTTATTCCAATTGCAATTGTTTTTTCAGGGCAAAATGTTACACCTTTCAATTGCTGCCATAAAGCCGCGTCCGTGTATGGATATTCGTCAACAGGCCATTTGATATTCAAGTCTGGTTTGATCAAAGTATTCATCATGCTTGCGCGTCTGTAGTGAACAAGCTTTGTATACTTTTTCAAACCGATGTGGTAATAGTAAGTGTAATTCGTTCCAAACAATTCTGGTTTTCCGTGATTAATCCAACTTAAAACTATCGTTTCAATGTAGTTATTTGTATAGAAATCATCGTTTTCCATGAACAAAATACAGTCAAAATCCATTCCGTCAAGTGCATGGTATGCGGTTCTGTAACGTTGTGTAATATCGCAATTTTCAGAAAGTGGCGCGTAGTCGATGACATGAATTAAATCTGGCTGCATTGTTTGGTTTTCAATCATGCGCAAACAATTTTTTAAAAATTCTGGTCGATCACCTCTATCTGGCACTAATACTGCAATCTTTAGTTTTTCTACTGACATTATTTAATAATTGATTTATTGAATTTAATATTTAAGTTGTTAGAGTTAGTCGTATTTGTAATTAGAATTAAACACATCAATAAACGATTGTAGGTTTACAGGCGAAATAAAAATAATCCCAGTATTATAAATACTTACAAGTTCTAAATCATCTGTTTCATAGCCATACATTTGAATCTTATCTTCTTCAAATACAGTAATCCAATGAGTCGTTTTTTCAGTTACTTTTTTGTAACCGTATTTAATTTTGACATAACCATTTTCATGAATTACATCTAAAATTGTTTTTTTCAATTTGTGAATTTTGATCTGACATTTTTAGTTTTTTTAGTTGTTTCTTGTATGCAAATATATAAATAAATTAATACAAAACAACACTTTTAAAAATAAATTTATTTCTCAAAACACGGTATTTTTATAGTTTATGTACGCAAAAACCTAGTTTATGTACTACAAAAACCCAGTTTATGTATGCAAAAACTCCATTTATGTATGCAGAAACCTAGTTTATGTATGCAGAAACTCAAATTTTTTCATGTTTTGAGTTGTTAAATCTCTCACAAAACCCCGATTTTTAAAGGAATTTATTTTGATCAAATTTATTTTTGTCGAGTTTATGTACTACAAAAACCCAGTTTATGTAGTACAAAAACCCAGTTTATGTAGTACAGAAACCCAGTTTATGCATACTGTTATTATTTTAACAGTTTTTTATGTATGCAGAAACCTAGTTTATGTATGCAGAAACCTAGTTTATGTAGTACAAAAACCCAGTTTATGTATGCAAAAACTATTTTTAGAATCGGTCGTTATATATACTATATGTAATTAATACTATCGTATTAATCATTTATTATAAACAATAACTATTAATTCTTTCTTGTTCAAAATTGATTTTTTTCGAAGTCAATTTTTTGAAGCAAGACCAAAATAAAATTTTAGATAAAAATTTGGTTATTAGAATTTTTGTTTAAATTTGAAGCTCAAAGAATAGCAATTAAACTTTTTAGATTATGGCATCAGATGCGGTAGACTTAGGAGCGGTTTCAAAGGTAACAGGGTATAAAATTATCAAAGGCAACTTCAATAATTCAACTCCCAACTTGCCGCAACGAATCGCCATCATTGGACAGGGTAACACGGCAAATCAAGCAAGTATTGATCCAGCTGTTCCAGTTGAAATCACATCAGCAAAACAAGCTGGTGAACTTTTTGGATTTGGTTCCCAAATTCACATGGCAATGCGAATCTTACGACCTTTTTCTGGTTCTGGAGTTGGAAGCATTCCGACGATTGTTTATCCACAACTTGCAGCGGTTGGAGCTACGGCAAAGATTTTTGAAATTGCACCTGTTGGAGTTGCTACTTCAAATGCAGTTCACACGGTTGTTATTTCTGGTCGTTCTGGTTTAGATGGTGTTTCTTACGATGTTTCAATTTCAAAAAATGATACGTCAGCTGAAATCACTCAAAAAATCGAAGATGTTGTTAACAATGTTTTAGGATGTCCATTTTCAGCTGTTTCAACTGACTACGAAGCAACATTGACTTCAAAATGGAAAGACTTATCGGCTGACGAATTGAAAGTTTCCATCAATACAAATGGAAATGACGCTGGAATCAATTACAGCATTACAAGCACTCAAGACGGTTCAGGTACTCCGAGTATTGCTGCTTCTTTGGCTTTGTTTGAAAATGAGTGGAACACAATCGTTTTAAATACTTACGGAACTACAACAAGCATCATTGAAGCTTTAGAAGATTTCAACGGTATTCCTGACCCTAACAACCCAACTGGACGTTTTTCTGGAATCGTAATGAAACCTTTCTTTGCATTCACGGGAACAACAGACGAAAACGGTGAAACAACTTTCACTGATGCACGTAAAACCGAAGTTACAATTGCAATGTGTCCAGCTCCTAAATCGGACGGTCACCCATTAGAAGCAGCTGCAAACTACGCGTTTTTACAGTCTGTACAAGCTCAAAACAATCCACATTTGGATATCTCTGGTCAATACTTGCCAGATATGCCAACCCCAACTTCAATTGGTTACATGTCATCTTGGATCAATCGTGATACGGTTGTCAAAAAAGGACATTCAACAGTTGAATTGACAGCTGGAAAATACAGAGTTTGTGACTTTGTTACAACTTATCATCCAGACGGTGAAACACCGCCACAATTAAGATACGTTCGTAATTTGACTATTGATTTTAATATCAAATTCAAATACCGTTTGATTGAGGAAATTAACGTTGTTGATCATGCAATTGCAAGTGACGCTACAATTGTAACGGCTTCGAATGTGATTAAGCCGTCACAATGGAAACAAGTATTGAGCAAATTCTTTGATGATTTGGCAGTAAATGGATTGATTGTAAATCCAGACTTTTCAAAAGAAGGATTGATTGTGAACATTAGCACAACTAATCCAGACCGTTTTGAAACGTTTTTCCCTTATCAACGTTCAGGATTTGCGCGTATTTCATCAACAACAGCTGAAGCTGGATTTAACTTTAATAATTAATATTTGAAATAATGGCAGCAATTGGAGGTGACATTACAGAAGTAAGATATTCACACCCGACTTTAGGATCGGGTGTGTTTTTCGCAAAAGCAGGCGAAACAAGTACTTTAGATTTGGGCGGCATTCGTTCAAACGATGAAACAAGTGGAATTGATGGATCTGGTGAGCCAGTTTTTCAGTTGACTAATACGCGCGGTTCATTGGAAATGGTTGTTTCAAACGATGACAAAGAGCGTGAGGATTTATTCAAAGCTATTGCTTTGGCTGGTGATCCTGTTTCTGCTGAATGGACAATGACGCACATTAACGGAACAATCTATGGTATGACTGGAAAACCTGTTGGTGATTTGAACGGTGATTTAATGGCAGCTACTTTTACCTTGAAAGTTTCAGGTACAAAGGTCCGTAAAATCCAGTAAAAACAGCAAACAATAACAAATAGAAATAATGGAAAAAGTGAATTTTGAAACAGCTACTAAAGAGGTTGAAAAGTGGTTGGATTTTAAAAAAATTAAACCTCGCAGACGCGAGCAATTGCAAGCGTTAATTGATACTTTGGTTGATTCTGTTCAAGTTGGTCAATTGGTTTTAGAAGATGACATGTCTTTTAGAATGACTTTGGATTTTCCTGTTGCTGAAATGTCAGAACTGAAATTTAAACCACGCATTACAGATGCTGAATTGAGCAAGTATAAACGCAACATTAAAGGCGCGGATGCTTGGGACACTCAACAGTTGGTTTTGCTTTGTGGTTTGACTGAACAAACAACAGAGATTATTAAAAGAATGGACACAAACGACCGAAATACAGCGGATGCAATTATCATTTTTTTTCAATAATTGAAAATGAAAAAGGCGAAAAATTTAATCTGTTGGACATCATTGACGCTTTAATTGCATCAGTAGTAACCAACTTTAATTGGACTCCACATTATTGCCACGAACGTCTGTATCTCGATGATATTGACGTTTTTGGTTTAATATACTGGTATGATTTAATTCCAGAAAAAAACAAAAAAGAAAAGCAATGACACCAAACGTTGTAACAACCATTTTCGCAGCAAAAGACATGATGAGCCAAAAAGTAATGGCTATGCAAAAAAACGTGTCAAACGCAGGGCAAAACGCTTTTTCATTTGCAAGAAAAGCGGCTGTTGCTGGAGCTGTTATTTTAACACCTTTGGCACTTGCTGCAAAACAAGCTGTTGATTTTGAAGATAAAATGTCAGATGTCGCAAAAACAACAGGCATGCAAGGCGCTGAACTTCGAAAGTTTGGTGACGAAATACTTGAAATGTCAATGAAAACAAGATCGAGTATTGACGACATTGCAACTATTGCTGAAATCGGTGGACGTTTAGGAATTGCAAAAAAAGACCTCAAAGGATTTACAGTTGAAGCAAACAAATTTGCTGTTGCTTTGGGCGGTGACTTTTCGGGTGGTGTTGAAAGTGCAATTACAGAATTTGGAAAGCTTAAAAACCTTTTTGCAGATACTAGGGATTTGGACGTTTCTGAATCGCTTAAAAAGTCGGGTTCTGCTTTCAATATTTTATCTTCAAAAGGAGTTAACGTTGAAGGGTTAACGGATTTTTCTTTGCGCGTTGGTGCTTTGCCTGAAGTTATGCGACCAACACTTGCGAGCGCTTCAGCTTTGGGTGCTACACTTCAAAAGTCTGGTGTTGATGCTCAAATTGCATCGAGTGGATTCTCTAATTTCATTACAAAAGCGGCTACACAGGTTCCGTTATTTGCAAAGGAAATGAATAAATCCGATAAATATGTTCGTAATTTAATTAACACGGATAGCGCTCAATTCTTTGCAGAATTTGCTGAAAAAATGCAGGGTATTCCAGCTGACGAATTAGCATTAAAGCTCAAAAAACTTGGGTTAAACTCATTGGAGGTTCAAAAGGCTGTTGGTGCAATGTCTGGAAGCATGAAAACTTATACAGAATTTAGCGCACTTGCAAATGAGCAAATGAAAACAGGGTCCTCAATTACGGATGAGTATAACACAAAAAACAACAATACAGCCGGGCAAATGGCAAAACTAAAAAACAGTTTACGCGCTTTAGCTATTACGGTTGGAAACGCTTTGTTACCTGTTGTTAATTCACTTGTTGAATCCGTTGCACCAATGATTAAAAGCGCTGGTGAATGGATGCAAAAAAATAAAGGATTGGTTACAACGATTGTGAAAGTTGCAGCTGCAATTGGTGTTTTTTCAATTGCTGTTAGTGGTGTAAGTTTTGTTTTTGGCTCCTTTCAAAAAGTAGGATCAGCCGCAACCATGGTTATGGAGCTTTTTGGAGTTTCAACAACACTAGCAACAGGACCTTTGGGAATTATGATAGTTGCAGTTGGGGCGCTTGCTGCTAGTATGGCATACATGGCAACCCAAATTGATTTAAGCACAGCTTCAGAACGAGTTAACAACGAAGTAAAACAACGTGCTTTAGACAAAACAATTGATCAAAGAGTTGAGCTTGCAATTTTATTCAACACGCTTCGAAAAACAAAAGAGGGAACGGACGCGTACAAAGGCGCCTTGGATAAGATTGATAAAATGTCCCCTGGACTTGTTCAAAAATACCAGCTCCAGGAAAAGAATTTGCGAAAAATCGCGGCTGCTGAAAGACAATTAGCAAAAGACATTATGGCGCGCGCCATGGTCGAAAGTCGTCAAGAAATATTTAAAGAAAAAACAAAACAGTTTTTACAAAATCAGCAAAAAGGAGAAATAACAGGATGGGAGAAGTTCTTATATGGAACAGACGGCACTTTCTTTGGCATGGACATGGGGTCTGGTTATAATCCAGAGGAGCAGAACAAATTAAAAAATGAATTGAATGTTTTGTCCAACCAAATTGCAAGAGATTTAGATCAAAATCCAGCTCCAATGAAAAACGGATTGGAAAAAGGAAAGACCGACAAAATGGAAATCAACATTACAGGTTTACCGGATGGAAGTTCAGCAACCATGAACGGCAAACCGATTTCAAGCGGTTCTGGAATTGCAGGAAAGTTTAAATTAGCATACAACAGATAAGACTATGAATAATGTTGATTTACGATTGATTGAAACGCTTGACGGTGGGGATTATGTTTTGAAAGGAAATGATTTACAGCTTATTTCTGGATTTCAAAATATGCCATATATAGGTTTGTTTGGTGGAAATAAACAGCCAACAACGGGACCAAAAACAACTGAACAAACATTTGATTTTTGGGGGAATTACTTATTTTATCCAACCGATTCTAGTAAGTGGATTAATTCAATCACAGAGCATTTGTTAGAAGCAACAGAGCTTAATTCAGCAAGCAGAATAAAAATTGAGCAAAGCGTAATGAAAGATTTGCAGTTTATGCTTGAATTTGCTGAAATCAAAGTTAGTGTGGTATTGATTGATGTTGATAAGTTGAAAATAACAATAGAAATTCACGAACCAAATGTTTTAAATTCAACTGTTTTTACTTACATTTGGAACGCAACAGAGCAAGAATTAATGATGGAAGATTCAATTGGAACGCAGAACGGAAACGGTGTTGCTTTGGATATTCCTTTAAATTTTGGATTATAATGTCAAAGATTGGATTTGAAGATAAGGTAGCAACACGATCAAGTAATTTACCTGCAAAAAATACGGTTTCGGCTGACGATTTGAACGAAATCAAAGGTTCTGTTAATAGCCTTTATGAGAAATCTGTATTTGTCGTTGACTTATCAACAGAATATTCGATAATTATTAACGCTCCGTTTGCTTTTACAATTGAAAGTGAAGGTTTTCCAGTTGGAACTCCTACCGTTACTTATGAGGTTAATGGAAATCCTTATACTTTTGGAGATTTAATTCCGGCTGGTAGCGAATTATCAGTTACGGCTGACGAATATTGTTTGGTAAATTTAGTTGTAACTTACACCGAATCTAATCCAGTTGTTTATTTTAAAAATTCTGGAGGTTCTTCAGGTGTAAATATTTATAATTCAGATGGGTCTTTAAGCGGAAATAGAACTATAAATTTAGCGACAAACAAATTAAGATTTCATAACGGAAAACTGATATTTGGAACTGATTTAACATTGCCTTATTTAGCAAGTTTCAATGGCATGTCAGAAGGATTGAGCGGAGCTTTCTTTATTTCGTCTGGTGGCGCGGCTGTTAACGCTTACGATGCAACCGGTGGCGCTGTTACAGCAACAACTGTCAGCGGTTCTGCATTGCTTGCATCATCAAGAGGCAGCGGTTTAGCTGGTTCATTTAAAGGAGCGGTTCAGGTGCAACCACACGGTTCTAGCATTATGAATGAAGCAAGCGCAATTTTTCAAATTGATGCAACAGATAAAGGTGTTTTGTTTCCTAGACAAAGCACAACTGACATTTCAGGTATTGTTTCGCCAGCAACAGGATTGTTAGTTTGGAATACAACAAGAAACAGATTTGAGCATTATACAGGCTCTTACTTCGCTGGTTTATCAATGCGATTTCTGCCCATTCAACATACTTCATGGTCACCAGTTGACGGTCAAACTGTTGCTTTTGGAGCTTTACCGTTTATTCCTGTTAAAGCATCTATCACTCCAGCGCCATTTGAAATTATTATGCGAGGAAACGGTGTTATACGTGGTTGCGACTTTGAAAGTTATGCAAGTGGTGTAGCTGGAAATTCTAATGCGTGGTCATTATATGTTCGGCATAACGGTACTGATTATCTTGTTCAAACAGTTTCAGCATCAACAGCAAGCAGAAAATTTTCAAACCAATCATTAAATATACCTTACGTTGATGGTGATATTGTAAGGATGGTTTTAGTTAATCCATCATGGCCAACAAACAATCCATCTAATGTTGCTGGAGCTGGATCATTAAAACTTCAATAAGATGAAAAAAAGTTCAAAAAAAATAGAATACAACGGTCAAAAATGCGATGTTGCTTTTGATGAAAATTCATTTTACATTATTGTTGATAATGTATTTTTAGACAATATAAAAACTCCTGTTTTGGATGAAAATGGAAATCAGATTTTCAATGAAGGTGAAAACGGTTCTGAAATTCCAGTATTTTCATTCGAAGAAAAGAAATTTAAACGAAAAGCTTTTTTACCGTTTGCATTTGAAGATGAAAAAGAAGCTGAAAGTTATAAATTGAAGTTTTCAGAAATCAAAGATTTAGAAGAATTTACCAAACCAGTTGAACTGTAACAATGGCAAATATTCCAACAATACAACAGCTTTACAATTCAATCATTGCAGATTTAGAGCAAGAATTGAATGTTACAATTTCGATATTTGGACGTTCGTATTTGCGCGCCAAAGCAATGGTGCAAGCTGGACGTTTGTATTTGGCTTATTTGAATTTGGCAAAGGTTCAAAAAAATATTTTCATTGATACAGCGGATCCTGTTGCAAACGGTGGAACGCTTGAAAGATTTGGTCAAGTAAAACTAGGTCGATTGCCATTTCCAGCGGTTCAAGGTCAATATACGGTAAGTGTAACGGGTACGGCTGGCGCTATTATTCCAGCTCAATCAACATTCAAATCGAATGATGATTCACAAAGTCCGTCGAAATTATTTACAATTGATGCTGACTACACGCTAAGTGGAACAGCTGACATTATAACTTTACGCGCTTTAGAAGCTGGTGACGGTAGTAAGTTATCAATTGCAGATCAATTAACTGTAACAGCTCCAATTGCTTTAGTTGATCCAATTGCAACGGTTGTTTCAGAGGTTATCGAACCACAGGCAGCGGAAAACATTGAAGATTACAGGCAAAAGGGAATTGAAGCGTATCGATTGGAGCCACAAGGTGGGGCGCCTGCAGATTATCGTTTATGGGCAAATGAAGTTCAAGGAGTTATTCAAAGTTATCCTTATGCAGCAAGTGGATTTACTTCACAGGTGAATTTATTCATTGAAGCTGACAATTTAAACGGTGTTCCAACGCTTTCAGATTTGCAAGCGGTTGAAGATAATATTGAACTACCAACAGCAACGCGTCCAAGTAGAAAACCAGCAACGGTAACGGTCAATTATTTACCTGTTACACCAAAGTTTATTGACATCAATATTGCTTCATTCACACCAGCGCCATCGGTTGCAATTCAAGATTTAATTGAAAGCGCAATGATTAGTGAACTTGCAAATGTTCGTCCGTTCGTTGGTGCAATTGATGTTTTAGCAGATAAAAACGATTATTTTGACATCAATAAAATCATTCAGATTATTTTGACTGCAAATCCTGGTTCTGTTTTTGGAGCCGTAACGATGGAAATTGATTCAATTCCAGTTTCATCATTCACTTTTTCAAATGGTGACATTCCAATTTTGAACGCGATAACGTATGTCTAATTTCAAAGATCAATTATTAGCACTTACAAAACAACTACTTCCGAAAGGTAGGGCATTTTTAATGAATGAAAATTCGTTAAAAGAGCGTGTTGAAAAAGCTTTGATTTTATCAGAGGAAAGATTTGTTTTGGATTCATTGAGTGTTTTGGATTCGATATTACCAGACAATGACAATTTCACGGTGTACGACGCTGAACTTTGGGAGCAACGACTAGGATTAATTACAAATCCACTTGTTTCGTTAGCTGACAGAAAAGCGGCTATTATTCGCAAAATGAACCATCCTGGGGATATTTTAGCGCGGCAAAGCAGGGATTATATCGAAAGTCAATTACAGCTTGCTGGATTCAATGTTTTTGTTCATGAAAATTTGAGCGGTCAAACACCTCAATCGTTGCTTATTTTGCCTTTAGAGTTGGGTGAAATGGGCGGTGACAATTCAGAAATGTGTGAAATTGAGATGGGTTCGGCTGAAAGTTATTATCCAGATTTATTCACTTTCAATGAAATGTGTGAAATTGAGATGGGTGGTAATGAAATGGGCGAAATCATCTACAATGACATGTGTGTAAATTTCATTGATTCGTCAATGGATGCGAGCTTTAATGTGGGCTCAAACTATTTGTGTACTTTTGTTGTAGGTGGTCAAGTTTTAGGTGAATTTGCAGATGTTGACATTAATCGAAAGGATGAATTAAGACAGCTTATTTTGAAGCTAAAACCAACCCAAACAGTAGTATATTTATTCATAAATTATATTTAATCATGGCTATAGGATTAGAAGATAAACAAAATGTAAATCCAGCGGACGCGGATTTTCCATACGGTGACGTAAGGGATAAAACACCAACGGTAGCAGGGACAAAATGGGATCGTAACACGATGTCGGATTATATTCAGTTTTTCCACAAAATGTTGGATGAAGCTGGAATAACTCCAAACGGAACATTGGACAATGATTACAACGGATTTCAAATGTACGAAGCGTTTAGAAAGTTGACGCGCCCTTATAAATTGAATGCTTTGCGCCTTGCTTATGGTGGAGGTGTTGTAACAGCAACAAACCAATTCAACGACATTGGAGCGATTGTATGGACACAAACATCTACGGGGTTGTTTAAAGGCACTTTAGCTGGTGCTTTTGTTTCAGCTGCTAAAACAAATATTCAAGTTCAATTGAACGGACTTTCTGGGGTTGGTAGTGAAATTATAGCTAGATGTACGGATGCGAATACAATTGAAATTGAAGCTTATTACGGTGGTGTTTTGAGTGACAATCCAATGAGTGGAGCGCCTTACTTTATGATTATGGTGTTTGATTAATACAAACCAATCCAACATTTTAAAACCGATGCTATTAAGTGTCGGTTTTTTTTGTATATTTACCTCATCAAAGGTTGCTGAAATTTTAGCCTACGGCACAAAGATAGATTGTTTTTCCAAACAATCACTTTATCTTTTTAAAATTTCAAAAGCCGAAAAACTTAAACAAAAAAGGGAGCTGTTTTACATAACGTTTAAGCATTATAAGACACTAGCAAGCTACGCATCTTATAATTTACGCTATGCAAAACAGCCGAGCTAAAGTAAATTTGAAAGTATGAGTATTGAATCGAATGAATCGGGAAATCAGAAGGAAGAAAAAGAAATATGTAAGTTTAAGATTAAAAACTTTAAAATTTTATCTAAAAAAGGAAGCTCTGCAAAAGTTAAATATGACTTCTATGTTAATGGAAAGCTTTATTATAAAGGATTTGAGTCTGTTTGGACTATCTCGGAACAAATTTTGAAGCAAGTCGCTCAAAGTTGATACAACAATAAGATGATTTAACTTTATAATCCTGTTCTTTTACTAAAATATCTATTTTTGTTTTCCCTCCACAATTACAAGGTTTAACATGTCTTTTAATAGAATCTATAATCATTACTGGTAAATCCCTTGCAATATTATTCATTAAGCTAATTGAGCTTATGCTTTCCAAGCCTACTACTTCAAAATGAATGTTGTATTCGTTCAATTTTTCTTCCATCACATTTAATCAGAGCAACCGCTCGCTTTTTAGTTTATTTTAAATTTTAACTCCCTTTTTTCTTTGCAAGAAAAACCGCAAAAATTTAAAAGCGTTTTTCGGCTTTCCCACTCCCAAAAAAAAATAGTAAATTAGTGGCATGAATAACGTTGTTGTTGATACTAGGGAAATTGAATCTTTTGCAAAGAAACTTGGAACTTTGCCAAAGCAAGCATTACCTAGTGCAGTTCGTAACACGCTTAATTCGCTCGCATTTGACGTTAAACAAAGGTCGTTACCAATTTCAGCACGAAAAAACTTTGAAAACCGTTCAAAGAATTTCTTCAAAGCAAATTCAGCTGTCAAACAAGCAACAGGATTCAACTTACAGACCATGCATTCAGTTGTTGGAATGTCAGAAGATAGGCTTCAAAACAAAAAAACAAATTACGCGGTCAAAGACTTGGAACAACAGGAAGAAGGTGGAACGATTGATAAGCGTTCGTTTGTTCCAATGAAGCAAGCAAGAACTGGGAATTCAAACAATAAAACGGTTCGTGTTCCTAATAGGATGCAAGCCATTAAGGGTAAAAAGATAACAGGCATGTCAAGCAGGATTGGTAAGGGTGGCAACAATAAAAAACAACAATTCATCAGAGCTGCTATTTATGCAAGAACAAAAGAAGATGGATATGTTTTAGGAAATAAAACAGCTAAAGGTGGTCAAACATTATTTAGAGTTGATAGATTTGATCACAACATAAAAACAAAAAAAGCAAGGTTTAAATTTACACCTCTATACAACGTTCAAGCAGGACGTAAAGTAAAAGTAAAAGCAACGCATTTTATGGAAGAAGCCGCAAAACATACAACCAAAAAAACAAATGCTATCTTCAAAAAAGCATCTGAATTTCAATTTCAAAAGCATTTAAAAGTATGAGCTGGCAGGAAAAAATAAAATCCAAAATGCAAATTACCACAGGTGACGGTAAATTGTACGAGGTGCTTTACAAATTGGAAACTGTAAAAGGATCCTTCGATTTCAATATTTCGGAGTTTCATTTTCCAGAGGTTTCAGGTACCAAAATTGACAGACGATTAAGAAAGGGTTCGCGATATCCGTTGGAGTTTTATTTTCAAGGTGACAACCACATTGATCAATGGAATGAATTTAACGCATCATGCAGCGATTTGAGAGCATGGCAAGTTTTGCATCCTTTTTACGGATTAATTACGTGTCATCCTTTGAGCATTGGTTTTGATTCGTCTGGAATTGGAAATACTAAAGTTGAAGTAACGGTTGTTCAATCGTTATTAAATGCAGGTCCGAGAACTGTTTTACGTCCTGGAGAAAACGCGCGCGCAATTATCACAAAATCCAGAGAAAAAAACAATGCTTTTTCAGCTCAAATAATTCCAACGGTTTCAGATGCTCAATTGATGAAATCAAATGTGGAAAATCTTTACAATGCAGGCGCGTCCGTTGTGACGGATGATACAATTGCAAGCGAATACTTCAACTTATACAACAAAGCGATTTCAAACATAAACAACGGACTAAATGACATTACCGTTGGAATGGCTATTGTTAAAGATTTTTTCAATTATCCAGCTTTATTTGCTCAATCGGTAAAAAACAGGCTGCAAATTTTGAAAGACCAATGTTTGAAACTTTCAATGATGCTTGATTCATTGAATGACCCAAATAAAAAGAAGATATTTGAAAGCCAAAAAGGGGCAATTATTAGCGCTATTATTGAAACGGCAATTACACCGTTAACGGGTGACTATTTGAACGCTGTTGATGTGGTGAATGTAATTTATCAAGTGACGTCATTATACAATGAATTTATTGATGAAATTCAAACGCTTCAAACTGTTGACGGATATACTGAAGATTCGTATTTGCCGGATGCAGAATTTTTGGAATCGTTGAATTTTTCGGTAAACTATGCCGTTTCAAATTTGTTTGAAATAGCGCTGGCAGCGCAACAGGAGCGTGTAATTTATTTAGAAGAGGATTCTAATCTGATTATTTTGGCGCACCGTTTTTACGGTTTGACCGAAACAGATAGCACGATTCAGTACTTTTCAGACACCAATAACATTGGATTAAACGAGGTTTTCCAAATCAAAAAAGGTCGTAAATTAGTCTATTACGTATGATTTTAAAGATATTCGATAGATTCAAGGTTCGACAGGTCGAATTTTTTAGTGACTTTAATTTGTCATTGAATTACGATGCTTTTGGGAGTGCTTTTTCATTCTCGTTTTATTTTGATCCAAACAACCCCGAACATAAAGAACTGGCTTGCGTTACTCATTACCATGATTGCGTTGTTGAGCATAATGGAGAAACGCTTGTTTCTGGATTTGCAATTAGTCAAGGCTTTACATATCGATCAGAAAAAACACTTGCAACTATTTCGGGTTATTCAAAGCCAGGTATTTTTGAAGATTGCAATATTCCACCGTCTGTTTATCCATTGCAGTCGGACGGATTGAATTTGATTCAAATTGCTGAAAAAATAACAGCGCCTTGGAACAATTCAACAAAATACAAAATCGGTTTAAATGTTGATCAGGACGTTCAAGAATTGGTTTCAAAATCCTTGAAATCGTCAACAGCTAGTGAAACAGATACAATTGCAGGCTATTTGCGCACACTTGCACAGCAAAAGAAAGTGATCATTTCGCATGACGAACACGGAAGCTTACTTTTTACACAGGCAAAAACTGATAAGGATCCGATACTTTCATTTGATTATACTCAAGGTATGGTACCAGGAACTGATTTTGCATTGAATTTTAACGGTCAAGGTGTTCATTCTCATATTACCGTAATGAAGCAAGCAAGCTCTGACGGTGGAAACGCTGGAGAAATTACCGTTGAAAATCCTTATTGCCCTGTTTTTTATAGGCCAAAAACAGTAACTCAAAGTTCAGGCGACGACATCGACACAAACGAAGTTGCATTACGTGAACTGGCTACTGAATGGGAAAACTTGCAGCTGACTGTAACAACCGATCGATGGGAAATTGATGGAAAAATCATAAAGCCTAACAACATGATTGAAATTATTGCTCCAGAATTGTATCTTTACACAAAATCAAAGTGGTTCATTAGATCAATTGATTTTGTAGGAGATAGCGAAAAAACAACAGCAACTTTGAATTGTGTAATTCCAGAGGTTGTAAACAATAAAATGGCGCGTTCAATTTTTGAAGGCTTAAACATGCACCCGTAAAAATGAACTTTGTTAAAATAACAGCTTCACGAATTGCAAATGGTAAAATTTTACCTAAGTTTTTACGCATGGGAAAAAGTGACGTTCGTGAATGCAAGCAGTCAACACCTTACGGATTTGAAAGCAACCCCGTAAAAGATACGATTGCGGTTTATTCAACAACAGATGTTATTGGTGACGATGTTGTAATTGGATATATTCCAAAAGAAGCGTTAACAGAAATCGGTGAAAGCCGTGTTTTTTCAACGGATGAAAACGGGAATTTGCAAGTTTACATTCACCTCAAAAAAAATGGTCATATTCATTTTGGGGGTGATTCTGGAAACTTAACAAGGTATCAAGAGCTAGAAACTGCATTTAATGAGTTGAAAAGCGATTTTAATAGTTTGGTTAATGCTTTCAATACCCACACGCACCCAACAGCCGCAACTGGACCCCCATCGGTACCAACTCCAGTTCCAACGGTTATTCCAGTAAGTCCATCAACAGCGGATATTACAGGCGCAAAAATTGACGAATTTAAAACACTATAAAATGAGTAGATTACTAGTTTATAAAATACCAACAGACACAAGAAGCCGCGCGCAAATTTTGGCTTTTATTGCTCAAATTGATGCAATTATAAATGAGTTGATGTTGACTGCCATGAAATCCGTTCAAAGTGGAAATCATGCAGAATATGAACTTGATACTGGACAAATACGAGCAAAGGTAAAATATACCAGCGTTGCTAGTGTTTCTCAATCAATTGAAGATTATGAGCGTATCAGAAAGATGTACGAGAATAAATTGAATGGTTCAACTGGAGTTGTTCAATTAATGGATTCAAGAAACTTTAACAGACGTTGTTGATTATGGGTTTATTTGGAATTAAATCACGTTCAGAGCGTGAACTTGAAGCAAAGATAATTGACTTGAATACTCAAATTCAAGAGGTGAAAACCGTAAAAGCGGAAAACAATATCCAAATAATTGGAACTCACGTTTTGCCGTTCAATGGCGAAAAAAACATTGGTGCAATTGGACCAATTACAACGTGGATTCCTGACTACTATAAATTGTCAGCTCGATCATGGCAAGCGTATATTGAAACACCTTTGGCAAAAACAATTGCTGAAAAGTGGACGGGTTGGATTATTGATACAGGATTGAGATTAAAAGCAAATCCAGCGCGATTGGTTTTAGAATCGGAAGGTTTTGTTTTATCAAAAGATAAGATTGAAAAATTCAATGATACTGTTGAATCTAGATGGGAAATTTGGGCGCGTTCAAAACGCACCTCAATGACCAATGAAAGTAATTTTTCAGAAATCACAAGAGATACTTATTTGGGTTCAAAAATTGGAGGTGATCAGTTGATTGTTTTGCGTTATGATGGCTGGGTAAAAATCCAAACTATTGACGATCAAAGAATCCAAAACCCCGGTAAATTTGTTTCTGATACTGGCAACATTATTTCAAATGGTGTGGAATTAACCCCAACAGGAAAAACAGTTGGATATCATGTGAAAGTGAAAAAGGGAATGGGTTATGAATTTGACTTTATTCCAGCTTATTCAGCTGAAACTGGATTAAGAACTGCTTTTTTAGTGAAAGGTACAAAATGGCGCTTTGATTATCACAGAGGTTTACCAGTAATTACAACTGTTTTAGAATCGTTGAAGAAAATCGAGCGCTATCAAGAAGCTACAATTGCAAGTGCTGAAGAGGTCGCAAAAATTGCTTATCAAGTTGTTCATCAGAATTTTTCAGATGGTTCAAGTCCATTACTAGGTCAAATTGCTGAAAGCGCTGGAATAGTTCAGAATGGTGAACCGGTAGATGCTCTGGGTGAACGTTTGGTAAAACAAATTGCAGCCACTACCAATAAAATGGCTTACAATAATCCAAAAGGCGCGAAAATTGAAACCATTAACCAGTCAAATAATTTGATCGGTTTTGAGGAATTTTACAGCTCAAACGCAAATATCATTTGTTCAGCCATTGGAATACCTCCAAACGTTGCTTTATCAATTTACAACGATTCATTTTCAGCATCCAGAGCAGCGACCAAAGACTGGGATCACACAATGGACGTTGAACGTGAATTTTTCGCAGCTCAATACTACAATTACATTTATAAATTTTGGTTATACACCGAAATTTTAACAGGCAAAATTCAAGCTGAAGGATATTTGACAGCATTGAGCCGTGAAAATTACATGGTTGTTGAAGCTTACGAAAACGCACGTTTCACTGGTCCACATTTCCCACACATCGATCCGTTGAAAGAAGTAAATGCAGAACGCGCCAAACTTGGAGAGCTTGCAAAACATATTCCTTTAACAACAATTGAAGGATCAGTTGAAGCGCTTGGAACAGGGGATTCTGACAGTAATGTAATTCAATTTGCAGACGAATTGAAAAATGCTAAAGACGTTGGGCTTGAAGCGGTCAAAAAAGAAGTAGTTCAACCAGTTGATAAAAAGCCAAAAGAATAATTTTTTAACGGTTATTGCATAAATAAAAAAATTAAAACTAAATTAGCAACATGAATAACGAGGTATTAGTTTACGGTAGTATTTACGATTTCACAGCTGAAGCGTTTGTTCGTTCTTTTTCAGAGATTGAAGGAAATGAGTTAACGTGTCGTATCAATACCAACGGTGGAGGTGTTGAAGCTGCTTGGTCAATGATTGGAAAATGGAAAGAATTTGAAGGTCAAAAAACCGTAAAAGTTGACGGAAAAGCCTACTCAATGGGTTTTTATTTCTGTTGTTATGCTGACAACGTTCAATGTTTGGACGTTTCTCAATTCATGGTTCATAGAGCAAGTTACGGTGAATGGTACGAAAATTCAACTTACTTTACCGAATCTGATAAAACAAGTTTATCAAACATGAACAAGCAATTAAGAGCCGCTTTTGAAGCTAAAGTTGACGTTCAGAAATTCGAAAATTTAAAGTCTGTTAAAGATGCTGGAATTACTGTTGAAAAACTGTTTTCAATGGATGGTCAAGTTGATGTTTTTTTAACAGCAAAAGAAGCAAAATCTATTGGTTTAGTTGATAAAATTATCAAAATTACACCTGAAAAAGCTGGTTTAATTAATGCAAGTATTGCAAAGTTAGCTGTTGCTCAAGGCGGTAAATTAGATAATTTATTTGTCACAGTTCCAATTGCTGAAAATCTTGTAAATACAGGTACCGAAAATGTAAATTTTAAAACGATGAATAGAGGTGAATTACAGGCGAAACATCCTGAATTGTATGCTGAAATCATGGGACTAGGTGTGGCGCAAGAACGCGACCGCGTTGGTGCATGGACAGCGTTCATTGATGTTGATGCAAAAGCAGTTAAAGATGGTATCGCAGGTGGCGAATCTTTAACTCAAACGGCAATGGCTGAATTTTCAATGAAAATGTTTTCAAATCAGAAAGCATCTGCATTGAAAGAAGAAGGTGAAAAAACACCTGGAGCAACAGCTGGAGCAGACGGAACCCCTCCAAATGAAGGCGGTGAAGGTGCTAAACCAGACGCGAAAGCAGAATTGCAAGCGGCTATTGAAGCTAAATTAGGTATTAACGCTAAAAAAGACTAATCATGTCAGAAGTGAGCAATACAGTAAGTGGCGGTATGTTGGTTTCAAACCGTGACACGGCTAAAATGTTTTTGTTTAACAACGATTTCATTACAGGTCAAGTAAATAATTCTGATTACGATCCGTTAACTATCCCTGGAGGGACTTTGATGGGACGAATCGCAACAACTGGAATGTTGGTTCCATTAACAAGCGGCGCAAGTGACGGTTCTCAATTCCCTATTGGGATTTTGGCAGCTGACTATACTATTGAAGATGGAGCAACTAGCAATGTTCGTATTTGCGTTTCGGGAACCGTAAATGAGGATATGATCATTTTGCAAGGTAGCAATACTTTGGAAACTGTTATCAGTTCAAAACGTTTGCGTGATCGTATCGCATCAGATACAGTAGGTATTTTGTTGGAATCTGTTGATCAATTAGGTCAATACGACAATCCTCAATAATTAATCAATTTAATTTAAACTCAAAATGAAAAAGATTTTTTCAATTTTATTTGCGGTTGTTGCAGTATTCACTATTTCGGCAACCCTTTTTGAAAGCAACGAATTGACACCTTTGAAGGTTGTTGGTGTTGCTTTAGGTGTAGTAGGTGTTTCAATGCTTGCTGCAAAAACAGATTTGCGCGGTGTTTTGCAAACAACGGTTTCTGTTGATGATGCGCGTGGTATTTTCACTAATGCTGTAATTGCAGTATATTCTGAACGCACAAAAGTAACATCGTTTTTACGCTCGTTTTTCCCTGCTAAATTCAGTCCAACAAGGCTGGTAAGTATTGCGGTTAAACGTGGAACTGAAAAAGTAGCTGTTGACGTATTACGCGGCACTGGTTCAAACTTAGTGCAAAAAACAAAGTCAACTATGAAAACGCTTGAGCCGCCATTATACGCGCTTAAATCAAATGTTAATGAGTTAGATACTTACGATATTGCATTTTTATCTTTAGATCCTGGAGTAATGGCAAATTTATCAGCTGAGCAAGCTGAAGTTTTGTTAGATATGACTGATCAAATAGAGCGTTCATACGAAAAACAATGCGCTGACGTGTTGCAGTCTGGAATTATTACTTTGGCAAACCATGACAACATTGACTTCAAACGTAAAGCTGAATCTATTGTTGATTTAGGCGCTGGTAACTACTGGACAACATCGACTGTTGATCCTATGGTTGCGCTTGAAAATGCTGGTAAATTCTTACGTGAAAAAGGAAAAGCACAAGGGGGTGTTTACAATGCTATTCTTGGAGGTGACGCGTTAAACGCATTGCAAAACAATACAATTTTCCAAAATAAATACGACATTAAAAACATTACTTTAGGTGAGGTTCGTGAACCACAAAGAAACTCAACTGGAGGTACTTTACATGGTCGCGTAACGGCTGGAGCTTATTCGTTTAATTTATGGTCATATCCTGAAGGATACGAAGATGCAAACGGAGATTTCCAGTACTACATCAATCCAATTAATGTAGTGGTATTGCCAGAGGTAACAAACTTTGTTACAGCGTTTGGACTTGTTCCGCAATTGCCGGGTGACAATGCAAATACAAGCACGTCAGGCGGTCAATATGTGTTACGCGAATACATCGACAATAATCACTCGAATCACGTTCAAGAGATTAAGTCTGCTGGTGTAGCTGTTCCAGTTGCAATTGATCGTATTTATACATTCAGAGCAGTTTCAGCGTAATGAATAAGACCTATGTTGTAGCTTCATTGTATCTTTCTGGTAAAGGCAAAAAGATATGGGAATCGGGGGACGTTGTTTCGCCCTCCGATTTTGATGGAAACTTTGAAAAGTTAATTCAAGGTGGCTACATTAAGCAAATCGAAAAAGAAGAAACAAAAAAAGAATCTGATTTAGAGCCTTTATTTGTCGTTGAGCGCGATGGCGAACAAGTTGAAATCTTTAGTGTTAAAGATATTCACAAACCCGAAATCGTCACTTTATTGACTGAAAAAGAAGTTGAATTTGATGAGTCTGATCGCAAAGCAGACCTTTGGGAATTGCTCATTAAATAATCAGATTAAACATAAAATTGAAAGAGGGTTGTATTTGCAACCCTCTTTTTTGTATATTTGAAGCATGGGTTTAATGGATCAAATCATTCAAGACGTTCAACAGTTCACTTCAAACAAAAATGATTTTGGGGTTGATTTGATTTTAATAAGTCCGACAAACGTAACAAAAACGGTTGCTGGTTATTTTGGCGATCATTCACTTGCATTTGATGAAAATGGAAATCCAGTAACAGGACGAAAAGTAACAGTTTGCGTTCATGAACAAAGCTTAATTGATGCTGGTTATCCATCAGTAAGAAATACAAACGGTGCAATTACCATGCAAGGCCACTTTGTTCAAATCAAATATCCAAACGGTTTGATTTTGCCGTTCATTGTTGATGAATGCCAACCAGATTATACAGTCAATTTAATTACTATTTTTTTAGTTCGTCATAATGGCTAAGATAAACCACGTTATCGGTCCAAGGGTTCACGAAATAATCAGAACCAAAGTTGCTCAAATTCTAGCTGAAGAATTAGCAGAACAAAGCGCCATGACTTACGATGATGATTTCATGCTACCTATTTACGTTCACAGGTTCAAGCCTGTAATGCCAGAGGAATTGCCAATTGCAATTGTTTCCACAAATTCAGGATCCTTTGACAACATGGACGTTCAAAAATCGGATGGTAAATTCCCAATTTTCATTGATGTTTATAATCGTTCGTATGCAAATGATGAAAACAGAGGTGATTCTCTTTCATCATTTGGCGCTCACAAAATAGCTGGTTGCATAATGGGGATTTTGGAAAGTTCTGTTTATTTGACTTTGGATTTTGTTCCAGGAACAATCAAACGAACGTATGTTGAAAGTTTTGACGGTGGCGAAATGGATCGACAGGATTCGGAGAATATTACAGTTGTAAGGGTTGTTTTAATGGTTGAAGCGGTGCAAGTAGAACAACTACAAACAGCGGTTCCAATCGCAGGAAATGACACAACCGTTCAATTAGGAACGTCAGAACAAGGTTATTTTTATCAATTTAATTCATAGTTAATCAATGACAGCAGATAACTTTTTGAAATTTGCAAAGGCTAACGGTGGCGCAGCTGTTGCAATCGTTTTAATGTACATCTACATCGGTAAATTAGAAACAAGATTAGACCGTGTTGAAGGTCAATTAAACGATTGTTACCAAATGAAAGAGGGACGTAATTTAACACACGATTATGCTACTTTTAACCCACAATTAGCAGTTTTAACCGATAACAAAAAGCGTTATGAAAGCAATAAAAAGAAATAGTTATTTACTAATCATTGGTTTGATTTTCTTATTTTCATGCAGAACAGCTGAATACCATGAAAAGAAATTCTACCAAAAAGGCGGTACGTTCATTTGCAAAAATGATACTATCAGTATTCATGATACTGTTATTGATAGCCTTGGTAACGAAGTTATTATTGTACGTGATTCAATTGTTTCCGTACCAGTAATTTCATACGTTCCAAAGTATGTTTATCGTTACAAGTATTTGGAGCGAAAATCAGAACTAAAAGCACAAACAAAACATGCGAAATCAACCAACAAAAAAGAGGTTAAAATCAATCGAACAAACAAAAAAGCTCAAACAAAACAAGTAAAGCAAGTTGAAAAAACAAAGCGCTGGAGCTGGTGGACATGGCTTATTATTGGATTCATCATTGGAATAAGTTGGAAAGCTGTTTATCAAATTGTAAAAAGGTATGTTAAAGCAGTTGTTTAACGAAATAGTACTTTCATTCAAGAACTCAAAAGAGGGGTTTTCTGGTCGCAAATTAAGCGCTTTTACGGGTGTAATGATGGCTATTGCAGTTACATTGTTTTACCTTGAAAAAAAAGACATGCTTTCAGCTCTTTACGCATGGCTGTTGTTTGCTTTGATTTGTTTGGGAATCGTAACAATCGGAAATTTAATTGAACTTAAAAACGGAAAAAAAGATGAGTGAAAAGCATCCATTCGACGGTCTTGTAATTAGAGGATCGAAAGCACCTATTGGAGAGGTAAAGAACAATATTACAGTATCATTTTCAAGTGCAATAATTGAAAAATATATTCCAGCATGGAACGAAATCGACGCTCAAAAAGGAATTAAAATGCTTGCTTTGATAATGGCGCAAAAAGAAGGTTTCGCAAAAGGTACAAGGTCATTTAAACATAACAACCCCGGCAACATCGGGAACACCGATTCTGGAGCAAATGTAACTTATCCAACTTTAAAGGCTGGAATTGAGAAACAGATTAGTTTTTTAACCGGTATTGCAAATGGTGAAAATAAACTTTATCCGGTTGGAAAAATCAAAACACTAAAGCCGTATTATTCACCCGAAATTGCAAAGAACAAAAAAACGTATCAGTTAGAACCTTATTGTCCTGGTTATGTTTTTGAACCTTACACAGGTAGGCTGGATCAATTTATTAAAATCTACTCAACAGGTGCAAGGCAAAAAAACACCTATTTGAGTTTGATCGTTTCCTACTTTAAAAACATGGGTTACGAGATTTCAGAAGCAACAACGCTAAAGGAATTACTTGAAATTGAGTAACAAAGCCAACAATTTAAAAGCAAAGCACCTTTAACGAGGTGCTTTTTTATTAAAAAATTAATTTGTATTTGCTTTTTATATAAATAAATTAATATATTTGCAGAAAGGTTTAATAAAAACAATTCGAACAAATATGAAAGTAAAGGCAAAGCAACAAGTCACAGTAAATGATTTGATGGTTCAAATCATGAAAGCAAAGAAAATCAAAGGCAAAGAAATGGCAGAACGTTTGCAACGATCAGAAAGCCATGTTACACAGGTTACCACAACAGCCAAAAATCATTGGTTCGTTACTGTAAAGGAATTTTTTGAAGCAATGGACGAAAAATTTCAAGTGCTTGATAGTGACGGAAATGTTTTTCATGTTCCTGGAACCATTTCCACAATTGGACAATTGCGAAAACATTTGAAAACGTTCTATTTCAGATTTGAATCGAACGGATGGATTTTTGAGATTATTCCGTATCAAATTTGGAATGAGTAAACCAAAGGCTCGGACGATAACAATCAGAATTGAATGCTTATCGTTAAAAGGGGCGGTTGATGCTTTACATCAAATAAATCAATACGATTTAAGGCTTGAAAACAAAATCACTTCGAATGATGCGAATTTGACCATTTGCACTACTTCGATTGAAAGCGATACCGAACCCAGACAAGAACTAATCAATGGCAAAATTTGCCTTATTTATCAATCAAAAATGAACGAAGAATGAAAAACAGAATTAACGTGTTGTTTGCATGGATTGGACAACAAAACCAAATTAAAATCAAAAAAACTTACAAGCGATGAGCTATCAAGAATTTTTAGAATCAAAAATAGTAGTCGCAAAGGATTACGGGACAAAGATCACAGCCAAAAACATAAACAAAAAGCTTTTACCACATCAAAGAGATATTGTTCAATGGTCTGTTGCTGGAGGTCGTAGAGCTATTTTTGCGAGCTTTGGACTTGGAAAAACAATGATGCAACTAGAACTTGCGGTTCAAGTTTCGAAGATCACAAAAAAGCCTTTTTTAATCGTTATGCCTTTGGGTGTGGTTGGTGAATTTAGAGATGATTTAGAATTTCTTTATTCAGAAAATAAAATTGAATACATTACAGATTCGGACGTAATTGACAAAGTAGACACAAACACAATTTACGTTACCAATTACGAAAGGATCCGTAAAGGTGACGTGACAGCTGAATTGTTTGGAGGTGTTTCATTTGATGAAGCTAGTATTTTAAGAAGCTTAAAAACAGAAACTACGAATTATGTTTTGAAGCATTTCAGTAATGTAAATTATCGTTTTGTTGCAACGGCTACACCAACCCCGAATGATTTCATTGAAATTTTAAACTACGCTGATTATTTAGGTGTAATTGATCGAGGTCATGCGTTGACTAGATTCTTTCAAAGAGATTCAACAAAAGCTGGAAACCTTACACTTTATCCAAATAAAAAAGAGGAATTTTGGAAATGGGTTTCAACTTGGGCAGTTTTCATTAACAAACCTAGTGACTTGGGCTATGATGATACTGGTTACTTATTGCCAAAATTGAACTTCAATGAAATTATGGTGGAAAACATTCCAGATGGTGAAATTTTCAATAAACATGGTGAAAGAGTTCTTTTCAAAGACACAACAAAAAGCCTTGTTGATGTCAGCCGTGAAAAATCAGAGTCAATAGATATCAGAGTACAAAAGGCTTATGAAATTGTTCAGCAAAAACCAAATTCAAATTGGATTTTATGGCATCATTTGGAAGCTGAAAGAATGGCCATTGAAAAGAAATTCAAGCAAGATGATTTTATTGATTTGCGTTCAGTTTATGGATCACAGACAAATCAAGAAAAAGAAAAGCTACTGATTGATTTTAAACACTCAAAATATCAGATTCTTTCATCAAAACCAAAAATTGCAGGATCAGGATGTAATTTTCAACATGCATGTAGCGACATGGTGTTTGTTGGAATTGATTACAAATTCAATGATTTCATTCAAGCAATTCACAGATGCTACCGATTTAAACAACAAAACGAGGTCAATGTTTATGCTATTTTCACCCAAAACGAACAAGATGTTTTAAAAGCATTGAAAGAAAAGTGGAAAAAGCACATTGAATTACAAACAGAAATGATAAATCTTGTTCGTGAATACGGACTAAATACAGACAAAATCAAAAGTGATATGAAACGTCAAATTTTTAAAAATAGAAGAAGCTCACAAATAGCTGGAGCAACAGTTTTCAACGAAGATACCGTTACAATCCATGAAGAAATGGAAAGTAATTCAACAGATATGATTTTAACATCAATTCCATTTGGTGATCATTACGAATACTCTGACAATTATAATGACATGGGTCATAACCACGGAAACGATGAGTTTTTTAAGCAAATGGACTTTTTAACTCCAAATTTGCTACGAACTTTAAAACCCGGCAAAGTTGCTGCAATTCACGTCAAAGATCGTATACGTTACAGTTACCAAAACGGAACTTCTTTCACAACAATTGACGATTTCAGCGGAAAAACAGTAGCTCATTTTATTAAGCACGGATTTTATTTGATGGGTAAAATTACCGTGACAACTGATGTTGTTCGTGAAAACAATCAAACATATCGTTTAGGATGGTCCGAGCAATGTAAGGATGCAACCAAAATGGGGGTTGGATTACCAGAATACATTTTATTGTTCAGAAAAGCGCCAACAGAATCTAACAATGCTTATGCAGATGAACCGTGTGTAAAAACTAAAAAAGAATACACCCGTGCAAATTGGCAGCTGGATGCACACGCATTTTGGAAATCTGACGGAAATCGTTTTCTATCTTCAGACGAAATGAAGCAAATGGAGGTTGATAAAATCGTCAAGCATTGGAAAAAACACGATTTGGAGCAAGTTTACAACTTTGTTGAACATTTGAAAGTGTGTGAAGATTTAGAAGGTATGGATAAGCTTTCAGCTAAATTTATGACACTTCCAGTTCATTCTAACAATGAGAATGTTTGGGATGATGTCAACAGAATGAACACCTTAAACACAAATCAAGCAAACAGAAAAAAGGAAAAGCATATTTGCCCTTTGCAGCTTGACATCATTGAGCGTTTGATCAATCGATACACAATGAAAGGTGATTTAATAGATGATCCATTTGGAGGTCTTTTTTCAACAGCTTACAAAGCAATAGAAATGCAAAGAAAAGCGATTTCAACAGAGCTAAATCCAACTTACTATGATGATGGTTTGTACTATTTAAAAGCTATTGAGTACAAAATCAACGTTCCTACTTTGTTTGATATTTTGTAAATCAAAGTATTAAAATCAATAATTAAATTATTAAATTAGCAGAAAATCGAACAGTATGAAATACACCAAAAGAGAGGAAAGGCGCCAAATTGAAAAGGCTTTTAAGTTGTTGTTGGTGCAACATGATTTGGATTTAAAAAAATTCTGCAAACGTTTTGAATACTCTTATCCAATGGTTTATCAAAGAATTACTTTAAACTCAATTGAGCATGATTTTGTTAATGAAATGATTCACAAACTAGATAAATCATTGTTCTTGCAACAACTGAACGGTAAACTGGTTATTTCACGTAAATTTTAAGGTTATGAACAACAAAATCAAAACTCCATTTTTCAATTTTAGATACAAAGTTGAAAGACCTATTTTGTGGTTTGCAAAGGATCAAATTATTGACAGAAAAAAGCTCAATGAGTATTTTACTGAAAAAGCGATTGGTTCACTTTTAGAAGACGGATTTATCAGTCATGCCAATCTTGGAACGGGAACAATTTACATCGATTAAGCCATGCAACTACAAAACTTTGATAGCTTTAACGGTGGTACTTTGAAGCAATACAGACAAATTGCCGAAATTGCATTAACTCAATTGGATGCAGAACCGCTAAAACACGAAATCGACAATATGTTAATCCGTGGAGGTGTGTTTTGGTCCGATCGAAAGAAAGCCTTAATTGCTGGAAAACTTCAAAACGGTGCAAATCAACAATTGGACTTTAAAACTTTTTTGCAAAGACTGAAAGAAACTGTTAATTAATAACTAATTTTATCGGACCACTCATGCTGGTTTGATTTGTTAGGTTGCAAGGTTGGTTTTTAGTAACTTTTTACCAACCTTGCTCTAACAATTACTAAAAGAACCTTAAACGATGGGAAGACCTGTAAAACATACTGTTGAAGAATTTAATCATCCTGTAATTTCTGGAAAAAAAATGTTCATTGTGCAACGTCAATTTGGAAATGACGGTTACGCAACATGGTACAAAATTCTGGAAATACTAGGTCAATCGAAACATCATTACATTGATTTATCAGACAGCGATCAAATGCTTTATGTTTCTTCATATTGCGGTGTTGATTCTGAAAAACTTATAAAAATCATTGATTTGATTGTTTCACTTCGAAAATTTGACCAATTTCTTTGGACAAAACAAATAGTGTTTTGTAAGGATTTTGTAAAATCAATCAAAAAAGCTTATTCCAGGAGAAGCGAAGACTGCATTACTTACAACAGACTTGTATCAATGCTAGAGCTAAACGAAAAGCCACAACAGCAAGAAACTGCTATTGAACAACCAAAAAAAGCAACCAAAGAACCGGTACAAAAAGACGATGTTCCAAATGAAAAAGAGGTTTTGTTTGATGAATGGTGGCAAAAATACGGTAAAAAAGTAGGCAAAGAAAAATCATTGAAGTTGTGGATGAAGCTGAAAATTGGAGAAATTTATAAATGCTTGGCTGTTGTTGATGATTATGTTTTATCCAAACCAGACAAACAGTTTAGAAAGGATCCTGCGACCTACCTACACAATAAAAGTTTCAATGATGAAATTATCATTGGAAACACTTCAAAAAGCCATTTAAACAATGGCGACAATACAGACTGGGGTAACGAACTTTTAAAATCTCAATAGCCATGCAATCACTTTCAGAATTAAACCAGCTCGTTACAGCTAAAATTAGTGTTGTAAAAGAACGTCCAGCGCAATTGATGGACCAAATAGAGTTCAACAAACGAATGCTTTTTAAACTCAATGAGCTTGCAATACTTTTTTCCAAAGGAAAACGAACCTTTCAAATCACACAGGAAAATGAGTGGTTGCTAAAGGTTGTATTTGCTTACTTGAATCGTAATGCAGACGACAAAGAATTGACGTACAAAATAACAATCAAAAACGAAACAATCACAAAAACGTTAAGTCTTGAAAAAGGCATTTTGCTACTCGGAAATTTTGGAGTTGGAAAAACATTGCTTTTTCGTGCAATACACGCTGAAATGCAGTTTTTGAAGCTTACAGGACGATTTGTAACAAGTCGCCAAATTTACGAATGCAAAAAAGAAGATTACGATTCTGTTATCGGAAAAGACAAATACGGATTGTTTATTGATGATTTAGGGGATGAACCTTTAAAATCTGTTGAATACGGAAACGAGGATGCTCCAGTTGCTCGAATTTTGAAACAAAGAATGGACAATTTTGAGCAACTAGAAGAAAGTCCGAAGCTGTTTATTTCATCAAATTGCAGCCCTGCCAAATTAACCGAGTATTACGGTGGTCGCATTGTTTCCAGAATGCACGGATCAATGAACGTCATAATTACACCACAACAACAAGACTTTAGAAAATTATAAAACCATGAAAAAGAACGAAATCAAACAACCAGAATTAACCAACGAGCAAAAACGAATGATGTCGGCTATTTACAGATTTTTACCTGTATTTGCTGATTTCATGGAAGATTTAAACGAAATCGGTTTTTTCACTCCAGAAATTAGGCAAAAACACACAAAGAATTTGATTTACAAAATCAGAAAATTCGATGAATTTCTAATTGCTGCAAATGAAAACCATTCAGATATCGAACAAATCGATGCACAACGTCAATTCAGACAGGTATTAAAACAACTTTTACCATTCGATGAGCAATCTAAATAACATACTATTTAGCGAGCTTTCGGACCTTGTTTTATCGAATCCAGCGCAAAAAATCGAACTTGAAGATGCTATTATTTTAGACACGCACATTTTCACCTTAAAATCAATTGAGCGCGTTAAATGGTGCATTGAGAACAAAATCAGTCCAAATAAAGACTTTGAGTGTAGAACCTCAAAACGCTTTCTTTTTGAAATTCAAGAAAAATTAAAATAATTTTTTCAATAAATGTATTTTGTATTAATTTATTCATATATTTGTGTATATCAAAAACGAAAAACATGGAAGTAGAAATTAAAAACCAGGTACAAGATTTATCATTCACTCACAACAGAGATAGCGTGGATGTACATGTATGGGATTCAGAAGGAAATAAACTAACAAGTGTAAAAAATGTTTCATCCGATTCTTTTTTATCATTTTTCGACTATGGAACATGCATTTCAGACGACAAAAATTTAAACGTTTCTTTTCTTGAACACATTATTTAACATCACGTTGGGCGAAAACGTGAAGCGCAATTTAAAAAGTTTCAAACAACAAATCGAACAATGAAAACAGTAATTATCAAAGAATTGTATTTGCGTAACTTCAAAGGCGCAAAAGATGTGAGAATTGATTTCAATCCAATTTCACAAACAACTATTAAAGGCGACAACGGAACTGGAAAAACAACCATTTTTGACGCTTTTAATTTTCTTTTGTGGGGCAAAAATTCCCACAATGAAACATCGTTTGACATTAAAACGCTCGATAAACAAGGCAACAGCTCCAATGTTGAGCATGAGGTAACAGGTGTTTTATTGGTGAATGGTACTGAAATCACTTTAAAACGTATTTACACCGAAAAATGGACAAAAAAACGCGGTTCTGAAACTAGAGAAATGACTGGACACGATACGTCTTTTTTCATTAACGACGTTCCAAAATCACTTGCAGAATACAAAACAAAAGTTGATGAAATCATCAATCCGTCATTTGCTAGAATGATTACGGATCCTTTGTTTTTCAATACGCAAATCGGATGGAAAGAAAGACGTGAAATCCTTTCTCAAATTGCTGGAATTTCAGAAAACGAAGCTGAACTAATTGATACAATTGCAACAGCTAAAAACGACTTACAAGAAGTGATTGCAATTTTGAATGAAGGTAAAACGCTTGCAGAAAAAAAAGCCGAAATAGGCGCCAAAAAATCAAAACTAAAAGAGGAATTGAATCAAATTCCAAGCCGTTTGGATGAAGTTGACAGACAAAGACCTGCAGAACTTAACTGGACTGAATTAGAAAGTCAGAAATCAATTCTTGCAAAACAAGTTACCGAAAAAAAGGAAACAATCACCAACCTGCAAAACTCCCAACAAACTGAATTTGAAAAGGTCCGTAAATCACAACAGGAAAAGTTTGATTTGCAAAAACAATATGATGCAGAAAAAAACAGAATTGAACTTTCTTTGAATGCAGACCGAAACGAAGCTGTCAGAAACAAATCAATTCAGGATCAAAACATTAAGTCTTTAAACAACCAAAAAACAGATTTAGAAACTGAAAAAACAGGCAAAAACACGCAAATTGAAGCCTTGCGCAAAAGTGTTGATTTATTACGCGAACAATGGAAAGCATTAAATGCAACTCCAATTGAAACGTCTGAAACAGTTCAAGAAAATTGCCCTACGTGCGGTCATCGTCTGGATGAATCGAAAATCGAAAACGCAAAAGCTAAAATCATTGAAAAAGCAAACAAAAAGCGTCAAGATGATTTAAAAGCTTTGGAAGATGTTGCTAAACAGAAAAACAGCGAAATCCAAAACTTACAAGGTCAGATTTCTGGAATAGATTTCAAAATAACTCAAATCAATGAGCAACTTGCAAGCACTCAACAAATCATTATTCCAGATGTGAAACAGTTTGTTAAATCTGAATTGCTTATTGAGCTTGAAAGTAAAATTGAATCGTTCATTATTCCACAAGCTCAAACAATCGATGTGAGCGACTTAAATCAGTCAATTGATGCGTTAAACGAACAAATCAAAGAAATTGATTTGCAGCTTGCAAACAAAGATAAAATTGAAGCTTCAAATAAACGTATTGCAGAACTTCAAAGCCAACAGCAAACACTTTCGCAGGAAATTGCAAACCTTGAAAAAATTGATCTTTGTATTGATGATTTCAACAAATCAAAAATGGAAATCGTTGAAAACCGTGTGAACAATCTTTTTCAAGTAGTCAAATTCAAAATGTTTGAAAAGCAAATTAACGGTGGTGAAAATCAAACGTGCGTTTGTGTGGTGGATGGAGTTCCGTTCAATAGCCTAAATACAGCAATGAAAATCAATGCTGGTTTGGACATCACAAATACCTTACAATCTTACTACGCTACCTTTGCGCCTGTATTCATCGATAACCGCGAATCAATTACGCAAATTGTTCCGATGAATTGCCAGGTGGTTAATTTGGTGAAAGTAGAAGGATTGACAAAATTGGAAATTAATTAAATACATAGAATCATGAAAAGAGTAATTTTAGTAGTTGCGTTATTCGCAACAGGAATGCAGTTAACATCTTGTAGAGGTTACGAACGCGAACAAGACCGTTTAGACCGTGAAAGCGAAGGTAAAGGCGAATTGTTAAAGGCTGAATCAACTAAGAAAGTGAAAATTGAACAAGCTAAGGCAGATTATGAATCTGCAAAATTAGATGCTCAAACAAAAATCACAAGAGCAGAAGCAAATGCACAGGCTAAAATAATTGCAGCAAAAGCAAACGCAGAAGCTAAGTTGATGAACGCAAGAGCTGAAGCAGAAGCAAATAGAACGCTTCAAAGCTCAATCACTCCAGCTGTTTTGGAATACTTCAAAATTGAGCGTTGGAATGGTCATTTGCCAACCGTAACAGGAAATTCAAGTACGCTAATTAACTTAAAGTAAAATGAAGTTTATTTTATTTTCAGTAATTGGAATAGCTGTATCTGTTGTGATTGTAGCTGGCGCAATTAGACTAGTAAAAGAAATACTAGGTAAATAAATCAAACAGGGGGCGCGCATCTGTAACGCGCATTAATAAAAGTTAAAAATGAGTAACACAAAAGAAGTTGCAAAACCAGCAGAAAAAAACATTACTGATTTAGTAACAACACGCATTCAGCAATTGACAGCTGCAGGTGAATTGAAAATTCCAGCTGACTATTCAGCAGAAAACGCAATGAAAAGCGCGTATTTGCATTTGGTAGAAATGAAAAACAAGGACAATAAGCCGGTACTTGAAGTTTGTTCCAGAGAATCAATCGCAAATTCATTGATGCGAATGGTGGTTCAAGGTTTGAACGTTTCAAAAAATCAATGTTATTTCATTCCTTATGGGGATCAGTTGAATTTCCAAAGAAGCTATCAAGGTTCAATTGCACTTGCAAAACGAATTGGAGGTGTAAAACAGGTAAATGCAGTCATTATTTACGATAAGGACGAATTTGATTTTGAGATTGATGTAATGACAGGAACAAAGCGAATTACAAAGCACGTTCAAAAGTTTGAAAACATCGACAACGGACAAATTAAAGGCGCTTATGCAGTTCGTGTCAACAATGATGGAACAGTTTCAACTGAAATCATGACAATTGCAGAAATTGAACAAGCATGGCAGCAAGGGGCAACCAAAGGAAATTCACCAGCTCACAAAAACTTTCGTCAAGAAATGGCAAAGAAAACGGTAATTTCCAGAGCTTGTAAAGAACCAATTGCAACATCATCTGATTATCATTTATTGTTGGATGAAGATTTCATCCAAGTTGAAACAACAAAAGGATCCGTCGCAAGCCAAATCGAGCAAGAAGCAAACAAAACAGAGTTGAAGTTTGATGCTCATGAAGTTGTTGACGATAAAGTCAAAGATGAACCTGTTCAAGCAGAACTAGCTCAAACAAGCGCTTTTCCTGAAACAAAGTAATGCCAATCGAATACAAAAAAGGTGATTTAGTAATGTACGGTGAAATTCAAGTAACCGTACTTTATTTGTCATTAAACAAAGTAAAAATCAAATATTCACTAGGTAGAAAAACGATTGAAGAATTCGTTAGCTATCATCAATTAAAAAAGTTATGAAAATATTGATAATAGATATTGAAACAACTGGTTTTTTAAACCAAAACGGAAAGATTGTTGAAATAGGTATTGTTGAGTTAGATTTGTTAAACGGAAACAAAAAAATTATTTTTGATCAGGTTATGCACGAAATACCAATCACTAAAGAAGAAGTTCAAAATAGCTGGATTGTTTCAAATGGATACATGAGCCTTGAGGAAATTAGAAACTCTAAAAATCTAAAACATCATTTTGATGAAATTCAAAGAATATTGAATGATTATACAAATGGATGCACGGCATTTAATAATGCTTTTGACTTTGGCTTTATGGAAAGTAGAGGTTTTGTATTTCCGAAAAAATTAGCGTGTCCAATGAAGCTTTCAACAGACATTTGTAAAATCCCATCTCCTCGAGGTGGCTACAAATGGCCAAAGGTGCAAGAAGCTTTTGATTTCTTTTTTGGAAAAACAGAATATGTTGAAAAACATAGAGGTGCAGACGATGCTTTTCATGAAGCCGACATCGTATTGGAATTGTATAAACAAGGCTTCTTTATCTTAAATTAAAAAGTTATGAAATATCCTGTATTGTTAGAAAGTTTTCACGAAAACGAAAGTAAAGTTGTTTGTGCAACTGATATTGTAGAAGTTTTCCAAGATGGAACAAATGAAGATGTAACTGGTATTCATTTATCGGACGGAAACTCACATGAAATTGAGTTTAAGGAAAAGACCGAAAAAGCCACGGGGAAAACAGTCCATGTTGCAGATGCTGGAATGATCATTGATTTTGGAAAAACACCTTTTTAATATTTTTTTTCTTGTTTTTGTTATTTGTATTAATTTATTCATATATTTGTAAGGTAAAACAAATCAAAAACACAGAATATTATGAAAAAGTCAGTTCAGAAAATCGCATTAACAAAAACAGGTAAACCAAATAAAGCAGTTCAAAATATGCTTATGAATTGCAATTTCTATGCAGACGGTAAAGTTGGTACAGGTTATTACTCAGGTAGTGGTCGATTCACAACAAGACATTCAGCATTAAGTTTGGTTGAATCACTTTTGAAAGCAGGCGGTTACAAATACGAAGTTTCAAATTTAGGCGGAGCAGCTCAAGAACACGTAAAGCTTAGTAAAGTTGCTAAACAATTTTTAATTGATATTAAAAGCGCAAATTAACCATGAAAAAAC
>Ga0116172_10000463_pt1 | contig 41256 bp, 38 predicted proteins | sample AD_UKC083_MetaG_FD_89799 | JGI IMG/M metagenome (GOLD analysis project Ga0116172, IMG submission 89799) | Active sludge microbial communities of municipal wastewater-treating anaerobic digesters from USA - AD_UKC083_MetaG | ecosystem: Engineered > Bioreactor > Anaerobic > Digestate | place: USA... | reverse complement strand
TGTCTGGTTCGGCGGTCTATTCCGTAAGCGAGGCCAAAAGGCGGCCGGAGGCCGCTCTTCAATTCCTGAATTCCGTTTTCGGGGAGTTTGGAAACGCCGTCCCCGCGGACCTGGCCGCTACGGGTACGCCAGAAGGTCAATTGGGCCCGGCGGCTAAAAATGCCGTTAAGGCGAGTTCCGCAAAGCTGTCCGAAAAGGAATGCATGGACCTGCTCGAAAGAGCCTGGGGCGGGAAATGAGCCCTGTTCAAATAAAGCACTACGGGAGCAAGTTATGAACCACGATTCATATCCGGAGATAAAACCGGGGAAAAAGACGCTCAAAAGGATATACATAGCGGTGATGCTTCTTATCGTCGGAAGGGCGATACAGGCTGCATGCCGTACCGACTCCACGGTAAAAAAGGAGTTCCAGAATTTTAAAGACGGTTTCGCCTTTTCCCTCGGCGTGCACCCTTTCGGGCCCTGGATGATTGTGGGGCGCGACGAAAAGGGGCGGGCCAAATACCTTGGCTGGAAACCGGAAGGCAAAAAGATATCTCTTAAAATGAACATAAAGAACGTCGAGGCGGCCATGCTGGTCTTTACGTTCATGGAATCGACTTCCGTGGCCTTCGCGCGGAACCGTTTTGTAGTCGATGGCGATCTCATCGACGCTCTGGCCATAGTGCGCGTTCTCGACCTTGTGGAGGTTTATCTGCTTCCAAAGCTTATCGCCGGGCTCGCGGTCAAACGCTATCCCAAGTGGTCCGAACTCTCTCCGGTAAAAAAGCACCTGGGCAGGATCGTGATCTATACGCGCGCGCTCCTCGGCTTCTGAGCGGCGCGAAGACGCGGAAAATTTCAACTTAAAGGAGTCCGCTATGTTTCTTCCCGATTATTATGAATTCTGCGCGAGAGTTAAAACCGTGGCCGGTCACAGGGCGCTTGACAGAATACCGGAGCTGCTTTCCTCGCTCGGATCCTCCCGGCCCATGATAGTTACGGACAGGGGCGTGGTTGGGGCCGGCCTCATCAAGCTCGTAAACGCCGCCATGAAGGGCTCTAAGGCGAAGATCGGGGCGCTCTACGACGAGACGCCGCCCGATTCCGAATATACCGTGGTGAACTCGGTGGCAAAACTCTACCGCGCGAAAAAATGCGATTCGATTCTGGCCGTGGGCGGGGGTTCCGTAATGGACACGGCCAAGGGGGTGAACATACTCGCCTCCCTTGGCGGGTCGAACATTCAGGATTACGAGGGGGCGGGAGCCGTAAGACGAAAGCTCAAGCCCCTGATAGCCATCCCGACCACCTCGGGTACGGGTTCCGAGGTGACCCTGGTGGCCGTAATCGCCGACCATAAGCGAAAGGTAAAGATCCCCTTTACATCCTATTTTCTACTTCCGGACATAGCGCTCCTCGACTCGCGCATGACGAAAACCCTTCCGCCATTTCTTACCGCACCCACAGCCATGGACGCGCTTACGCACGCCTGCGAGGCCTACTATTGCCTGGCCAAAAACCCGCTGAGCGACGCGACGGCCATCGCCGCGATAAGGCTTATAAGCGCCAACCTGCTCAAGGTCATAAAAAAGCCGGGCGACCTCCAGGGGAGGCTGGACCTGGCCAACGGCGCCATCCTTGCCGGAATGGCGTTCTCGAATTCCATGGTCGGCATAGTGCACAACCTGGGGCATGCCACAGGCGGCGTTTGCGGAGTGCCGCACGGCGTGTGCATGAGCCTTTTCCTGCCATACGGTTTGGAATACAATCTGCACAAACGCGCCGGCGAGATAGGAGAGCTTTTGTTTCCGCTGGCAGGTCCCGAGGTTTATGCCGCCACCCCGGTAAAGCAGAGGCCGGAGAAGACGATAGAATATATTCGCGGGATGAACCAGGACCTCCACGACGCCACAGGGGGGCGTCACGCGCGCTTTTTAAAAGAGATCGTGGACCGGGATGGAAGGCAGCTCGTACCGGTGGAAAAGCTTCCGGAAATAGCGAGGACCGCCCAGGGGGACGGGACAAAGGTTTACAATCCCGAGGATGTAAGCTACGACGACGCCCTCATGGTGCTCGAACACGCCTATGAGGGAAAGCCGCTCGACAGGAAAAGGATAAAGAAGGGCTAAAGCCGAAAACCGGCCGCGTCGGGAGGCGTTTTCAAGACGCCTCCCGATGCCTAAAGGATTCGGCAAAACGCCGTTAAAGCGCCGTGACGGATTTTGGCGAAGAACGCCGTAAGGCGGGGTAGTTTTTCTTGACAATGGAGAGGGGGATGAGCTAATGCCCACGGCGCGAGCGACCCGCTTCGCCGCCATACACGCGCCCGTAGCTCAGCTGGATAGAGCGTCGGACTTCGAATCCGCAGGCCGCAGGTTCGACTCCTGCCGGGCGCGCAACTAGTGGATCAGCCCTTTTTCCGCCGTTTGTTTTCAGATGACTCGGAAGGCTCTTCGGCTTTCGATGTCCCGGCGGCCCCGGTGGCGTCCTGTGGCATCTCTCTTATCACCCCGAATACCCTGTTGGTTGCCCTGCTGTACTCGGCCTGTGAATGTACCACAAGTACGGACTTGTCGGCCCTGCGTATCTTGAAGACCACCTCGTACTTTTCATTGTGTTTTACGAGCCTCTCAAGCGCTTTGTCGAGCATGGGGCGGTATTCGGGCAGGGCCAGGTTCTGGACATCGGCCAGTGGAAGGTCGCCGTCCCCAAGCCCGTAAATCCGCCTGGACTCCGATGAGCCGGTTGCCACGCGCCTCTCGAGGTCGAACTCCCAGTACCCAAGACCGAACATGTCGAACGCGCGCTCCATGAGGCTCTTGTTGGATTTCAATTCATCGTGCGCATTGCGGATATCGGTGATGTCGGTGAATGATGTGAAGACCATGTAGGGCCACTCTTCGGCCTCCCTGAAGATGGGATTCGCGCTTACCGAGAGCCATCGGTATGTGTCGATTTCAGGATTATATACTCCCATGATGAAGTTTTCAACCCTCTTGCCGGTCGCCAGAGAAAGCATGGAGGGATGCTCTTCGCCGGGGAGGACCGAGCCGTCCTCGCGTATAGCCTTCCATCGAGGGTCGGCGGATGTGCGCCCCATAAGCTGGTCCATGGTCATGCCGAGCAGCCGCGCCGCCGCCGGATTGGCGTCTATAATGGGGCCCTCCGCGGACTGGTAAACGACCCCCTGGGACATGGTTTCGAAAAGGGAGCGGAATTTTTGTTCCGAGGCCTGCAGCGCCCTGTCGAAGATTATTCGGTCGGTTATGTCCCTGAACAAGGTGGCGAATTGTCCCCGGACGGGGCTGAAGGCCACCACCTCGTAATGGCAGGCGAGCGGAGCGGAAAAATATTCGAAGTGATCGGGCTTCATGGAGAGGGCCACGGCCCCGTATCGCTCTATCAATTCCGGTTCGGCGCCTGGCAGTACTTCGAGCACGGTCCTGCCGACTATGTCCGCCGCCTTTAGCCCGGTAAGCCTTTCGAACGCCGGGTTGACATGGAGGAAGCGGTAGTCGATGGGCCTCTCCTTTTCGTCGAGGATTATCTCGTGCACCGCGAAGCCACTGAGCAGGGATTCGAAGAGCAGGCGGTAATCGCTTTCGCTTTTTGTGAGCGCTTCCAGCGTATGAATAAGCTCCTCGTTGGTGACCTCCTGTTCCTCTATGGCGGCCTGAAGCTCTTCGTTGGCCGCGGTAAGCTCCTCGTTTGCCTTTAGCAGCGCCTGTCGCAGCCTGAGCTCTTCGGTAATATCCTCTCCGATTTTGCTGGTTGCAAGAGGCTCCCCGCCGGGACCGTACAGTATCGTTCTATTCCAGCGGACAATCATCGGCTTCCCGGCCTTGTTGACGAGTGTTTCGTCGAAGTGAAGGGGCAGCCGGTCGGTTCGAAGCGCTTCCCGGCGTGACCGCCGCAACTCCTCCGGGTTATTGCCGGAATGAAAAACGGCGAACCAGTCCGAGCCGAGCAATTCGTCCCTCGTATAGCCCGTAGTTTCGAGCATGTAGTCGTTGCAGAAGAGTATGGTCCCGTCCATGTCGAGCTGTACGGCGAAGAGTCGGGCGTTGGCGAGCGAATCGCGGAACCTGCGCTCGCTTTCGCGGAGTTTGGCTTCCGCGCGGTGCAGCACCACGGCGGACTCTATATTGGAGTACAGGTCGCGTTCGTGGATTGGCTTGTTGAGGTAGGTGTAAGGCAGCGTGTCCTGGGCCCGGTCCACGGTCGCCCTGTCGGCGTTGGCGGTTAGATAGATTATGGGGATGTCCCGATTCCTTCGGATCGCCCTTGCGGCCTCGATTCCGTCCATCTTCCCCGCAAGAAGAATGTCCATCAATATGATGTCCGGGTCGAGCGAAAGGGCCTTCTCGATTGCGGCCTCGCCTGTCGCGGCTGTCCCGGCGACCTCATAGCCGAGCCCGACAAGAATGCTTTGCACGTCGAGCGATATTATGGTTTCATCTTCAACGATGAGGACACGGGTTTTTCTCATGTAGTATCGTCTTCCCTTATGGATAGGTTGGACACTATTATATCGCGCTTGACGATGATTGCAAGCAGATTTGCTGACGGTTGTCATCTATCGAATTTCATGCCATCTTGACTTTAAGCCCGGGCCATGGTATGCTTTCGACTTCAATGGAATTTTATCATGCCTTCGCGATATGATTATTACGGAAAGGCCGTTCTTTTGACCGGGGCCAGCGGCGGGCTGGGCTCGTCGCTCGCGCGCATGCTCGCCGGAGAGGGGGCGCGCCTCATCCTTTCGGCCCGGTCCAAAACGGCGCTCGGGGAGCTTCGTTCCTCGCTCCCCGATCCCGGTGCCGCGCATATCCTCACGGCGGACCTCTCCGTACCCGGCGAGGCGGTCAGGCTGGCTAACGAGGCCGTGGCGGTTTTAGGCGGGGTCGATGTTGTATTTAACAACGCGGGCCTTGGGTACTTCGCCACCATGGAGGAGGCGGACGAGGGACGGCTGAGATATCTTTTCGAGGTGAACCTGTTCGCTCCGCTTGCCATCGCTCGCGCTCTGGCGCCGGACATGAGGAGGCGGGGAAGCGGGCGAATCGTAAACATTGTCAGCTTCGCCGGACGTGTGCCGATCGTTACGAACGGCGCCTACGGCGGTAGCAAGTCGGCCCTGGCCATCATGATGAATACCATGCGCCTTGAGCTTGCCGGGACCGGTGTCGACGTGCTGAACATCTACCCCGGCACCGCGGCCACCTCCTTCGAGGAAAACGCGCTTCGCGAGCCTGGGCGCGACAGGCTGTGCCCCAGGGAGAGCTGCGGAGAGGGGCGCGACGATGTGGCCCGTGCCGTGTTCGAGGCTTCCAAGGGCCCGCCCGGCGAGAAGTGGCTGGACCGCGGCGGCCGCATGATGGCCATACTCGCCCTGTTGTGGCCCCGTCGCGTGGAGAAAAGGCTCGAACCGTTAAAGCTTCGCGCCGTGGGCGGCCCCGGAGGCCGGGCGAGGCCGCGTAAATGGCGGCTCTGGCAGGTCGAGACATCCATAGCCTGCAACCTGAACTGCGTCATGTGCCCATGGGGAAGCGAACGCGTCGCTGCGGGGGCCGGAGGCCTCATGAAGGAGGAGGTGTGGGCCGCGCTTAGGGGCCGCCTTTCCGAGGTATCCTCCATCGATTTTTCGGGAGGCGGCGAGGCGCTCCTCAATCCGGAGCTTCCCCGCTGGATTCGCGAGGCCAGGGACGCCGGGTGCGAAACCGGCTTTCTTACTAACGGCCTGCTTTTGGACAGCGGCCGCGCCCGCGCAATCATCGACGCTGGCGTCGACTGGATCGCAATCTCTATCGACGGCGCCACGGCCGATGTTTACGATTCCATCCGAAGGGGAGCGAGCTTCGAGAGGCTGATTGCGAACCTGGAGGGTCTGGTTTCGCTCATAGCAGGGGGCCGGCCGCGCCTCATCATCAACTTTGTAATGATGGAGAGCAACATCCACCAACTCGAGGACATGGTAAGGCTGGCGGCCCGCTATTCATTCGGACGGATCAATTTCAAGCAGTGCGACGTAATTCGCGGGGAATCGGGGAAGGGATATGGCCTCTTCGGCGGCTCGCGCAGTCGGGAGATTCGAAGCTACGAGAGGATAATGAAAAAGGCGCACCGCCTGGGGAGGCGGCTGGGGGTGGAGGTTGCCGGCTTTTCGTTCGTGCCGGAGGAACAGCCCGTCTGCGCTCAGGATCCCCGGTCCTCGCTCTTTGTTCGTTTCGACGGCCATGTAGCTCCCTGTGTCAACCTGGCCTATGGCGGCAGGACCACCTGGCTTGGAAAAGACGTAACGATGCCGACCATTCACTACGGCAGGCTTCACGACCACGGCATCGACGCTCTGTGGGAGACCCCCCTTTGCGGATTATACCGCACCCGCTTCGAGGAGAGGGAGAGGGCCTATAATGAAAAGCTCGCCACCTACGACCGCGAGCCCTCGCTCGAGCACCTCAGGCGCCTGGAGGAGGAGGCGCTTAGGTCCATGCCCGAACCGCCCGAGGGCTGTGGTGTCTGCCATTATCTCTACGGTATTTAATGAATAAGGGGAAATCGGTGCCTCCGGATGACGAAAAAAATAAAATTCACCGAAAAATTTGCCTTTCGATTTGCTTTTTCCAGGGACATGCGCTACATTTATATTGAGACAGGGGATACATAAGGTAAGAGAGGGTAGGTAGAGAGTAGATGGATCAACAGAGTGGTCCCCCACAGGTGAGGGGGAAGGTTCGTACCGCGAAGGGCTTATAATCCGGACTCGGAAAGATTATAAGCCCTTCGTCTTTTATAATGTCCATTTTTCCCCCGCTCACTCATTTTTTATTCCGGCCGACGATTCTTTAATGGCTTGACCTCGACATTCAAACTCCGCTATCCTTTTCCAATCAACGAATTCAAGGGATTTCCGGAGAACTCGCGTTCATGAAAACACTCTTTCGCAGCGCCCTAAAGATGTCCATTGTCCCGATTTTGGCGCTTGCCGCCTCGTGCACAATTTGGAACGCCCGCCAGTGGGAGAACCTGGAGGACAGGTCCTTCTACTTCCAGAGATTCTCCTATTACCTAAAGGGAGCGGACCGGCGTACGGCCTTCGAATTTATGCGCGATTTTCCCCTGGACGACGCCCTTCGTATAGTCGCCGAGAGGTACTCGATCGTAATAGACTCCTCGGAATTCCGGTCCTTTATGGAGGATCCGGAAAACGAGCGGCGTCTCGAGGTGTACGGGGTGATATTGAGCGAACGGTTTACATGGCGGTCCAAAAACGCCAACGATAATACGATCGAACTGGAATACGCCAACGAGTTCAAGGAGGAATCGACCGATACCATAAGGCGCTATTCGCTTACCTTAAGGTCGGGCGGCAAGGTCCGCGCGGTTTTAGGCGACACGGTGGATAAGCGCGAGGACGTTCCGTCCAGCCTCTCCGAGATTTCGCGGCGCAGATAAGGTATGGGTGGCGGCATGAGTCAAAACCGGCATAACGATTATTCCATCTTTGACCGCCCGGAGATACTGATGTATCTTTTCCACCCCCGGCCCGAAACCGGTTTCGGACCGGGAAACGGCTACAAGGAGATTTTTATCCCCGTGTCCGGGGGCGAGCGCATCGGCGGCCGTTTCTACGCGGCCGGAACCATGTCGCCGACGCTGTTGTTCTTCCACGGCAACGGGGAGATCGTCGAAGACTATCACGACCTTGGCCCCATTTACGCCCGCATGGGGCTCAATTTTATGCCGGTGGATTATCGCGGCTACGGAAGGTCCACCGGTACGCCAACCGTTTCGGCGATGATGAGCGACTGCCACGCGATATTCGAATTCGCGATCGAACATCTGGCGGCCGGGGGCCACAGCGGTCCGCTGATAGCCATGGGGCGCTCGCTCGGCAGCGCCTCGGCGATCGAACTGGCCTTTCATTATCCGGAGAGTATCGGCGGGCTTGTGGTGGAGAGCGGGTTCGCGCGGATAGTGCCGCTTCTTCGCCTGCTCGGCATCGACGCGAAGCGCTGCGGCATAACCGAGGAGGGTTCGTTCGACAACGGCCAAAAGATCGCGGCGTACGGGGGGCCGACCCTCATCATCCATGCCGAGAACGACCATATCATCCCCTTCGAGGACGGGCTTATGCTCCATTCGATGAGCGGCTCAGCGAACAAGCGATTGCTGAAAATCAAAAAGGCCGACCATAACACCGTGTTCCAATACGGACTCAAGGACTATATGGAGGCCGTCGCCCGGCTGGCCTCCGACGCCGCCAAGGCCTGACGGCGCCCGGCCACGGGCCCATGGCGCGTGCGGTGGAGGTTTTAAAGGCCTCCATGCCCCGGCGGAAGAAAATGATTGACGCTTGACCCTTTAAGGATTCTGCTTTGGTTTCATCCCCGCATGCATAGACGCGGCATGAACTAAAGGCCGGAGAAAATGGATCTAATACTTACGGGAATCGTGGAGGCCTTCCGCCTTCTTGTAACGCTGGACGACGAGATACTTCGCGTTACGCTTCTGTCGCTACAGATCTCGGGCAGCGCGACCCTCGTAAGCCTCGTGCTGGGAGTAAGCTCAGGCACCGCCATCGCTCTTTCCGAGTTTCCCGGCAAACGCCTTGTCGTGAGCGCCATAAACACCGGCATGGGGCTTCCGCCGGTGGTCGTTGGCCTCTTCGTCACGATATTCATATGGCGCAACGGGCCGTTCGGATTTCTCGGCATGCTGTACACCCCGTCGGCCATGGTGCTGGCGCAGGCCATCATCGCAACGCCCATCGTTACCGGCATAAGCTTTGCGGCCATTCAGCACCTTCCCGACAAGCTGAGGCTGCAGATTCTGTCTCTCGGGGCCACCAGAGCGCAGATGGTCTGGATGCTCATGCGCGAGGCGCGCCTTCCTATACTGGCGGCGGTGATGGCCGGTTTCGGGGGAGTGATCTCGGAGATAGGCGCCTCCATCATGGTGGGGGGGAATATCAAGGGGTACACAAGGGTGCTGACTACGGCCACGGTAATGGAGACCAGCCGGGGTAATTTCGATGTAGCCATCGCCCTGTCGATCATTCTGCTCATGCTTACCTTTACGATCAACTACATACTGACGTCCATCCAGCAGAGGGGCGGCCGGTGAAGCGCGGGGGCAAAACCGCCCTCACGGTAAACGGCCTGCTGGTTGAGGTTGGCGGGACGGTGATACTAAATGTACCCCGGCTCGCCCTTGCGCCCGGAGAGGTGCTGGCGATAATTGGGCCGAACGGGGCCGGTAAAACCACGCTGCTTACCTCGGTTTTGGGCATTCAGAGATATAAAAGCAAAGGGATCGTTACCCGGGGAGATCTGGCTTTTCCCGGCACGCCCCCGCACATCTATAGGCGCGGGTTCTCCATGGTCTTTCAGGATTCGCTGCTTTTCAACGCCTCGGTTTTCGACAACGTGGCCTCCGGCCTGAGGATTAGAGGTGTGGGGCGCTGGGAAGTGAAGAAGAGGGTCGACGAACAGCTCGAGCGCTTCGGTATAGCCGCGCTTGGCGAAAGAAGGGCCCTCTCGCTCTCCGGCGGCGAGGCCCAGCGTGTAAGCCTCGCGCGGGCCATGGCCACCTCTCCGGAGGTTCTGCTTCTGGACGAGCCCTTCGCGTCGCTGGATACCCCGACACGGGAATCCATCCTCGACGACCTGGAGAGGGCGCTCTCCGGATCGGGCACGGCGGTAATGCTTGTAACTCACGACCGGGTGGAGACGCTGCGCCTTGCCGACAGGGTCCTGGTGCTGGAAAAGGGAAAGATCCTGCAGGAGGGCGAGACTATCGATGTTCTCCGGCGGCCCGCCAGTGAATTTGTGGCGTCTTTCGCGGGCACCGAAACCGTCCTGGCCGGAAGGGTGGCGCGAAGCGGAGGCGGCATCGTCGTTGTCGCGGCCTCGGGCCTGGAGGTGGAGGCGGCCGGGGAGGCGAACAAGGGTCAGAGGGTGGCGCTCTGCATACGGCCGGAGAATATCGTCCTGGCCTCGGCGGGCAGGACGAAGACCAGCGCGCGCAATACATACCAGGGCAGGGTGGAGCGGCTTATGCCGATGGCGCATTATTACAAGGCCGTTATCGATTGCGGTTTTCCGCTGGTTGCCTACGTTACGCAGCAGTCCATGGATGAGATGGGCCTTCGCGAAGGGCTTCGCGTCCATGCCTCGTTCAAGGCGACCTCCGTGCATCTGATTAAAAAAGAGCATTAGGGCGATGATAGATCTCCACACCCATACGAGCGCCTCCGACGGCCTGCTTCGCCCGTCCCGGCTGGTGGAGCTGGCCGCCCGGCAGGGCGTACGGACGCTCGCCGTTACCGACCACGACACAATGGATGGTGTAGACGAGGCCCTTGCGAGCGCGGCGGAGCACGGCATTAGGCTTATACCCGGAATCGAGTTCAGCGTGGAGTATCCCTCGGGCTCGTTTCATCTGGTGGGGCTTTTCGTGGACCACCTTTCCCCCGCCATCACCGCCGCGGTGGAGAGGCTGAAGGCCGTTCGGGAGAACAGAGGGGGACTAATAATCGCCGAGCTCGAAAATTCCGGGGTGAGCATTCCCCTGGAGGAGGTCGTCACCGAGGCGGCGGGCGGCGCGCTCGGAAAACCGCACTTCGCGCGCGTGATGGTGCGCCGCGGTTACGCCGGCAGCGTGGAGGAGGTGTTCGAACGGTATCTCGTCGACGGCAGGCCCGGGGACGTGCCGAAGAAAAAAATTCCACCATCGGAGGCCATAGGCCTGGTGCTGGAGGCCGGCGGCCTTCCCATCCTGGCACACCCGTCCTCGCTCGGCCTGCCATCCTTCGAGGCCTTCGGGGAATTGCTCGATGAATTGCGGGCGATGGGCCTTGCAGGAATTGAGGCCTACGCGGCCCTGCACACGGAAGAGGAGGTCCGCCGCTACGAGGCGATTGCGCTCGGGCGCGGCCTCCTCGTCTCCGGCGGGAGCGATTTCCACGGGGAGGCGGGCGAACGGCCCGGTTATTACAGGAACGGCCTGCCCATACCGACCGGGCTTATCGACGAGATGGACCGGTTTCGCGGGGAGCGGACTTCCGGCCCGGCCTGAGGAGCGGCCCGGTTTCCGCCCAAATTATGGATAGAAGGGCAGCGCCGAAAGCCCCGCCGTCTCGTCGAAGCCCAGCATGAGGTTGGCGTTCTGAACGGCGTTTCCGGACTGGCCCTTGATTAGGTTGTCGATAACGGATGTTATGAACAGCTTTCCGGTGCGCTCGTCGACCATTGCGCGTATCTCGCAGCGGTTCGATCCGCGCACATCGGTGGTGTTGGGCGAGCTGTCGGTGATGTAAACGAACGGCCTGCCCTTGTAGTACTCCCTGTACAGCGATTGCGCATCGGCCGTGGTCATGCCGGGCGCGCAGTCGGCGTAGATGGTGGTCAGTATGCCGCGGTTCAGCGGAACTATCTGCGGAACGAACAGTATGCGGTGCTGGTTTTCCGTGCGCGCGTTCAGAACGTTCTCCACCTCCACAATGTGCTGGTGTCGTCCCTCGCGGTAGGTATTGACGTTTTCGTACCGCTGTGGATAGAAGTTCGTCTCTCCCGGGTTTTTGCCCGCGCCGGAAACGCCGGTTTTCCCGTCGCAGATGATTGTCGGGCCCTCTATTATGCCCTTTTCCACCGCGGGCAGAAGCCCGAGTATCATCGATACCGCAAAGCAGCCAGGATTGCCGACGAGGCGGGCCGAGCGTATACGCTCCGCGTTGATCTCGGGCAGGCCGTACACGGCCTGTGTGAGCATGTCGGCCGCGGAGTGGGAGGTCTCCATCCCCTTGTTCGCCGCGTAGACCGTGTAGTCGGCCTCGTTCTCGAACCTGAAGTCGCCGCTGAAGTCGATGACGGGGACGGCGTGGCGGTTGAACTCCCTGATAAGGCTCATCCCCGCCCTGTCGGGGGTGGAAAAGAACGCGATGTCGATGTCCCCGTAATCGATGTTTTCGGGCGGTTCTACGAGCATATCGCAGTGTCCCCTGAGGTGGGGAAAGACCCTGCTTATCGGTGCGCCGGCGTCCTTTCTCGCGACGAGCTGTTTGATTTTGATTCCCGGATGACGGAGGAGTATCTCGATGAGGCCGAGCCCTCCGAAGCCGGTGGCCCCCACGATCAGCGCCTTTTTCATTTCAGCCTCTCACTACGATAGTGAACGCCATAATGGCGCCGCGCCCGAAATTTGTAAATAATTATCCTTGATGATGTTTATGTCCGGAACGCGGTTTACTTGTACACGCTGCCCATCGAGGAGACGGCCTTTTGAACGGCAGCGTCGTCCGGGTAGCGCATAAGTATATTGGTTAGGGCGTCATCGCGCAGAGCGGCCGTCCTGTTTAGGGCCGCCACAAGCTCCTTAAGCTCGAGAGGAAGATCTTCCGGGCGGAGCAGTTCCGGGTATTTCTTTTCAAGTTCCTCGTAGCGGGGTCCGAGTTTTTTCATGCGGCTTTCGAGTGAAGTGATCGATAGCGCGGCCGTCCGCGGGCAATCAGCCCGTTCGGCATCGGCGACAAACGTCTCACGGGCCTCGATCATTTCGCGTATGACGATCTTGATGTCCGCGTACTTGCCCGTGCCGCAGCCGCATTGGAGCATGAACGCCGCGATGCCAAGAAAACCGGTGAATAGTCGGTACATCCGGCACCTCCCTGTTGGTTTAAGACCACTGTATATATGCCGGGAAGCTCGTTGTCAAACAGAAATGGGCTCCTGGCGCGGAACGCTGAAAACCCCTAAATTTTCCAAGGTCCACCCGATTATCCTTGACAAACGAAGGGTCCCGTCGTTGCTATTCATTTTACTTGAATGTGTTTGTATTGAACACAATACCCGGTCTGTTGTTTTACCGGACGTTTTGGGAGGGTTCTTCCCATCGAGGGAGGGGCCCTCTCGACGCAAACGGGCTTTGGCGCGACGGCCGGTTTGTATCGACAAGGACCAGAGGAGGTACGCCGATGAAAAAGTACAATGTAGTAATCCTCGGGGCTACGGGAGCCGTGGGCATCGAATTCCGCAAGATACTGCTCGAGCGGAAATTCCCCATTGACAAAATCCGTTTCCTCGGATCCTCGACGGTCGGAAAACAGATCGATTTCGGCGGACGCACAGTGACGGTGGAGGCGGTCGGCGATGATTCGTTCAAGGGTTTCGATATCGCCCTGTTTTCCGCCGGCGCGTCGATAAGCAGGCAGGTCGCGCGACAGGCGGCCGAGGCTGGCTGTATAGTGGTGGACAACAGCTCGGCATGGCGGATGGAGCCGGACGTTCCGCTCGTGGTGCCCGAGGTAAATCCCGATGACGTGGATTGGAACAGGGGAATCATCGCCAATCCCAACTGCTCGACCATACAGATGGTGGTGGCGCTTAAGCCCATCCATGACCGCGCACGGATAAGGCGCGTCGTTGTGAATACCTACCAGGCCGTTTCCGGTACCGGGCTAAAGGCGATCGAAGAGCTCGATTTGCAGGTGAAGGACCTGGTGCAGGGCGGACAGGGGGCCCAGCGAAAGGTCTATCCGCATCGCATCGCGTTCAACTGCCTTCCGCATATCGACGTATTTCTTCCCAACGGGTACACCAGGGAAGAGATGAAGATGGTGAACGAAACCAGAAAGATACTGGGCGACGACTCTATTCGGGTGACTGCGACGACCGTCCGCGTGCCGGTTTATCACGGACATTCCGAAAGCGTCAATATAGAGACCGAGAAGAAGATCACGGCGGAGGAGGTCCGGGAGCTGCTTCGCGGCGCGCCCGGAGTGACCGTTGAGGACGATCCCTCGCGGAACATGTATCCCCTCGCCATAAACGCCGCCGGTAAAGACGACGTGTTTGTGGGCAGGATACGCGAGGACGAGTCCATCCCGAACGGTATCAATATGTGGGTGGTGTCGGACAATATACGCAAGGGCGCCGCGCTCAACACAGTGCAGATAGCGGAGCTCCTCATAAAAAAGGGACTGGTCAAGTAGACGGCGAGGGACTCACTCCGTTTCGGGATAGCGCTGCCGGATAGAGCGGATAAAGTCCAGATTCTCGAAAAAGACTTCGACAAGCTCCGGGTCGAACTTTCGGCCCGAGAGCTTTTTTATCTCATCGAGCACGGAATCCTCCTCCCAGGCCTCCTTGTAGACTCGGCGCGACGACAGCGCGTCGTAAACGTCGGCAAGGGCGACGATGCGTCCGTATAGTGGAATCTCCTCGCCTCGAAGCGGGGTCCCTTCGGGGTCGGGAAGGCAGGTGTTATCGTCCACCCTCCCCGGGTAACCGGTTCCATCCCAGTTCTCGTGGTGCGTAAGGGCCACCACCGCCGCGACCTCATCGAATTCCGACTGCCGGTCCCGGAAGAGCCTGGCGCCCAGGTAGGTGTGGCTCTTCATGATCTCGTATTCCTCGTCGGTGAATCTGGCGGGCTTTTTTAAAATGAGGTCCGAAATGGCCACCTTGCCCACGTCGTGAAGCATGGACGCCATTCGGAGTATATCGCGGTTACGGTCGATGGTTTCTCGGGGCACGCCGCGCCGCTGGGCCCAGCGCTCGTAAAGCTCGACCGAGTACGAAGCTACCCTGTTGACGTGCGCGCCGGTCTCCTTTGGGTCGCGCAGCTCGGCCATGCCGATCATGCGCAGCAGGAGGGCGCGGGTCATCTGCGCGCGCTGCAGCACCATTCCGGCGATACCGGCGAAATGCAGCACGTAGGGTTCGAGTCCGCTGTCGAACGGAATGAAGGCGCCCGAATCGTCCATGGCGTTTATGATCTGCAGAACGCCTATGATCACCTCGCGGCTCGTTTTGAGCGGCACGGTCAGCACCGAGGTGGTGCGGTAGCGGGATATTTTGTCGTAGTTAGAGTCGAAATGGTAAGGGGCTTCGGGCGGTATGACGTAGACGTCGGGGGTGTTGACTATCTCGCCGGTCGAGGCTACATAGCCCGCAAGCGACCGCTGATTGATGGGCAGCCTGAATGTCGTATAGATGAGCTTCTGTCCCTCGGGCAGCTTCCTCTGAAGGGTATCGTTCTGCGAATGGCTGAAAACGAGGTGGTCGCCGTCGCGGATGTAAATCGAGCCGGCATCGGCGTTCACTACTTTTCTCGCCTCGGACAATATCCGCTCGAGCAGGATGTCGAGGTCCCGGATGTCGTTGAGCTCCGAACCGATGCGGATGATGTCGTCCAGTCTGCCGGCGTCCCTGCCCATCGTACCCCCGTGTAATTTCCAGTTTCGGCCCCGAAAGCGGTCGGTGCGGGCTTTCGGAAAAACCTTGACCCCGATACCACCGCGTTGAAGGCGTCAATGGAGCGCGGAGATTATTAGACTTGTTGCATAACTGGAAAGGAGAGCCCACTTTCCCCCGCCTACGGCGGGGGAAAGAGCGATCATTCCGGGTTTGGCAACAACTCTATTAAATTATCGGAAAAGCCATAAATGAAAATAAGCGGGCAGGGGGTGGAAATCAAGCAGGAGGAGGACTTTATCATAATTAAATGAATTTTTTCAGTATTTGACACGAAAATAATACTATACCGCGAAAACGATTCGTGTTACAGTTATGACGGTCAACGCGGCGCACGATTATCGAAGGGGCTCCAAGAGGCCGAATGAAGCTCGCACTGTGTTATTTCGATACCGCCGTCTCCAGGATGTTTGTGGAGAAAACGGATGAAAAAGGGGAAAAGACGGTACTGCTGTCTTCTCCATATAATTTCGTTTACCGCGACGAAATAGTCGCTAAAATAATCAACGTCGATGACCCCGAAGAGGCGAAACTTCAGATCGACGAGGGATACTCGTTCCATGTCGTTATGAAAAACCCCACCTTCAAGGCCGGAGAGGGTGTATATTACGACCAGTTTTCCTCCACGTACAAGGCGTCGGCCTATGGTTTCGTAATCCTGGACCGGAACACCCAGAGGATCCGGGTCATCACTCCCATCCAGATGTCAAAGGACAAGGTGCGCGCCTATTATGTAACCTTCCCGACGAAATTTCTAAAGCTCCCCTCCTATGCCGACATCGAACACACCCTTCAGGAGAAGAAGATACTAGCCATCATGGACAAGGAGGAGATCGAGGACCAACTCCTTAAAATCGATCTCAACGAGCCGAGGGTAAACCGCGTCATGGTGGCGAGGGGAAAGGAGCCGGTAACCGGCTATGACGAGTATTTTATCCCTCTCGTCAAGCTCGAGAAGAAGGCCGGAAAGGTGCTCGAAGACGGTCGGATCGATTTCAAGGAGATCGACTCCATCATAGAGATCAAGCGCGGCCAGGAGGTGCTGAGGAAGATCCCTGAGGTGAAACCCGTAGACGGCATGGATATATACGGCGAGAAGGTGGACGCCGATTTTGAGGCAAAGGAGGGGTACATCAAGGGGGAACATATCGTAGAGTCGATAGGGGACGCTTCGATATTCGTTTCCGATATTGACGGTTGCCTGAATGTGGAGGGAAAGAAGATTTCGGTCTCGCCGTTCGCCATCATCAAGGGAAACGTGGATTACGATTCGGGCAATGTCGACTTTAACGGTTCGGTGCACGTGCTCGGTTCGGTGCTGCCGGGTTTTTCCGTAAAGGCAAAGGGCGATATAATCGTGGACAAGAACGTGGACGACGCCTATCTCGAGGCGGATGGCGACGTTACGGTAAAGCACGGGATCTCCGGCAAGGGGTCCATGATTATAATCGCCGGCGGGAGGGTGCGTTCCAAGTACATATTGAACTCCACGGTGGAAGCGGTCAAGGAGATAGAGATCGAGGATTCCATAATCAACAGCAAGGTGTTTTCGAACGACCGCATCTCCGTAACGGCGCGCAACGGGAAGATAATAGGCGGTGAGATAATAGCGCGCCACGAAATAGTAGTGAACGTGGCGGGCGTGCCGAAGGAGAACGTCACCAGGCTTACCGTCGGCGAGAGCCTGTTCGTCGAAAGGGAGCTTATAGAGATCCGAAGGGAGATAGATTCGGTCAAAATTGTCGTCCAGGACATAATGCGCAAGATAAAGGCCAGCTTCGGGGAGGGGCTTTTCGAGGACCCCAAAAAGTTCCTTTCCATTCTGCCGCCTATCAAAAAGAAGAACTGCCTGCTGCTGCTCCAGGAGCTTACGGCCCATAACAGGGAGCTTGGCGAGATAAATAAAAAGCGCCAAGAGGTCGAGGCCAAGCTCAAGCTTGAGCGCGACCCGGTTGTCATAGTCACGGAAGAGGTGTTTCCCGGGACCGTGATAAGCATAAAGAAGCGCAAACGGCGCATCGATGAAAAGCTGGTCAACGTGAAGTTCTACGAGGATCCATCCGATCGGGAGATAAGATACACGGCGGCGGTGTAGGCTTGCCTTCGTAACTTTTTCGTCAGGCGAAAGTAAGCTTTTAAAACTCACCCCTAACCCCGCTTCGACAAGCTCAGCGCGGCGCCTCTATCTTTAAACGAAAGAGAGGGGGGATCGTAGCATGATCAATAAAAAATGGCAGAAGCACATTTAGAGACAATTTTATTAAGAGCCGCTACTGCCGGCAGGATATCGGATATCTCCAGAAAGCCTTATGTCTACCCCCCCTTCTCTTATTCGAAGAGAAGGGGGTCGGGGAGATGAGTTTAAAGAACTTCCTGGGACTTGGATTACTTTTCTCCGCAGCCGCCAACATCAAACCCTTTTTTTATGAATTTATTAATTTGACAAAACGGCGCTCTCCTGTAAGACGGAGCCCTGTCGTCTATATGGTCGAGGATGATGGGTTCGAATCAGGACCCCGCTTTGACCATTACCTTTTCGAGTCTGGAGGTCGCCATGGGAATGCCTGGGATCTGGGAACTGGTTTTCATCTTCCTTATCGTCCTGCTCGTTTTCGGCGCGGGTAAGATTCCAAAGATCGCGAAGGACGTGGGAAGCGGTATTCGCGAGTTCAAGAAATCCATATCCGGCGAAAACGAAAACGAGGACAAGAAAAAGTAAAAGCGAATGCTTAAACATCGCGATTACCTGCAAGAGGCGTTGAAGCGCGGTGCAGGCCGGGGAAATTCCGCATCCGGCACGCTCGAGTTTTACAGCGCCTTGTACGAGCATCAGGCAAAGCGCTTCGAGGCGTACAGATCCCTTCCGCTGGAAGGCGCCTGGGTTCGTCCGCTGGAGATGCCAGTCGTCGACGGGGCGCGCCTTTCATTTACGGAGGCGGAAGGCGCGGCCCTCTTCGAAGGGCTTAATCTTTTACTCGATGTGCTTTCGAGCTTTCATCCGGGGATGAACTTCGATCGTGTGCGGGCGGCATTCGCGGAAGGGGCCGGCGCCGTCGAAAGGACCGCCCGTGCCCTGCTAACAAGGGATTTCGACGCCATTTCTGCGTATGCGGGCGATTATCAGATTGGAGTGGAGGAGTACATCTTCATACTGGTCAATTGGTTCAAGCCCTACTTCGCCGCGCTTGCGGAAAAATATGGCCCGAAGATCGGGCAGGACGATTGGATGGAGCCGCGATGTCCGGTGTGCGGTTTTTACTCCGACATGGCCAGGATCGCCGGGACCGGGGACGGCAGGCGTTTTCTGCACTGTGCGCTTTGCGAATACGAGTGGCATTTCAAGCGGATCGCGTGTCCGATATGCGATAACGAAGACGCCGAAAAACTCGGCTATTTTACGGTGGCGGACGAAAGGGCGTACAGGGTCGATTACTGTGACGAATGCAGGGGATATATAAAGACGGTCCTTCCGGAGAGGCTGCGGATATCCGGCCCTTGCGATCTGACGGTGGAGAACATCCTCACCGTCGAAATCGACGCCGCCGCCATGGGGAAGGGGTATTCGAGGCCGTAATTTTTTTTGCCCCGTCGGTAGCATGAAATTGATATTTGTATTATCCGGCGCTGCTATTTGCGACGAAGGCGCATACGCCGCCGGCAGGGGGCGGTAAGCGGCGACCACGGACGATTAAGTCCGTTCAAAACGACAAGGTGGATACATGCATGACCGCATCGATATAAGCAATCTGCTTCTCGCCGTCGCCTTCAGCGCGCTGGGAATCGCGGTGCCGGTGCTGTTTCATGCGCTCGGCCTCGGTTCCGTATTCTTGCCCATGTACCTCCCTCTGGCCGTCGGCGCCTTTCTGCTCAGCCGCACGAACGCGCTTATGCTCGGTTTCTTTACGCCATTGTTTTCGGCCCTGCTCACCGGCATGCCGCCCTTCTATCCGCCGGTGGCCTTCATTATGATGATTCAACTGCCTGTATTCTGTTTCACCATATCGGTACTGTCGCATCGGCGCACGGGAAGCGTAATACTACCGCTGGCCGCCGCAATTCTGCTCGACAGACTTCTGCTCGTCGCCCTTTTCTATTTTATTTATCCCCTGTTCTCGATAGATGCGCGAATAATAACGCTGTACGATCTTTTAAAATCGCTTCCGGGGGCGGCGCTTATGTTCGTCGTTACTCCTCTGGCCGTTCCGCGATGCGTGGACCTGCTTGAAAGAAATTCCCTGCGTCTCTTCGAGCACGGGGGAGGTGAAAACCATGAGCGCTGATTCGCGCGCCGTAAAGGCGGACTATTTCCACGGCCTGGCGCCGGGCTGGGACGAAAAGGTGGGCAACAACGACGCCAGGCGCCGGAAGCTGCGCCGTGTGTTCGACATGATAGGTATTCGCCGGGGCGACCGTGTGCTCGACGTGGGCTGCGGTTGCGGGGTCCTTTTCCCTTTCATCGAGGAAAAAACAGGGCCTGATGGCAATATTCTTGCGATGGACCCGGCCGCCGGCATGATAGAGTGCGCGAGGGAGCTACACCGGCAGTTCGGCAATATCGAATACAGGGTGGATTTTATCGAAGACGCCGCTCTTCCGGAGGGCGGCTTCGACGTTGCCCTGTGCTACGCGGTGCTTCCGCACATTGACGACATCCCCCGTTCGCTCGGCGCGCTTTTCCGTTGCCTTGTCCCCGGGGGACTCCTTTACATTTTCCATCCGGACGATACGCGCACGCTCAACAAATTTCATGCAGGATTGAACGCTCCGGTGAAACACGACATGCTGCCAGAGGAGGACACCCTTCGCAAGCTCCTCGAGGATGCAGGTTTCAGCGTGCTACGCTACATCGACGAACCGGGCCTCAATTTTTTGGAATGCCGGAAGGGGTGATGGCCGCCGTCGTTAAGCTGCTTCTAATTTTCGCATCGGCCCTGTCTCTGGCTGTCGCTCCCGCTAAGCCCCTCACGTTCGTCTCGGCCCTGCTAATGTTTTCGCTTATGGCGCTTTATACGCAAACAGGCCCGAAGCGCCTGCTTGCGCGAAACGCGCTCGTAGCGCTCTTTGCGTTCTTCTTTATGGGGATGGCCGCCGTCTCCGCCTTCGTCAGAGGCGAAACGCCGTCCGTGGCGGTCCCCCTGTTAGGCGCGCGGATCCTGTTGATATTCAACGCGATATACTTAGGGGGCCGGTGGATCGGCCGCTTCGGAGCGCTCAGGCTGATCGACCTTGTCCCATCCGAGCGTGTGCGCCTGTTCCTTTTTCTTCTTGTCAAACAGACTCATTCCCTCCTCGCAGCCAACCGCACCGTCATCGACGCGCTGCGTTCACGCATCGACATGGACAGGCGCGGCAGGCGGGTGGTAGCGCGGCATTATATTCAGAACATGCTTTATCGCGAGCTACGTTCCATCCGAAACCTCCAGGCCGCCATGTACGTAAGGCTTGCGGACGGACTCGGCCTTTATCACCGCCCTGACGTGTTCGGCCTTACGGACGCCCTTATAGCCGTAGCCGCGCTAAGCTGCGTTTTTGCCGCGATGCCGGACCGATGGTTCCAGGCGTGGATGCCATAGGGGGGTGCATGAACAAGGCCCTGGTTGTAAGAAACCTAATATACTCCTATCCCGACGGCCGCGCAGCGCTTAAGGGCGTGGACCTGGAACTGGAACAGGGCATGCGGCTGTGCCTGGCTGGGCCAAACGGCAGCGGAAAGACCACGCTTTTCCTGAATATCGACGGGCTTCTGGACGGCAAGGGCCACATAGAGATTATGGGAGTGGTGCGGAGCGCGAAAACCATATCCGACATGCGCAAAATGGTCGGATTTCTCTTCAGCCAGGTCGAGCACCAGTTCATAATGACCGACCTCTTGAATGATATTATTCTAAGCGTAGGCGATGAGGCCGCTGATATCGCAGAAAAAAAGAAAAAGGCGCTCGAGTGGCTTAAGCGCTTTGATCTGACGCGCTATGCAGACACAAATCCGTTGGAGCTTTCGGCCGGCGAGATGAAACGAGCTGCGCTTGCCGGGGTGCTCGCCCGCCGCCCCGAGCTTCTGCTCTTCGACGAGCCCCTCGGAGGGCTCGACCGTGAGAACGGCGAAAAGCTTACGGCAATCCTCCGCTCGCTTTCAACTACCATGCTTATCGCAACCCACCGGCGCTTTATGGTGGAAGAGGTCGCAACGCACGTAGCAGTGATGAAAGAGGGGAAGATCACGGGATTTTACGAAAAGAAGAAGGCGTTGAAGATGAGGAACGTTCAAGATCTGTTGTTCTGATATGAAAACCTTCCGCGGGAACAACAAAGGTGCCTTACCACAATCGAATTCCTGATGCATTTCATACGTTCAATCCGCAGTGTCTGCAGTAGCAAAGCAACGGCATGAGGGGAAAAGAGCGGAGAAGCCGAGGACTGTCCGAGTTTTCCCCGCGTTGTTCGAGTTCCGCAGGCTTCGGAGCCTTTTCCCCTCATTGCCGTATATTAGACATGGTTTACCCAGTGAGGCTACAGGGTAGCCGAAAGGCCTCCCATAACCGTGAAACCGGGCATCGGGTATTCCCAGAAGGTTTCATATTTCCTGTCGGTGATGTTGTTGAAGTTCACGAATGCCCGATAGCGTTCCAAGAAGGTGTAAGCGAGCTTCGCGTTTAGAACGAGGTAATTCGACAATTTTTGTTTGCCGGCCGTATCGGCGTAGACATCGTAGACGTATTCGCTGTCGAGTCCGGCGTAGAGGCCGAAGCTCTCGAACGAAATTCCTCCGAGAGCCTTGTGCTTGGGCACATAGGCTAATTTTGCCTTGCGGTACTCGTTGTCTATGTAGGAGTATCCGGCGCGTAGCCCCACCATGTTCATTATGGTGTACTTCGCCGTCGCCTCGAGGCCGTTGTAATTATATTTATCAGCATTGGCCCACGTATTTGCCGGCCACCCATCGGTTGGGATTATTTTGTTGTCAGATTGAATCCTATACCCTGTTACGGATACCACCAGAGATTTAAGTAAAACCTGTTCAATGCCTGCCTCGTAAGATAGGTATGTCTCGGCTTTTAAATCGGGATTTGGATTTTTTGCAGGATACGGGCCATATAAATATAGTTGGCGAAGCTCTGGAAGCTTAAAACCGCGGGCTATTGATGAGTATATTTTTGTTGTTGGCAGAGGTGTTATTATTATGCCGCTCTGCCATGAGACGAAATCGTCATATTTTGAGTTGTCAGTATATCGCGCTCCACCCGAGAGGGTAATTATATCAAAAATTCTCTGCTCGACAAGCCCGAAGCCCGAAACATCTGTAAGAAATTTGTCTTTGACGTAATAAGAATCAGTTTGCCATGGGAAAAGGACTGAATTCGGATTTTTTGCAGTACCACCAAAATGACGAACTTCAGCACCTGCTGTAATTTTGTTTCCTTTAAACGGCTTTACCGATTCCACAATACGTGCACCATATAAATAGTCATCGTGCTCATATGTTGATATGTCTAGACGAGGTTTATCAGTTTCATGTCTTCCGTGATTTGCATAGACATGCAACATTCCTTCAATTTTTTCATATGTGTTTAACACATTCACTGAAATTCCCCGGCGAGATATATCAAATATCTCTAGATCTTGACCTATTGGAGGTCCGGGAGGGAAGGATGTCATGCCATCTGCTCCCGGGTCATTGATTTTTTCTTTCATATAATAAGAATTCAGAGAAGCATACCAGTTGTTACCGATTTCAAAACCAAAACGTGCTGTTGCGTTGTGATTAAGGTATTCCGATGTATACTTCTGGCCGAGTATTGTCTGCTCGCGGTGGCCGTCGGTATACTGAAAGTTATACGAGACGCCGTAATCGAAGACCCCCATCTTGCCCTGGTGAATTACGTAATCGTCGGTTGAGTTATGGCTTCCATAGGATCCTGAAATCTCGGTTGAATAGCCGTCGTACTCCTGGCGCTTGGTGATAATGTTCACGACTCCGCCGAGCGCGCCCGAGCCGTAAAGGACCGGCTGGGGGCCGTGAAGCACCTCGACGCGGTCGATGTTCTTCATGGTGAAAACGTCGGCTATGGGGTGGCCCATTATCGAGGTGGTGGTGTCGAGCCCGTTTATGAGAAAAGGCACGCCCGTGGTGGGGCCCCAGCCAGATTTGCCTATACCGCGGATCGAGATGACTGCCGAGCCGCTTGCGGAAACGCCGAAGCCCATCACCCGGTTGTTACCCGTGTAGAAGCTCGGAACATTCTGGTTTATGACATTGATAAGATCGGTTTTGGTGGAGTTTTTTACCTCTTTGTCGGTGATGATCGAGACGACGCCCGCCTGTTCCTTTTTGTCCTTTACGATGATCTCTTTGGAAATGAAGACCTTTTCTTCGGGCCTCCCGGTTTCATCGCTACCGGCGCCGGGAGCCTCCTCCTGGGCATGCAGGGCCGCGGCGAAGAAGAGCGGGACGAGTGCGCGCAGCAAGTGTTTCATGATAAGCCGCCTCCATAAATGGTGAAGTGGTCGGCCGGTGCGGTGCGCGAAACCAGCGGCGCGGATCGGCCCGAATGGAACCGATCAGGATGCCGCAGATAGAATTTCCGACAACACCAGCCAAAATGTTAATAACACGAATAAGAATATAGTGGCACATGTCAACTAATAATTTAATATTTTTATACATTGGCCGTGGACGCAGAAATTGGAAATGCCAGGATTCCCGGCGGAAATCGCGGGCGTGCGCGGCCTGGCGAGTGTGGCGCGCAGGCCTTGTTCGGTTCGCCGGAAATAATTCCCCGCCGGGCGAAAAAGTGGTTGTAAAGCCCTTCGTTCGTATAGTATGCAAATAGCCTTAAAATGGGCGGCTTCGAAGACAATCGAAATGGAAAAAGCGTTTATCAAAAACCTCACCATTGGGGCGGCCGAGGAACTGTTCGAGTCGATGGGCGAAAAACCCTATAGGGCCAGGCAGCTCTTCAACTGGCTGTTCGAGAAAAACGCGGCTTCCTTCGACGATATGAGCAATTTCTCGAAGGAGCTTAGAGGAGCCCTGGACGAGCGTTTCGAGCTGACGGCGCTCGCGCTCGAGGACCGCGTGCTTTCGAAGCTCGACGGCACCGAGAAGTTCCTTTTCAGAACCCGGGACGGGCACTTTATCGAATCGGTCCTCATACGCAGGGACGGCACCGACGAGGGAAGGCTTACCGTGTGCGTCTCGTCTCAGGTAGGCTGCCCCATGGGCTGCGGCTTCTGCCAGACCGGCCGGATCGGCTTCAGGCGAAATCTCGAGCCTGCCGAGATTCTCGACCAGCTCTGCCTGGTGAGAAGGCTCTCGGGCGTGCGCAACAACAACGTCGTTTTTATGGGGATGGGCGAGCCCTTCCTGAACTACGAAAACGTCATAACCGCGGCCGACATCATGAATTACAGCTATGGCTTCCACCTATCGGTAAGGAAAATCACCATCTCCACCTGCGGCATCCTCCCGGCGATAGAGCGCTTCATCGACGAAAAGAGGCCGTACAACCTCGCCATATCGCTAAACGATACCGATCCGGTAAAGCGGGCCCGCTACATGCCGGTCGAAAAAAAATATCCGATAGAGACCGTGGCGTCCCTGCTCGAAAAAAAGTTTCCGGTGTCGAGAAACAGGCTCACCCTCGAGTACATCATGCGCAGGGACAATATATCGCCCGAAGACGCGCGACGCATGAAAAGGATGTTCAGGCACGGCTGGATAAAGCTCAATCTCATCCCGCTCAACCGGGGAGACCACGGGATGGATCTTCCAACCGACGAGGAGATGGACAGATTCATCAAAGACCTCGAGGTGATGAACGTGCCGGTCTCGGTGCGTAAAAGCTCGGGGAAGGACATAGACGGCGCCTGCGGACAGCTCTCCGGCAGGCGGTATCATGCGGCGGGCCGGACGCACCGCGGCGGCCGGGCATGAGCGGACCGTTGGAGCTACAGGAGCCGGCATGAGACGATTTTTGGACGCCTCGCGCGAAGCGGTCGGGTGGATTTTCGACCACAAGATGCTCGTCTTCGTTTATCTACCTCTGCTCGCGATCTTCATGCTGGCCGCGTACACGGGATTCGTTTATCTGGGCTGGCAGCGCGACCGCGAGGCTGTGCTCGACAGGCTCTTTAAATACAAGCGCCTTATAGACCACACCGAGGAGCTGCGCGAGGGATACGCCTACCGCTCCGCCGACATAGACCTCGGCGCCAAGGCAGTGGACATCCCCACCAGAATTTACGATCGCAATGAGGAAATCATCGGTGAATTCTTCGAGCAGAAGCGCGAGATCGTACCGTATTCGTACATTCCGCGCATGCTCGTAAACGCGGTGTTGGCGAGCGAGGACAGGGATTTCTACAACCACCGGGGGATAAGCTATCAGGGTATACTTCGCGCAATGGCGATGAATCTCGTTCACCTGAGGGTGGTGCAGGGTGGGAGCACCATCACCCAGCAGCTCGCCAAGGTGCTCTTTACCGACATGGAGCGCAGCCTTCGCAGGAAGATCTACGAGGCCTTCTGCGCGACCGAGATAGAGAAAAGCTACGACAAGCAGGACATTTTGTCCATGTATCTCAATCTCATCTATTTCGGAAACGGCGCCTACGGCGTGGAATCCACGGCCAAGATGTTCTTTGGGGCGTCCGTTCGCGAGCTTAACGAAACCGAGTGCGCAATGATCGTCGGGGTGATATCGAATCCTCTGTATTATTCGCCGATATCGAACCTCGACAATTCGATCAACAAGACCAGGCGCATAATGAAATCGCTCGTAGACGCCGGCTACATGAAACAGAAGGCGGCGGACTGGCAGTTCCAGCGTTTTCTAAGTAAATGGGACGTCGTCTTCGACGGGGAGCACAGGGCCGTTTCGTCGCTCATCGGCAGTTTTATCATGAGCACCTACCGGGTCAACAGGGCCCCCATGTTCAACGAGCTCATACGCAGGGAGCTTTCGTCGAAGTTCGGCGAGGACGTCGTAAAAAAGGGCGGACTATCGGTGTACACGACAATCGACGCGGCCCGCCAGGACATCGCCCGGAGGGCATTGCAGGAGGGCGTTCTCTCACAGCGCGAATACCATATAAGGCGGGCCGAAAAAATGAGGGACCCCAAAAAGGCCGAGGCCGAACGGGCGAACGCGGGCAGCATAGAGGGGGCGCTGGTCTCGCTCGATCCGGCCACGGGCGAGGTCCTGGCGCACGTGGGGGGCTACAGTTTTTCCAGCCAGAACCAGATGGACCACGTAACGCAGATACGTCGTCAGCCTGGCTCCTCGTTCAAGCCGATCGTATACGCGGCCGCCATAGAGGCGCGCGATATCACCCCCTCGACCATCATTGTGGACGAAAAAACGATCTTCGGCCGGAACTACGCGCCACGAAATTACGACGGTAAATACCTCGGCCCTGTAACGGCCCGCGACGCACTCGCAAAATCCATCAATATCGTTGCCGTTAAGGTTATCGAAAAAACAGGTTACGGCCACCTGTTCCGCATTTTGAAACAGGGGCTCGATCTCTCCGAGGGCGAGCTCTCCGAGCGTTTCGGCAAGACTCCCTCCATGGCTCTCGGAACCTATGAGCTTTCGCCTCTGGAAAACTGCACGCTCCATGCCCTCCTAATAAACGGCGGGCGGTATATACGCCCTTACGGCGTGCGCTACGTAAAGGATTACAATGGGAACATTGTATGGAACAACGAGGAGGAGATCAATTCCGCCGTGATGGAAAGGCGGAACAGGATGGGGAATATCATTGACCCCGCGGCCTGCGCCGTTACCGTGTCCATGCTAAAGGGCGTCTTCGAGGAGGGGGGGACGGCGGCCCACGTGATGAAACTTAGGAAATTCGCCTTTCCCGTCTCGGGGAAAACCGGAACCAGCTCCAATTACAGCGACGCCTGGTTTGTTGGCTATACGTCCGACATGGTTACCGCGGTATGGGTGGGCAATAAAAAGGGGGCCATCTCACTCGGCGAGGGACGGGCCGGAGGCGTTCTGTCCGCCGGAATCTGGGGCGCGTATGCCGCGGGCGTTTACCGCGAGTTCCGGCCCGGGGACTTCGCCGTACCCGAGGACGGTGTAACACGGCAGACAATATGCCTGGACTCGGGGCTGGTGCCCCGCGAACCCGGCCTGTGCCCCAGGGTGGCCGTTGACCAACTTTTTATATCCGGCACCGAACCGGGGGAATACTGCAAGCTCCATACCAGATCCGCGGAAGAGGAAAGACAATGACCGGAGGAGGGAAGAGTCCCATGATTATTCGAGGCCTGTTTCGGCTTTGCATGCTGTTTCTCGTGGCCCTTAATCTCTCGTTTCAGTGGCCCGTAGACAACGGGCGGATTACGTCGGTGTTCGGCGAGTCGCGCGTCGACCATTTCCACGACGGGGTGGATATGGTTTGCCCGGACGGCAGGATCTATCCCCTGGAGGAGGGCGAGCTCGTATACCTCTGGGACCGCTCGCTCTTTCCGCTCGATGCCTATCCAGGGGGCGGCAATTACCGGGTGTTGAAGCATGAGGGCGAACTGTACACCCTGTATCTGCACCTACAGGACGGGCCGGCATTCAAGGAGGCCTATGGCAGAAGGGACCAGCTTGGAGTAATAGGTAACACCGGGCGTTCGTACGGGGGACATCTTCATTTTTCCGCACTCAACCGCGCGGAGAGGATATCGCTGAATCCGCTTAAAATGCTTCCGCCTTTTCCGGACTCTGTCCCTCCGGTCGTGGGCGGGGTTTACGTGAGGATTGGAGACCGGTATTCGGCCATACGGAACGGGGCAACGGTCAGGCTGACCCGCCATTACCCTCTTTTGATAGAAATAACCGATTCAGCGGGCGGCAGGGAGAGGCTCGGCGTTCACACCCTCTCGGTTCAATTCAACGGCCGCGGGGTGAAGGAAATAAATTTCGCCACCCTGGAATACTCAAAAAATGGATTGACAATTACAGGAAATAAATTTCATGATCTATTCGATGAGAAGGGCTACTACCGGATAGGTGACATCTCCTACATCGATGGGGAAAATTCCCTTAAAATCGTCGCCGGCGACTTCGCCGGAAACGAAACCGTGCAAGAAATGTCGTTCAACGTAAGCCTCGATATCAGGCGGTAGCGGAAAAGCGCCCGTATACGGCTGTGGTTCGGGATCGCCGCGTGGAGGACGTTTGGTGGAAAACATCATCCCTTATCTCAGAAGGAAAAAGAACATAAAGCAATACGACATGGCCAGGGCCCTTAAGGTTTCCCCGTCGTATCTGTGCAAAATTGAGAAGGGCATACAGGAGCCTACGGACAAGTTCAAGCAGGCGTGCGCCCGCTTTCTGAATTCCCCGGTGTCTGTGGTCTTTCCGCAAAACGTCGATCGCGAGAAAATGAAGAATATCAACCGGGGCTTCAAGAACAAGCTGTGGAGCGTTCGAAAGGAAAAGCGCATAAAGCAGTACGAGCTCGCCCGGCAACTGCGCTGCTCCCCGTCGTACCTTTCCAAGGTCGAAAAGGGCCTTCAGGAGCCCACGCGCCAGTTTAAAACCATGTGCGCGAAGATTTTAAAAACCCGCGAATCGGAGCTCTTTTCATGACGCTCGCCCCGGGACCGGCTTTCCGACGCGCGGCGTTATTCCCGGTTGAACAGTTAGTCTCCGTATGCTGACAAACGTTTTTGTCCTTCTTGCATTGCTCTTCTTCTCCGCGTTCTTCTCCGGTTCGGAGGTCGCGCTGTTCTCCTTGAGTAAATCCGAACTGCTTCGCCTTTCCTCGTCCTCGCGCAAGCTCGAAAAAACGATCGCCGCGCTGATGGTCGAGCCCAGGAAGATACTGGTCACCATTCTCATAGGCAACCTGCTCGCCAATCTGCTGCTGCCGGCTTTTACCACGAGGATTCTTCTGGAGGTCTTTCCCCGTTACGGACATTTTATGGCCATTGCAATTGTAACGCCATTGATCATAATCCTCTGCGACATCACCCCGAAAACCATAACACGCAGCGACCCCGAGGGCTTTTCGAGGAGGGTGGCAAGGCTTCTACAGGTGTTTCACCGCCTGTTCATGCCGTTTCGGGAGGCGCTTCTCGCCGTGAATAACGCGATTATAGCGCTCTTCGGCCTGGACCAGCGGAAAGAGGACGTCATCACCGAGGACGAGCTCGATATGGCGGTAAAAATGGGCGAAAAGGACGGCATTATCGGAAAGGAGGAGGGGGCTTTTATAAAAAATGTCCTGCGGTTTTCCAAGAAGGAGGCGCAGAACATAATGATCCCCCGCAACCAGGCGGTCTTTATTCCGTACGGTTCGAGCATAGAGGATGCCGCGTCCGTATTCAGGACGAGGGGGCTGGTACGGGCGCTCGTCTACCGCAAGGATTTTGACGATGTCGTCGGCGTACTCGATTCCAGGAGGCTCGTTCCGTATCTGTACGGATATAAAAAGGCGCGAAACATTAACAGGCTCCTGTTTTCCATCTATCATTATCCGGCCACAAAGGAGCTCGGCGATCTACTTGTCGATTTCCTGGCGAACAAACTGCAGATAGCTGTGGTGATCGACGAGTACGGCGGGACGGCCGGCGTGGTGACGCTGTCTGGGATTCTCTCCGAGCTTCTGGGCGTGGATTTCGCCATGTTTCAGGAGGGCTACAAGCCTGCGATCAGGAAGACCGGGGGTAATTCATCGATTATTTCCGGGGAGATGCAGATCGACGACTTCAATTTAACTTTCAACGAAAACCTCGCGAGCAAGGAATCCGAAACGATCGGCGGATACATCATCGAGCGTCTCGGATATTTCCCGGCGAAGGACGAGTTCATCGAAACCGGAAAGTACGTCCTGCGCGTGCGCAGGGTCGAAAAGAAGCGCATCCACAGTATCGAGGTCCTTACCGGAGGCGGGCGATGATCCTGGCCGGATACATCGCCTATCAGGCTGCCATACTCGTTTTCATGGCCCTTACATTCGCGTTTTCGGCGATGGAGACGGCCATAATCTCGTCCGATCCGATTCGGCTACGCTCCCTTTCGGAGAAGGGCAGCGGGGGCGCCACGCGGGCGCTTTCGATCCTCGACGGTGTCGAGGATTCCATGGGCATGCTTCAAATCGTCATCAACATCATCGAAATTTCCGCCTCCGCCTTTCTCGCCTATATAGCGACCAGGGCGTTCATGCTCGACGAAAGCGCGCTCTTCCTGGTTACCATCGCCCAGACCGTCATCTTCCTTACATTCTGCGAGATACTCCCCAAGGTCATATCGCGCGCGAACCCCGAGCGATTTCTCATGCTGTTCTCCTGGCCCATAGCGGCGCTTACCTTCATTTTCCGGCCGATAACACGCTTTTCGCTGTATCTCTCGGCGCGAATAAAATCGCTCCTTAACCTCGAGAGCGGCAGATACTCGTTTGTAAGCTCCCGCGACGATATCGGCCTTCTCTTCAAACTGGGTATGGCGCATGGAGTGATAGACGCCGATCATCACGATTACATCACCGAAATCCTATCCTTCAACAGGGTGACGGCATACGAGGTGATGACGCCGCTTATCGATGTAGTTTCCATCCCGAGGAAAAAAGGCATACGCCAGGTTGTCCGCCTTATCGGAGAGACGAGGTTCTCGCGGATACCGGTGTACGAGGACAGGGTGGACAATATAGTGGGATACATTTACTACCGCGACCTGCTTATGGATGCCGGGGTTCGGTCCATCGACCAGGTGCTCAAGGAACCGCACTTCGTTCCATCGACAAAGAAGATACACGAGCTCTTTCATGACATGAGGGAGACGGGTCTTACCATGGTCTTCGTGGTCAACGAGTTCGGCGCGGTCGAGGGACTGGTGACGCGCGAGGACATAGCCGAGGAGATCGTCGGAGAGATACAGACGCGGGATCATCCGGCGGAGCAGCTTATTAGCGTGGCCGGGAGGAACAGATACCTGCTGAGCGGCAATCTGGATATAGATTTTTTCCGGAGGCGATTCGCGATACCGGTCGAAAAAAAGGGGTTCGAGACGCTCGCCGGGTTCGTAACGGCGGAGATGGGCAGGATACCCAGGAAGGGCGAGCGGCTGGTTTTCGGCCGCCACACCCTCATCGTCGAGGAGGCGACCGACAGATCGGTCGAAAAGCTGGTCCTGCTCACGCCTGACCGCGGAGGCCGCAGGCGGGAACGGGACGGGGGTTGAGCCGGTTCAGACCGAAAGCATGGGGCCGAGGTCCGGCAGTCCGCCGAGCACATGGACGTGCAGGTGCCAGATAACCTGGCCGCCGGCCTTGCCGTTATTGATGATCACCCTGTAGCCGTCGGCTTCGAGTCCGGTGGAACGCGCGATTTCCTTTACAGCGAGGAAAAGGTCGGCCATTATGGGGGCGTTCGAATGGTCGAGTTCGTCTATATTTCGGATATGCGTTTTATGGACCACAAGAACATGCACGGGGGCGCAGGGGTTTATATCCTCGAATGCGTAAACGCGCTCGTTTTCGTAGATCTTTTTGGAGGGCACCTCGCCCTTTATTATATTGCAGAACAGGCATCCCATCGAGCGGCCTCCTGTTTCAAATGGTGATGGAAATTAGCATCGCGGGCGGGCACGGTCAAGCATTATTATGACGCGGAGACGGCCTTCAATAATGAGAAGAATCGACGATATCGGACTGATCCTGTATCCGGAAACGGAAAGCGAAAACCCGCTTGTCCGCCGGTTTCTGTCTCTGCCGGGGAAACGCCATTCACATTATGCCTCGGAGGAGGGTCTCTCCGGCCTTATCGACGAGGCCCGGGGCGGGGGGCTCGCCTCCAAGCAGGTGCTGATCCTCAAGGAGTTCAGGGGGCGTTTCTTCCAGCTTTGCCCCGGATCTCCCAACATGATCTGCTGCCGCTATCTTCTGCTCAATACCGGGTTCAACTGCCTGTACGACTGCGTCTACTGCTATCTGAATTCGTACCTCAACTCCTTCGGCATTGTCCAGTTTACAAATGTGTTCAGGGTGCTGGATGAGATAAGCCGCTTCCATGCCGCGAGCGACCATAACCGGGTTTACCGCGTGGGGACCGGCGAATTTACCGACTCGCTCATGATGGATGAGATTGTGGGTCTTGGCCCGGCCATAATCGAACATACCTCCGGGATGGCCAACATTATGTTGGAGCTAAAGACCAAATCCGACAATATCGGCCATCTGCTCGAAATCGCCCGCAGGGGAAACACGGTGCTGGCCTGGAGCCTCAACACGCCGGGCAATATCGAGCGCTATGAGAAGGATTCGGCCCCCCTGGAGGCCCGCCTTGGCGCGGCGTCGAGGGCCGCCGGGGCCGGGTACTTCGTGGCCTTCCATTTCGATCCGGTCATTCCATACCCCGGGTGGGAGGACGAGTATGTTTCGCTCGTAGACGCGCTGTATGATGCCGTTCCTGCGGAGAGGATCGTCTGGATATCGATGGGGGGGTTTAGGTACGCGCCCGGGTTTCGGGACGCGGTACGGACAAGGTTTCCCGGGGAGGACCTAACGCTTGCGGAGATGTTTCCCGGCAGGGACGGCAAACTCCGTTATTTCAGGCCTGAACGGCGGCGCATCTATACCCTGCTGTCGGACCGGATCCGATCGAAGGAAGGCCGGCCGTTCGTCTATCTGTGCATGGAGGATTCCGATATGTGGAGGGACGTCTTCGGCGATTCGTACTCATCGTCGATGGAACTGGAGCTTTGCTTGAGCGATTATCTCAGGCGCAATTTTCTGCATGGCCCGCGTTGATGCGCCCCCGGACCCATCGAAATATGCCCGGCCTCCACCATAAAAGAATTGACCTCGGAGGGAAATGGTATATAGCTTTATCGGGCCAGCCCATATTTTAAACGATGCGGCCGATAGTTGACCGGCGCCAACTGGAGAGTTTGCTTTGGAAGAACGTGAATACAGGGAGGCGCAGCGCGAACTCAACGAGCTCGCCGTCAAGACGGACGAATTGTACGCCTCGGTCAATGTCGCCGCGCTCAAGGAAAGGCTGAAGGAACTGGAACAAAAGGCCTGTTCGGAGGATATCTGGAAGGACATGGAACAAGGCGCGGCCGTAAACCAGGAGATCAGCCGGCTTAAAAAAAAGATCGAGCCATGGGACAAATTGAAGTCTTCAATAGCGGAGGCGCGCGATCTGATGGCCATGGCCCTTGGCGAATCCGACAGGGACGTGCTCGATGAGGTCGTGACGAACATTCCGCGGCTTTCGAGTCGTTTCGACGAGCTCGAAACGCTCGAGCTTCTCTCCGGGGAGGACGACCAGAAGAACGCGTTTATCACCATACATCCCGGGGCCGGGGGCACGGAATCCCAGGACTGGGCGAGCATGTTGTTCCGTATGTACGTGCGCTGGGCCGAGAACAACGACTACGAATTGGAGGTCATCGATTACACGCCGGGCGAGGAGGCCGGAATAAAGAGCGGGACAGCCCTGGTAAAGGGCGATTACGCCTACGGTTTGCTGAAATGCGAGAGGGGCATTCACCGGCTGGTGAGGATTTCACCATTCGACTCCAACAGGCGCAGGCATACCTCGTTCGCCTCGATGGAGGTCGTGCCGGAGCTTGCCGAGGATATCGACTTGGGGATCGCCGATTCGGAATTGCGAATAGACACCTATCGGGCGTCGGGAGCAGGCGGGCAGCACGTCAACCGGACCGACTCCGCGGTGCGCATAACGCACCTGCCCACGGGAATCGTCGTGCAGTGCCAGAACGAGAGGTCCCAGCACAAGAACAAGGCCTCGGCAATGAAGGTCCTTCGCTCAAAGCTCTATGAGCTAAGGCGTAAGGAGATGGAGGAGAAGAAGCTTGAAAAGATAGGCGAGAAAAAGGACATATCCTGGGGAAACCAGATCCGCTCATATGTTTTCCAGCCCTACACCCTGGTAAAGGACCATCGCACCGGAGAGGAGATGGGCAGCATAGAGAATGTTATGGAGGGCGATATCAACGCTTTTATATATCGCTATCTGAAAACGATCAGAAGAAATGTGTAGATGAAGGTATCGGTCGAACAGTTAAAGGTGCTATGGAGGAAGTACAACCCGGATTTCCTTCGCTGCGCCTATTTTTCGGCTTTCACCCTTAACAGGCGCACCTTCCACGCGGATGATGAGATACAGCCGGGGGATCTGGAATTTTTCGACAAGAACGGCCTCGAAACCGTGGAGATCAATTATTCGGAAAGCTTCTACAACCTCCTTGCGACGGAATTCCCCCTGGATTTCAGAAGGCCGTATGGGTGCATGGATTTTTTAAATGTCGACCGGCACCTCGATATACTCAACAACATCAACAAACAGAGCAGGCGGAAGCGCTTTTTTTACATCGTGGGCGACGTTTATTCGACCGACCAGGTTTCCGGCAGGCGCACGATCCTTTTCGGGCATAATGACATGCTGGATTACCGTATCTGGAACGAAAAGAAGCGGCAGATCGGGAAGGAGCAGATGTTCAATTACCGGGGATCTGAAAACGGCATCATCATTTTCGTAAATATGAAACCGGACGCGGAGACAAGCTATGTCGAGAGATTCAAAAAGAATACCGATCTCGTAACCTCCATAGTGACCAGAAAAAAAGACAGCAGGGTGGAGATATCCCCCGATTTCATTCCGTCCGAGGATACGATCTCAGTAAACGATCCCGACAACCTCCTGGACGTTTATATTAAGTCAAACGCGAGACTCATAATTATAGGAGAGACGATAACCGAGCAGTATAAAAGATCGTTGCTTCAGGTCAAGCAGTATGATAAGTTTGTCCGCATGATGGTGGTTCCCCACATCGATCCCGGGGAGATCGACCATTTTCTTTTGCAGGTAAAGCTGGTATATAATTCCAACCGCTGGTCGATATAAACTTTAAAGGGGGAGGCCCTGAAAAAAAATCCCAAGAAGTCCATACTAAAGTATTTTCAGCCCATCGATATAAAGGACGTACTTCAAAGCGACATCAGCTCGATGGACATCGATGGAAGCTTTGGCTACTTCGCGCGCATGCCGCGGAAGGACCCACTTTTTCTCAATATGTATAATGAGGCGAAGCTCCTCGAAATAATGAAAAGGGTGGGCCTGATAAGCCACCTTAAAACCCGCGGCTTCCACGACCCCATAATAGACATCGACCAGGACGATACCCTAATTCATTATCTCAGGCTCTACAACGGAGAGAAGGCCCCCGAAAATCTGCTTATTGACCTCAGGCTCTCAGATTCGCGCTTCGCGCCGGACAAAAGTTTTTTCGACGAAGGCCAGAACCTGGTCACACTGGACATGATAGTCATAGAATGGTTGTCGATCCAGAACCCTAAGGCGGCGTTCAGCGCGGATAGGCCCCAGTTGCCCGGCCAGACGAAGCCGGGGCTCGGATGCCTGCGCTATCTGATGAAAATGATGTACCTGGTGGCCGAGGGGGTGATTAAGGACGGCTTTATGGACGTGCCGGACCACATGCACGGCGCCGTGATGTATTCAAGGAACTTCAAGTTCTTCAATCCTGCGCACGAGGGGGTCCTGCGCGCAATCCTGCGTGACGCAAAGGGGCATTCCCTCGGAGATATATCATGGGGAATGATAACGGGCTCCATCATCGACACCGGGACCGGCCAGCCGCAGGTTTACGATCCCTCCGAGCAGATATTTCCGGTGTCCAGGCGCCTGAAGAAGTATTTCGCGTCGAAGCGGTATGCAAAAAAGTTCAACGAAGTGTATAAAAAAAAGAAATACCTGTTCGAGTATGACAGGATGTTAAGGATGCGCGAAGAGATAATGAGAACCAAAAAACCGGAGGACCTTTAAAACCGGGACTATTAGGGCGGGGACACCGGCTTCACTTTTCGAAGCCGGGAAAGCGCTTCGGCGTCGGCCAGTATGCTTGACGACAGACCCTCCATGCCTTTGACCAGTTCGTCGTTTACTTCAACAAGGTTAGCGATTTCGTCTCCGATGCGGGCCCGTATGCGCAGCAGCTCGGACGCTCCCGTGTGTCCGGGTGCGCGTAGCAGCTTTTCGACCCCGATACGATCGGTCCCGGCAATGGCGGCCATGCGGTCCATCGCCGCGCCGATGTCGAAATCGAGGGTGTCGATGAGTTCAATCAGGGGACTGTCCTCGGAAACGGCCAGCGAGAGGCGTTCCGTATCCCCGGTTTTAAGGTAATAGAGTTTATCCGCAATGGAACGGGCGAGCCTCTCTACAAGCGTTAGCTTCCGCCCGTGTAAATCGAGGAGGGAATGGAGGAGTTCTTCGAGGTCAGCCCTCAATGCTGAAACTGCCCTTGTTGTGGAGGCCCGACTGGGCGTCAGTCCGGGCCTCTTTGGCCGAAATTTTGTCCCAGGCCGCGCGCAATTCCTGTAGATGAACAAGCACTTCTTTGACTAGCCCGGCGTCCTTTTGTACATTGGCCTCGAGCAGCCTTTTCTTGAAATACAGATACAGGCTCATGAGGCTCCTGGAAATCTCCCCGCCCTCTCCTACGTTGAGCGAAAGGAGCAGTTCGGTGATGATATCCTGCGCCTTGATTATGTTGGTATTCACGATATCATAGGTGCGAGGTTCCATATTTTCGATGGCGATATTAAGAAACTTGATGGCCCCGTCATAGAGCATGACGATCAGCTTTCCCTGATTGGCGGTGTTGATTTCGGTGCGCTTGTATTGATCGTACGGATTCTTCTGAGGCAAGGCCATGTATCCTCCCGATTGATGATCACGGCTTTACAATACATATAATTATCGGCTAATAGCTGCCGTGAATACACCACTTTATTGGGCTGCCCGCATCTTCTGGCGGATCTCCTCATATTTTTCCATGGTCTTCTCCACTATCTCCGCCGGTAGCGGCGGAGGCGGGGAATTTTTATCCCATGTCGTGCCTTCAAGATAATCACGAATGATCTGCTTGTCAAAGCTAACTGGCGAGATTCCCGTCCGATATTCCTCCGCGTCCCAGAAACGGGAGCTGTCGGGAGTAAGGACCTCGTCGATCAGGACGATCTCGTTTCCGATGAACCCGAATTCGAACTTGGTATCCGCCAGGATTATGCCCGATCTTCTGAGTTTTTCGCGGGAGTACTCGTAGATCTGCAGCGTAAGCTCGCCCAGCCTGTCCGCAACGTCGATACCGAGTTTTTTTCGCATCGTCTCGATCGATATGTTGATATCGTGTCCGGATTTTGACTTCGTGGCCGGCGTAAAAAGAGGGGCGGGAAGCTCCTGGGCGAGCTCGAGGCCGGCTGGAAGCCGTATGCCGCAGACTTCACCTGTCGCCATGTAGTCCTTCCAGCCGCTGCCGATAAGATATCCGCGCGCGATACATTCGAAATCGATCCTCTGGGCCCTCCGGACAAGAACGGACCGGTCGGCGACCTGGTCTGGATGGTCGCGGAACGGGGCTGGAAAGTTCTGGTAATCGGTCTCGACTATATGGTTTTTTATGAACTTGATCCTGGAGAACCAGAGGTTAGAGATGCCGTTCAGTATCTTGCCCTTGCCGGGTATGCCATTCGGAAAAACGTAGTCGAAGGCGGAGATACGGTCTGTGGAGATGATCAAGAGGTGCTCCCTGTCGACGCCGTAAACGTCGCGAACCTTTCCGCTGAAAAGCTTCCTGACTCCGGGAATTTTTGTCGTGACGAGAGCGCCCATTAAAGGCTCCTTGAGGGTGGATTAGCGAAGCTTTTTAAGCAGCAGGTCGTTTACGATCCGCGGATTGGCCTTTCCCTTCGACTCCTTCATGGCCTGCCCCATTAGAAATTTAAGGGCCCGCTCCTTGCCGCTTTTATAATCCGCGACCGACTCGGGGTTTTCGGCGATCACTCGGTCAATGATCGATTCGATGGCTCCCATATCGGTAAGCTGGACGAGGCCCCTTTCCCTCACGATGTCGGAAGGGTCTGCGCCGGTTCGAACCATCTCATCGAACACCGTCTTGGCGATCTTTCCGCTGATGGTATCGTCGTCGATGAGGGCGAGCAGCGCGGTGAGCATCTCCGGTTTGACCGTAAACGAGCCGACGTTCTCCGGATTGTCCACCCGTGCGAGAAGCTCGCTCTGTATCCAGTTGGAGGCCTTTTTTGGCGCGGCGCCGTGTTTTACAACCGACTCGAAATAGTCGGCCAGCGGGCGCGCCGATGTGAGGACACCGGCGTCGTAGGCGGAGAGCCCGTACTCGGCAATAAACCGTTCCCGTCGAGGACCGGGAAGCTCCGGTATGGACTCGCGAATTTTCGTTACGTACTCGGCTCCAGGCTTGATGGGGGGAAGATCGGGGTCTGGGAAATAGCGATAATCGTGCGCCTCCTCCTTGGAGCGCATGCTGAAGCTCATGCCTCGATCGGCGTCCCAGAGACGGGTCTCCTGCACTATGGAGCCGCCATCCTCCAAAATTCCGGCCTGCCGCCGGATCTCGAATTCTATTGCCGTCTTGACCGCCTTGAACGAGTTGAGATTTTTAACCTCCACCTTTTCGCCGAGCTTGGACGCGCCCTTTTCCCGGAGCGATATGTTAACGTCGCACCGGAGGCTTCCTTCCTCCATATTGCAATCGGAGACGTCGAGGTATTTCATTATTGTCCGGAGGTTCTGGAGGTATTCATAGGCCTCTTCGGCCGATCGCATGTCGGGCTCCGATACAATCTCCGCGAGAGGCATCCCCGATCGGTTGAAGTCCAGATATGAAAGCCTGTTGCCGGGCTCGTCAGAGTGTATGGATTTCCCGGCGTCCTCCTCCAGGTGGAGCCGGTTTATGCCGATTCTTTTGGTCCCGGCGCCCGTGGTCACCTCGATATAGCCACCCGAACAGATGGGCCTGTCGAATTGGGATATCTGATAGGCTTTTGGAAGGTCCGGATAAAAATAGTTCTTCCGGTCGAATTTGCTGTATTCGGAAACGGTCGCGTTAAGCGCCAGGCCGGCCATAATCGCCTTGCGAAGGACCTCCTCGTTGAGGACCGGCAAAGTTCCGGGAAAGCCGAGGCAGATAGGGCAGGTCTGGGAGTTGGGCTCGGCCTTGAAGGCGGTGGGACATCCGCAGAAGATCTTGCTTCGGGTGTTCAATTGAACGTGAACTTCCAGACCGATTACCGGTTCGAATTCCATGGCTTCCTCGTGATTGGCGCAATAATCAGAAAAAGATCGGCATGCGGGCGCCCGGTCGCACAAACGGGATGGCGCTTCTCAGTAATTTGTTTTTCCTACGGTACAAGGGTTTATTTGTCAAGAAAAATGGCCCGGTCGAAAGGGCTCCATCCCCTTTTTCCCAAAATTTGCTTGCCAATACCCGGCCCGGCCGGATTGTTAAAATGGAGATGATGGATAAATCTGCGGTCCCATGATCGAAACCATGATAAATATGGCAGGCGCGTTTCGGAGGCATGCCGCTGGCCCCAAATTCCGCCCGGCGGCGGCGATGCTGGCGTGCTCTTTAGTAACCGGCGCTGTGGGATTTGGGACGGGCGCCGCGATAGGGAGTGTTTTAATCGGCGATTTCATTAAGGGGGGCGGAAGGATCGTTCCGTTATTGTACCGCCCGTCGTTCCAGCATATCGACGCGGCGGCCATGCTCGGAAGCGCGGATGATCTTAAACGCCTTTCGGGTTATTACGCCCTTCTGGAGACCGGCAGCGTCGATGTCGGTTTTCTCGTCGAGCGCTACGGAATGGAGAGTTCGATTGTAACGAGGAGAACGATCGTATGGATCCTCGGGTTTGCCCGGGACAGGCGGGCCGCCTTCGATGCCTGCGCCGGATTGTACCGGGAAGCCCCGGCTTCCGTGCGAGCGGAGCTGCTCTGCACCCTCAAGCGACTCGACGGAAAACGATATCTGGATTTCATAAAGGATCACGACATCGCGACGAAAACCGTAATGGGGGAGTGATAGGATGGGGTCAATTATACTTGACTTTTCGGCGCCATGGCGCGTCAGATAAGGCGAAAGCATACCGGAGTGGGCCGGCCATGGAGCGGAACAGTTACATAGAATCGTTGTGTAAAGACGCCAGAAACGCATCGCGCTTCGTGGCGCGGCTGTCATCAAATGAACGAAACGCGGCGCTACGCGCGATGGCTCGCCGCTTGCGGGCCGAAAGCGATTATATCCTGGCGGAAAACGCCAGGGACGTCGCCGTGGCCAAAAACTCGGGACAGACCGGCGCCTTTATAGACAGGCTGCTGCTCGACAAAGACCGAATCGGGGCGATGGCCCGATCCATAGAGGATATCGCGCTATTCGAGGACCCCATTGGAAGGATCGAGAACATGCGGACCATGCCGTCTGGGATCCGTGTAGGCCAGATGCGCGTGCCCCTGGGGGTTGTCTGCGTTATTTTCGAATCCCGTCCCAATGTTATGACCGATATCGCCGCGCTGTGCCTCAAATCGGGCAACGCTTGCGTGCTAAGAGGCGGGAAGGAGTCCATCAATTCGAACATCGCGCTCCAGAGGGTCATATCCGCCTCACTGGAAGAGGTTGGTGTTCCGCACGCGGCCGTTACCCTTGTGGAAAAAACGGACCGTGCGCTGGTCCCGGTGCTTTTAAAGATGAATTCCTATATCGACATCGTCATCCCGAGGGGCGGCGAATCGCTCATCCAGGCCGTTGTGAAGGACTCTACAATTCCAGTTATAAAGCACGATAAAGGCGTGTGCCATGCGTTTGTCGATCGGAGCGCCGATCCCGACATGGCGGTAAATATCTGCCTTAACGCAAAGGTGCAACGGCCCGGCGTGTGCAACGCCATCGAGACCCTGCTTGTCCACAGGGAGTATCCACATGCGCGCGGACTTCTGCTCGCGCTCTCTGAGAAGGGAGTGGAACTCAGGGGGTGCCCCGAGACGGTCGCCATCCTGCCGGAAACGGTCATCGCCGCCAACGAAGACGACTGGTACGCCGAATACCTCGATCTCATCCTGGCGGTGAGGATCGTGGGGGGGATCGATGAGGCCATGGAGCATATACAGCGGTACGGTTCCGGGCATTCGGAGGCGATAATCACCGGCGACT
>Ga0116172_10000457_pt1 | contig 41666 bp, 34 predicted proteins | sample AD_UKC083_MetaG_FD_89799 | JGI IMG/M metagenome (GOLD analysis project Ga0116172, IMG submission 89799) | Active sludge microbial communities of municipal wastewater-treating anaerobic digesters from USA - AD_UKC083_MetaG | ecosystem: Engineered > Bioreactor > Anaerobic > Digestate | place: USA... | reverse complement strand
TTTTCATTTTCATTTATCCTGTAGGTTATTTCACCGCTTCCCTCCATTGCATCAATGGCATTTTTCGATATATTTTCAATAACCCATTCAAAGAGAGAAGCATTCATAGGGATTGATATAACATTCTTTTCGTCGAAATCAGTTATGAATTTTATCTTTGATGATGTCCTTGTCTTTAAATAATCAATTGTATGCAGGATAATTGCAACAAGGTTTTCATTTTTCAGAACAGTTTTTGAACCTATTCTTGAAAAGCGTTCGGTAATTTTTTCAAGTCTCTCAACATCCCTGTTTACTTCACCTGTTATTGCCACTTCAGGATATTTTTCCTGCAGAATTTCGACCCAGCCGGCAAGCGATGAGGTCGGTGTACCGAGCTGGTGTGCGGTTTCTTTGGACATGCTAACCCAAACCTGATTATCAGCAACCTTTCTTGATGACTGGAATGCAAGGTATGCGACAAGTATAAAGAGTATTATTATTCCCAACTGAACATAGGGATAATAAGTAAGCTGGGTGAGGATAATACTGTCTTTGTAATAAATTTTATTAATAAAACCATTTCCAAGTTCGATAATTATAGGATCCTTTTTTTTCTTTATTTTCTCTAGTTGAATCCTAATGTATTCCGGGTCACGTAATTGTTCACTGTTAAAATTCCCGGCGCTTATTATATTATCATGTGAATCTGTAAGGATCACAGGGATAGTTGTATTATTTTCGATTATTGAGAATGGGAATTCCAGATTCTGATCAGGATCTTCAGCGTCAGCGGAGTTTATTATAATAGTTGCTTGCGCCCATAATTCAGCCTTTTTTCTTTCTTCACCCTTAAGAATATCGACAAGATACCGGGTGTAAATAAGCGATCCTGATCCTGTCAATACTGCCAGTAGAAAAAGAAAAAGCATCCAAAGTGATTTGTATCTGTAACTCTCCAAAAGATAAGATTGAATTATATTTAATTTCCTTTATACCAGAAGATCCCTGATGTTCTTTCAGGCAGCTTTGAATGAGAGGCTATCTTGATTTGACATTATCTCATTCTTCCCATATAACCCTGAAGCGGGGATTCTCTTTGTCTGGTTTCTTTTTTTCAACAGAATCTGCCGGGTACAATCCGTATTCCTCATTAAGGATTTTCCTGAGTGTTTGCCTTTCTGTTTTTATATCATTCTTAATCTGATTTCCCACAGCTTTAACATCGTATGATACTTTTGCTTCTTTTCCTTTGTTAATTATCTTGAGAAGAAGAGAAGTACGGCCAAGACCATCGTCTTGTACTGCTCCAAACTCTGTGGTATTTGGTCTTGGTTTTCGCAACTTTTTGCTGAGAAGCTCAGATAATTGTATTTTAACATGATATTCATAATTATTGTTAAAATCATGTTTACCGCTTACAGAGAGATTAGCTGCTGTTGATTTTACCTCCATTTGCGGTATGTAAAGATAATTGTTTCTTATAAAAAAATCATTTTCAAGTTCTTCAAAATGAATGGTTTTCAATTCCGATAATTTAATGAATGACGATAGCTCCTTAACAGGATCAAATTCAATAAGAGCGCCTCTTGAGATTACGTATTTTCCTTCTGCGGTTATTCCCTTTATCACAGGATGCATTAAGGAATCAAAGGGAAGCAGCAGAGATAAAGAACCAGATAGTGATCCGTCAAGATTTTCAGCCTTAATGAACTTTTGTCCGAAATTATTGAAAGAAGTAAAAGTTTTTCGGATATCTATTTTATCAAGCTTAAAAGCCCCCTGCCCGACAAAGCTCTTATCATTGTTTTGAGCGATTAAACAATTACCTGAAATATTGCCATCTAATGAGTTTAAATTCAATGATTTAACATCAAAGACCCTTGGCTTGTAATTAACAGATCCTGTAACATTATCGGCTGAAAAAGTCTTGTAATTAAACCGGTCAATAATAAAATCAATATCAAAAAACAGATCTGCCGGCAATACAAAAGTATTTTTAGTATCTAATGACATGCCGGTGGCTTGTTTTCTTTTGTTAAATGTTGATGGATCAAGTTTGTTACACTTAACTTCAGCTTTAATTGTTCTGGCTGCCGGTAAGCCGGAAAATTTATCAGGAAATCCCGTCATCACACCTGACACCTCAAATTCCTGATCTCTGAAAGTGAATTTGAAATTGTTTGCAAAAACCGTATCGGCAATTTTTATATCGCCGCTTGCATCTTTGAATAAAATGCTGTCATTCCTGAGACCTAAACTGAACGATTTAAAGTTCAGTGAAGCTTCCGGGTGAAAGTTAAAGAGATCAGAAAGGGTAAATTTACTTTTCTTCTGAAGATTGCCGGTCATATTAAGATTAAAATCAATAAGTCCGGTTGCAGTGGAGATTTCTTTCAGATTGAAAAAGGCTTTAATCTCTGAAGGGACCAGCCTGCCCGATAGTTTAAGCGTGCTATTCATCGCTTTAAAATCAGAAAGGCTGAATGATCCCTTGTATTGTGATGATCCGAATCTTCCTTCAAAATCCGATACAGATAACCGGCTTGTTTCAGGCATCATTGATGAGCCATTTGTATAAAAACCTCTGAACGAAAGATTATTGATGCTTAAAGGAGAATTTTTATATTTCACACGGCCTTCTTTTACATCGAAAGCTATTTCCATAAGCGGATTGGAAGTTCTTGAGAGGAGTCCTTTGAAATTACACTGAACATTCATTATCCCTGCCGGATCGTATGCTGATAATTTCTTAAGATATCGCAAGGGGATATACTTCTTAATCCCCGAAAGGTTTATATTGTTTCCGGTGAAGGATAAATCAAGAATATTTCTGGATGAAACAGAGCCATTCACCTGAAAACTATTCTTTTCTATCAGGATATTGCTTTTTGTGAACATAATTTCTTTATCGGAACTATGCAGGTTGACATCAAAATCAACTTCTACGGTTCTCGTCATATTAAAATCATACAGTTGAAACATATCAATGCGAAGCCTGCTAATTGCTGAGAAATCAACATCTTTGCCAGATATCCTGCTTTTAAGACTCCCCGTCCTGGCATATCCATTAATAAGAAGTTTAGTAGCTTTGTTATTGTAAAGGGCGTGTACATCTGACAGGTCAATTTTTTTAATATCCATGACAAATATTTGGTCTGTCCCCTCCGGTCTCTTTGTAACAAGTTCATAATTAACAAATCCGGAAGTATCAGTATACAATTTCAGGAAACCATCCTTGATTCCTATCCTGTCAATATTATAAATACCCCTGATTATATCAGTGATTCTGAAATCCATTGTTACCACCCTTGCTGAAAGAAGGGTGTCGGTGTTCATGCCATTAAAGCAGGATGGATCAAAACCCGGAGAGGAATGTACAAACACATCCCTGATATCGAGAGACGCTCTGGGGAATCTCTTTAGAAAAGACAGTCTTACAGATTCGAAATCATATTTCGTAAGAAGATTTTTATTAAGAGATCTCAGAATGATCGCTGCAACCTTGTCCTGGACGAACAATGATGAAGTAAAAAGAACAATAGTAATTATAAATATTATTAAAGCAACTATTTTGCCTATTTTAAATATCAATCTCATTTCCCCAGCAGAATTTCCGTTTGCACGACTTATAACGGGGGACAAAGGTAGTTTATTTGAATCAATTCATGATGACTTCCTGAGCAGGAAGTCGAGATTATCATCAGCCGCTGCTTCAAAAGGAGATGAACCAAAATGAAAAATCCTTGCTTTTCGTGGTCCGGTCAATTTAATTTTTTTGTCTTCAACTGAGATCATCGTTCCCTCTCTTAGTCCGACAACATAAATGTCACGATTTATTTCGATGAATTCTTCAATACGCTGTTCTCTTGTTTCTCCTGCATGTCCTTCAGGATTAGCATCAAGATAATGGGGATTTATCTGGAAGTGAACAAGACTGAAAGCATTGAATGATTTAGGTTCAACAACAGGCATATCATTAGTTGTCATTATTGTCGGGCATGCTACATTTGAACCGGCACTCCAGCCTATATATGGTGTACCTGAAAATACTTTTTCCCTGACTGCATTAATGAGATTATTCTCCTGGATTGTATTAAGCAGTTTCCATGTGTTTCCTCCCCCTACAACAATCGCTGATGCATCTTTTACAGCTTTTACAGGATCCTTAAAATGGTGTATTGATATAACATCATGACCGATTTCGCGGAACCTTTCTGATACCTTTTCTTCATACTTATCGTACGAAAATGTTACCGCAGCATAGGGTAAAAACAATGCTTTTACAGGTGTTGTTCCAAGGAATGTCCTGATGTTCTCTTTTGGGTAATCGAGATAGGGTTCGCCGGGATTTGTTGAATTGCTTATAAGTAATAATCTCATTTAATTCGAGTTAATAATTGAACTATATTAATTCTTTAATATCCTGATTTTCAGAAATGTTTTTGGTTCTTAAAACCCGGAGGAGATCTGACAGCAGATTGAAAAGAATTAATATGTCCTTAATCCGATTTTTATTTAATAATTTATTTCAGACAGAACAAGTTTTATTTCTTAGGCTGGTAAACCCTTACCCAGTCAATTTCTGTTGTCATCAGGCTATGAACAGGTTTGTTCAGGCCTCCTGAAAAACCAATGTACATAGGAACCTGTGGGACATTAGAAGTAGTTGAAAAAACTTCAGTGTTATTTATTTTCCATGTAAGTTTATCCGGTGTCCATTCAAGGGTATAGATATAGAAATCGTTAGCATATTTTCCGCCCACAGAAGTTTTTACTCTTTTATTCGCTGAGCTAAAGTAATCAAAAAATACTTTTCCGTCAGTTGTACGGCATATGTCGATATGCGGAGTGATTTTATCAGCCAGCATCCAGAAAGCGCATTTTGCTGCAGGATTACCCAATTTTACCTTTGCACTGAAGATCCCGTACTTCTGATAAAAGCTTTTACCTGTATTCAATATGCCTGATGTGAATGAAAATTCCTTTATTTTAAAACCATTTGCAGTCCATGCTTTTCCCTGCACTTTCTGTGGTTTTGTTATTATTTTAAGAAGGCTGTTGCGCACCTCAAAGTTATCCTTTTCCGTGTAGGCCTGAAGATCGGGTTCAACAGAATACCTGTCGTTTAAAAGCTTATCCCCCCAGAAGTAATTTGTAAGCCATTTGCTTGTATCAAGCTTGTTTCCTTCAAATTCATCACTGAAAGTAAGCACCCTTTCTGTCAGAATATTGAATTTATTTGAATCTTTTGTTTTGAAGTACCAGATAATGTCCTCGTTTTTTTTGATCTTATCAAATTCCTGCATCTTTGAAAACATTTCGGTTTTTTCGAATCTTTTTTTATCAAGAAGGTAATTCTTTTTTTCCTTGAATTCGGCTGTGGCTATATAATCCTTAAGTTCGTTGTACCTTGCCAGCCTTACTGATCCATCAAGATTAAGGAAATTTGAATATTCCTTTGATTTTTTAAATTTATAGTAGGTTTTTATTTCAGAGCTCTTTTTCAGTCTTTTAAATTCAAGAAGTTTTTCCTTGTCGGCGCTGTTTTTAAATTCTTTTGTTTTCATTTTTTCCCTGAATTCCAGCGATTTAACCATGTTCTGAAGTGATTCGAAATTTGAAATTTTCCCGGAGCTATCAAGATCTTTGAATTTTTTGAGCATTGATCCTGAAATGGTTCGGAAATAGAGCACAATGTCCTTCGCTTTCTGAAGCGAAAGGAATTCTTTTTCTTTCAGGTACTCTTCAGAGTTTTTATAGGAGAGGGATTCAATTTCCTTTTTCTTATTAATAAAATCTGATGAGTTGATCAGATCCTTCAGCTCATTGAATTTTTTAAGAGTATCAGATTCAGAAAAAGCGTTAAGTTTGTTAAATTCAGTAACCAGAGCTTTTTCTGCCTGTTCAATTTTAGCGGTTGAGGGGATCAGTCCCAACAGAAATCTAAGACTTGCCATTGCATAATTGTTTTAGGTACAAGTGATAAAGATAGAAATTCTTTTCCGAAACGAAATATCAGAAACCATAAATTAAATATTTCATTTTCTGCCTTAACGGAAAAGCCTTGCAGGATGTTGCAAAAAAGATGCAAAATGCTGTTTCAGTTTATAAAATTTATGGATATCTGTAGCGTGATATTGTTTATTAAAATCGGAAATACAGGTTTATACTTCCAGTGAGAATGAAAGGAGCAATGGAATCTGAAGAAGTCTTGTTGCGGCCGGAAGGTACACCAAAACCCATGTCAACATTTATTCCTGAATATTTTGAAAATTCAAATGTTCTCCCTGCCCTGGGATATATAAGAAAGCTGTATTCCTGTCTATAATTCGTTTCAAAGATATATGTGGCCATTCCTAAAAAAATGTACCAGAGTTTCTGTTCGGAGAAACGAGGTTTTTCACCAATGCGGTAATAAAATTCCACTGCACTTGCTCCAAGCCCCTGAGTATCGAATGACTGACTGAATCCTGCCTGAAAATTATTTCCATACTTTAGTTTCAGGCACATTGTTTCAGGGAACCCATAACCGGCAGCTATATCAAACTTATATCTTGAATCTGCAAATCCTCCTGAAGCTGGTTCAATAAAAACAGCAAAAAGAATTACGGTTTTAAGAATAAAAATTCTTAATAAAAATTCAAAAGAATGGTTTTTATTTGAAAGAATTCCACCGGGGAACCTGTTTTTCTTTCTATTCACCATAAGCAGCAATCCGGATATTTTTTATCTATAGAAACATTCAAAGGAACGAAATTATTTATGAAGATATTGTGAAAAGTTTGTAGAACATAACAAACCTCATTGTTTATTTTTAGTTTGACTTAATTTCCTCGTCTCAGATGGTGGTAGTGTAATTATGGCTACTCATTTGATTTACTATTTTTGTTGAATGAGCAGGTATCGTAAATTAACGCTTGAAGTGCATAAATGTAATTACTCATATATTTTGGCAGTATTTTGATGGAGAAGCAAGTGGCGATGAAGCAAATATGGAGCTTGTTTATCTCGGTATGAAGCACAGTTCCCAGGATTTTTCTATTTTTGTCGCTACAAAAACAAGCATTATGGCATTGGTGCATGAAATGGAAAACAGCGGTAACTGGCTGTTCAAAAGAAGAAGCTGGCTTCCCCTGATCCTGGTCTTCTCCGGATTAATAATAATGTACTTTGGAAACAAGCAGTCAATAATTTTTGATCTCCGTGATGAAATGATATTTCTCGGGATAAGTATTTTCGGCGAACTGATAAGAGTCTTCACAGTAGGTTTTGCACCCAGGAATACTTCCGGGAGAAATACCTCTGCCGGGCAGATTGCAGATGAACTTAATACGACCGGTTTTTATTCAATTATAAGGCATCCCCTCTATCTCGGAAATTTCTTCATGTGGCTTGGACCTGTTATGTTCATCCGTTCAGCATGGTTTACAATTGTATTTTTACTTGTTTACTGGCTTTACTATGAAAGGATAATATTTGCTGAGGAACAATTCCTGAGAAGAAAATTCGGAGAAGCTTATGATAAATTTTCAGAAAAGACATCAGCTTTTTCCCTTTCAGATTTAAATGGATCCCCCCGAAACTTAAATTTTCCTTAAAAAATGTATTAAAGAGGGAATACAACAGTTTCGTGAACATTTTTGTGATATTTGCAGTACTTGATCTGTTCAGGAATTTCTACCTGGCAGGCAGGATATATATGACGTCGGTATGGTTAATTATGCTTATAGGCGCTGGTATTGTATGGCTTATTATAAGGTTAGTACATAAACATACCCGTTGGTTTGAGGTTGAAGGCAGATAAAATCAAACGTGCTGGAGAACGATTTGCAAATAATCAATCATCTCTTGCTCCGGTAAAGATCATTATGTAATAAAGCAGGGTGGCAAGGGAACCAAGGGCTGCAACGACATAAGTATATGCTGCCCATTTCAATGCATCCTGTGCTTTATCATGATTCTGGTAGGATGTAACATTGGTTGTTGAAAGCCATTCCAGGGCCCTCTGGCTTGCGTTTATCTCAACCGGCAGGGTAATAAAACTGAAAAGAGTAGTCAGGGCAAAGAGTACTATGCCACAGAGAAGAAGTTCCGGAAAAGTATTGACAAATATCACTCCCGCAAGCAGTACCCATTGAACCCATTTTGATGAAAAGCTTACAACAGGCACTAATTTTGAACGGAGTGTCAGCCACGTATATGCAGTGGCATGTTGAATGGCATGACCAGTTTCATGTGCAGCTACGGCAGCAGCAGCGATACTTCTGCTGTTAAATACATCCTGGCTCAGATTGATTGTTTTTGTCTGAGGGTTATAGTGATCGGTCAGGCTTCCTGCTACACTCTCAATCTTCACGTCAAATATACCGTTGTCGCGGAGCATTCTTTCGGCTACATCCTTACCCGACATTCCGTTGTCAACAGGGATTTTGGAGTATTTTTTAAATTTTGATTTCAGTGTTGCACTAACGATCCAGCTCAGGATCATGAATACAATAAATATAATCCAGATATTTCCAGTCATAATTAAAAAATTTTTAAAGCTCCATCAAAAGTCCTGCCAATTGTAATTCCGGCTTATTGATTTGACAAATTGGCAGTAAAACCAGTTTCCGCTTATTTATCATACAGTATCACTTTTACTATATTTGACTTATGTTAAAATCTGCAAGAACTATATTGATTTTTATAATATCAGTACCCGTGTATATCTACAGGTTTGCTATTTCTCCTCTTATAAGGCCTTCCTGCAGGCATATTCCTTCATGTTCGCAATATATGCTGGATGCACTTAAGATTCATGGCCCTTTTACAGGGTTCCTTATGGGAGCTGACAGGATATTCAGATGTCGTCCCGGGGGAACACATGGTTTTGATCCGGTACCTCGTTTCAGATTCAAAAAATACAGGCCTTTAAATCGCTACAACAAGTGCAGCAGACTGAAAAAACTGTCAAAACGCGATCTTTAAAAATTAAGATCTTCCTTAATTTGTTTATAACCTGACCTGCTTATCGGAAGTTTGTTTCCCGACTGGAGAATTGCAACATGGTTATCTTTTCCGTAAGGTTCAATCCTTTTAATTTCTTCTACCCTGACTATATAGGATCTGTGGATCCTTACAAAATCAGTTTTGGGCAGATTATCTTCGTAAAATCTCATTGTCTGCTGCTTAAGAGCTTTTCCGTTTGTGTAATGGATCATTACGTAATCATCCTGCGCTTCAAGATATTTTATTTCTTTAACCGGAATAATATTTATTGTATTTCCTTTGCGTACAACTACTCTTGTAATTGGGCTACCTGATCCAGGACTTTGGACAAGCAGTTGACTGGCTGGTTTGTCATAAACGGTCGATTTTATCTTTTCAACAGCTTTCTGAACAGCTTCAAGAAATCTCTTTTTTGGAAATGGTTTCAGAAGGTAATCAACCGCATTTAGCTCAAATGCTTTTATCGCATACTGGTCATAGGCAGTTGTAAATATTATTTCGGGTTTTTCTGTCATTACTTCAAGCAATTCAATACCTGTCAGTATGGGCATTTGAATATCAAGGAAAACAAGATCAGGTTTCAGAGATATTATTGTCTTCAAACCTGAAAAACCATCAGAACACTCTCCCACAACATTAATGTATGCAAGGTCCTCAAGATATTTTTTGATTATTTCGCGTGCAGGGGCTTCATCATCAATTATAAGTGTCTTGATCTTATTCATTGTATGTAAATAATTCTTCCTAAATTTATACAGATTTTCTCAGGCTGTCCTAATCAGTAAAATTCGAATAGATTTCCAAACTTTACAAATGGAAATTTCAGGAACAGTTAAATATCTGACGGAATTTTAAGAGAAACTATATAAATGCCATTCTCTTTTGTTGTTTTCAGGGAAGCTTTATCACCATAGAATAATTCGAGCCTCCTCACTACATTAATGAGTCCTGTTCCTGTTCCTGTTTTTGGCGGAGCTGTATCATCGTAATTATTCGTTATAGTTATTTCAATAACTTTGTCAGTCTTTTTTGCACTTGTAATTATCCTGACGCGATCAGTGCTTTCATAAACTCCGTGTTTAATTGCATTTTCATAAAGAGGTTGTAAGATCATAACCGGCATTTTCGTTTCAAGGCATTCTGTATCTATATTTTCTTCAGTTGATAGTTTATCACCAAAGCGTACTTTCTCTATTTCAAGATAGAGCTTTAAGTTTTCAAGTTCACTTTTTAAAGAAACCGCTTGCTCGTCTTTTTTGGAAAGGGCATATCTCATGAATTCAGACAGATTAATGATCATTTCCCTTGCTTTATCAGGATTTGTGATTATCAGGGAGTTCACCGAGTTAAGGCTGTTAAAGAGAAAATGAGGGTTTATCTGAGACCTGAGCATTTTGAGTTCGGTTTCTTTAACAAGGCTTTCCAGGCGTGCTTCTTTGATGTTTTTTTCAGAAAGATTCTGAAGACTAACGAAGAGGTAATAAACAAGGACCATAAGAAAGTAGATAAATACTCCTGTTCCAAGTCTGTAAGGGAATGAGGCTTCCCAATATTCTTTTAAGTTTGTTATTTTCGGAAGGACAAGGCTTATTCCATACCTGGTTATAAGCAACCATAATGCAATGGCAACAATTCCGGTGAGGATCAGGTTAGTGATTATCCTTGTTATATTATTTGTAATTGCATTAATGTAAATGAATGGATACCAGAGTGAAAGGCCGATTCCGGAATAGGTTATGTAAGAAATGATGCCATCAGCAATAGTTAACGGAGTATAGCTTCCGTAAGCAAAGAAATATAAAAGCAGCTGACCGAGCGTAAGGAAGAGCCAGGCCAGCCACCAAACCAGCAAACTAATCCTGTTTCCAAGTACAGGATGTTTCATTTTAAGCTTTTAATATGATTTAACTTCTCCTCCACCGAATACAACGGCCCCCTTAATAACAAGCTGGCTCGTTGTATCAAAGGGCCTTCCCAGACTCAGTTTCCTTGAATCGCTGAAACCACCCAGAATAGGAGTTACTTCAATAGTTATATACCAGCTCTCAGGTACAATTATCGTAGCACCGCCAAAGATACATGCTATTTCCAAATCGTTTCTGCCTGGGGAAAGTTTTGCTTTTGTGAGATCAAGTTCAATGCCACCAAAGACGGCTGATATCTTGCCACCTTTAAAATTTTGTGAAACAATCTGACGTTCTCCGCCGCTGAAAATATTTACATAATCGATAACATCGTCGCCAATCATCCCTTTTGATTTTACTGGCGACGAGCCTTTTTTCCGTGTTACTATGAAGATTATGCCCACAATAATGAATATAGATGGCCAGAACATGTTGTACATATGGAAAGTCTCCCGAAAAAGAAGAGGAATCATAAAAAATCCCCCAACAGCCATAACTATTATCCCTGCTGTCTTATCTCTTGATCCTAATGTAAGGATAACCCCTATTGTCATCAGTAGCATTGGCCAGCTGAAAATTACATTATCGATAAAATCGGGGAAAAATCCAGTATTCCTTATAGCGAGGAATAACCCTGCAAGAACCAGAATGGCCCCAATTATTACCCTGTTATTTGTTTGATGATAGCCCTTCTCAGCAGGAGTTGAACGGTCATCATTGAATCCGCTATTTGTTTCCATAGTTATAGATTTTAATATTTGCAGCTTTACTATTTACTTTTTCTTTTAAAGAAAGATGATATAATGAATGATAAGCCTGTTAGTATTATAACTGAAGGCCAGAAAAAAGTCTTGATAAAAGCAGGGATTTCTTCAAAATAATCATCAAGAAAAAACCATAATCCCCTGGCAATTAATAACAAACCCGGGATAAAATTCAGATTCAGCAGAAGCAATACTCCGATAAAGATCATTACTGTCTGCCATGTAAAATATTCCTTTACACTGCCGAGATGAAGCATATCATTTGTAGCAACAAGAAGGGCTAAACCAAGAACAATTAAAAAGATGCCGAAACTGATTTGAGGATTGCGTTCCTTGCTTCTTTTCAAATAATCTTTATTACTGTATCCCATGACTTTAATATTAATTCAATCCAAAAATACTGAAATGATGAAATATATGTTTTATAAAATCGACGAATGGCGGTTTTATTATGGCAGATAGCTTTAAGAAAAGGCGTTGCATTAGTAAGTTGAATCTACACGTCTTACTTTTTTGTTGATAATTTTTTTAATTGAATAAGCTTTCATATTTTTGCAAACCAAAAATTATAAAGATGACCGGATTATTTACCATATACCATACCGGATACCGTTAAGTAATTTTAAAATAAGGACTTCATAGTTTTGATTTTAAAATTTATAACGGGTTTTTTGAGCAGTTTGAGGAGTCAGAAATAAAGGAGAGAAACTTAAAGCGACTGTTAAGACAGAAAATAGATACTCTTTTACTTATCGGTGTTAGGGTTGTAATAGAATGAGTTATAAATATTACATGCGACAGTATTCCTGGTATTCTGTTATTTCCTGTAAACTGTGAAAAATGGTTTATGATCAAACCCGGAAAGTAACATGATGAAATGGGAAAAGTACTTGCGATCCGGATATGCTGAATTAGAATTAAGAGCATATGGTGACAGATGAGAACAAGTCTGACCCGAGATAGGATGAATTAAAAAGTCTGGTAAAAAATTAATTAAACATTTAGAAAAATGGCACATCCGAAACGAAAACAATCGAAAGCAAGAAGAGACAAGCGCAGAACTCATTATAAAGCGACAGCTCCTACTGTAACAACTTGTTCAAATTGCAGTTCTTCAGTGCAATATCATAGGGTTTGTCCAGAATGCGGGTATTACAGGGGGAAACTTGCTGTGGAAAAAAAGGCTACAGCCTGATATTGTCGGATCAGTTTTTATTCCATGAGAATAGCTATTGATGTTATGGGAGGTGATTTTGCACCTGATTCAATAATTGAAGGTGCAGTCGATTCTCTTCAGTGTTTATCTCCTGATGATGAGATGGTATTGATTGGAGATAAAGAAATTATTTATAGAAAGCTTGAAGAATTAAATACTTCGCCCTCTAATTTTTTAATAATTCATACCTCCCAGTTTATTGAAATGGGAGATGTACCTGCCAAGGCATATTCCCAAAAGCCTGATTCCAGTATTGCCGTTGGTTATAAAATGCTGAAGGAAAAAGCTATTAATGGCTTTTGCAGTGCAGGTAATACAGGTGCAATGCTTGTTGGCGCCAGCTATACATTAAATGTGATACCTGGGGTTTTAAGGCCGGCATTGGCTACTATAGTTCCGGCTCTTGATAACCATAATGCAGTTATTCTGGATGTGGGTTTGAACCCTGAATGTAAGCCGGAAGTATTATGCCAGTATGGAATTCTTGGCAGTATTTTCGCAAAACATGTTCTGGAAGCCCGGGAACCTACAGTCAGGCTACTTAATATTGGCGCAGAAGAGACAAAAGGTACATCAACAATAAAAGCGGCTTACGAACTAATGAGAGATCATCCGGGAATTAATTTCGAGGGGAATATTGAAGCTAACAGTCTCTTTAGTGAATCGATGTCCGATGTCATAGTTTGTGACGGTTTTGTTGGCAATGTGATACTAAAACAGACAGAGGCATTTTATCATATCTATAAAACGCGAAACCTTAAGGATTCATATTTTGAGTGTCTTGATTTTGAAAGCATAGGTGGTACTCCAATCGTTGGGATAAATGCAAATGTTGTTATTGGGCATGGAATATCTAGGCGTAAAGCTATAATGAATATGATACATCAGACATGGGCAGTAGCTCATGCTAACCTGGCTCAAAAGATTAAAGAAGCTATCTGAAAATGAGCAAAATACGGGCGGCCATTACCGGCATTAATGCCTGGGTCCCTGAATACAGGCTTACAAATCAGGAATTGTCCAGAATGGTTGACACATCCGATGAATGGATAATGCAGCGCGTAGGGATCAGGGAGAGGAGAATTCTCAAGGGAGAAGGATTAGGAAGTTCCGACCTTGGTGAAATGGCTGTAAAAGGCTTACTTGAAAAGACTGGTACATCGCCTCAGGAAGTTGACCTTCTTATATGTGCAACTATAACACCCGATATGGCTTTCCCTGCCACGGCAAATATAATCTCAGACAAGACGGGAATAACAAAAGCATTCAGTTTTGACATCGGAGCAGCATGTTCAGGATTTCTGTTTGCGCTCCAGACAGCTGCAACATATGTTGAAACAGGTAAATGCAAAAAGGTTGTTGTTGTTGGCGCCGACAAAATGTCATCAATAACTGATTATACAGACCGGACAACTTGTCCCCTTTTTGGTGATGCCGCAGGAGCAGTCCTTGTTGAACCATCGTCCGACGGGACAGGTATAATTGATTATCTTTTCCGTACTGATGGATCAGGACGCAAATTTCTGCATCAAAAGGCCGGCGGATCAGTAAAACCTGCATCTCATGAAACTGTTGATGCGCGGGAGCATTTTGTATACCAGGAAGGACAGAGTGTCTTTAAATTTGCAGTAGTCAATATGGCTGACATAGCTGTTGAGATAATGGAAAAAAATAACCTTAAGTCAGAAGATATTGCATGGCTGATTCCTCATCAGGCAAATTTGAGGATTATCGAAGCAACAGGAAAAAGAATGGGTCTTCCGCCTGAAAAAATCATGATCAATATCCAGAATTATGGTAATACAACTGCTGCAACAATACCATTATGTATGTGGGAATACGAAAAGCAACTCAAAAAAGGGGATGTCATTATTCTGGCTGCATTTGGAGGAGGTTTTACCTGGGGATCAATGTATCTTAAGTGGGCTTACGATCCGAAATAATAAGAAGCAGTAAATTATATAAAGAATAAATTCAAGCTAAGCTTATCAGGTTTTACTTTAAATGACAATAGTTTTTATATTTGTAAGTTATTAAGTTAGAATATTTAAAAATCAATACCACCATGGCAAAAAACAACGAAACTGAAACTGTAGCAATTAACCTGATCAGCAATGGTACTGATATTACTGGCGATATCAAATCTACCGGAGATATACGCATTGATGGTTCTCTAACAGGAAATCTTAATACAAAAGGTAAAATTGTTATTGGGCCAACAGGAAAAGTTAATGGTGAAGTAATATGTAAAAACTCCGAAGTATCCGGAACTGTTGAAGGAAGAATAATAGTAAGCCAGTTACTTATTTTGAAATCCTCTTCAAAGATAATGGGAGACATTGTTACTGTGAAGCTTTCTATTGAGCCTGGTGCAATTTTCACGGGTAACTGCAAAATGAATGGCAACGATCATAATGAAGGGACAGGACAAGGAAAAGAAGCCGATAAATCCAAAAAATAAAGGCCTCTCCAACTATGCAAAATATTCCGGAATTGCCTTCCAAATGATAACTATTATTGGTTTGACAACATGGGGTGGGGTAAAACTTGATGAACTTACAGGCAACCGGAATCCGATCTTTACAATAATTCTTTCTCTTCTCGGAGTCTTTGCAGCAATCTATTTTGCTATCAAAGATTTCATAAAATTAAAATAACTTTCTTGCGACAATTATTCAATAAGATCCTTCTTCTGCTCTTTTTTGAGATAGTAATTCTCATAATATCCTATCTTCTTATTTCGAATATAACGATTGATCTGAAGTTTTCATCAATCCTGATCCTTTCGCTTATTTTCACAGTTATAACATCAGCAATACTTATAGTTTTTTTGTCAGGCCGGGGGAAAAAACCGGAAAATCAGGCTATCCATACTCTCAGTGCCATCGGAATAAAATTCCTGTCAGAACTGCTTCTTGCCTTCTTTTGGTTTTTTGTTGGTAAAAAATCAGGGTTGCCTGATGTATTATTATTTTTTGTGCTATATTTAGCCTTCACTTTATTTTCAATATTGATCATATCAAAAGAATTTGAAAGACTTTCATAATTAATAAATTGTTTTGAAGATACGTTTATTTGCATATTTCGTTGCTGCTCTCTTAATAGCATTTTTCCCACTGGAATTATCAGGTCAGGCTGAACATGTTTCACATGGGCCTGAAAATCAAAAAGAAGAGATATTCAATCCGAGTGAATTCATTTTGGATCATATTTCTGATTCACATGAATGGCATATTCTAACAAAGAAAAATGGTGAAAGTGTTTCGATTTATCTGCCTGTAATTATATATAGTAAAAAAAGCGGTTTAGAGATATTTTCTTCAAGAAAAATTGCCCACGGACATGAGTACAAAGGTTTTAGGCTTGAGGAGGAAGGAGAATACAAGGGCAGAATAGTTTCGGTAAATGAAAACGGTCTGATAGATAAAGATAACATGCCGCTTGATTTTTCAATGACAAAAACTGTTGTGGGTATGCTGGCGGCTGCATTAATAGGTTTATGGCTTTTTCTTTCACTTGCCCGCTCATATAAAAAGACCGGCATTAGTTCTCCGAAAGGAATACAGAAATTCCTCGAACCAATAGTCTATTTTATCCGTGATGAGATTGTTATTCCAAATATCGGATATGAGAAACATGAAAAATACATGCCCTATCTTCTTTCAGTATTCTTTTTCATTCTCATAAATAATATAATGGGTCTGATCCCATTTCCACCTCCTTTTGGAGCTAATGTAACAGGAAATATTGCTGTTACAATGTCACTCGCTTTATTTACTTTTGTAATAATCCAGATAAACGGAACAAAGAATTACTGGAGGCATATTTTTGCAACCCCCGGCGTTCCATTCTGGCTCCTTCCGATTATGATACCAGTTGAGATCATAGGTATGTTCTCAAAGCCGTTTGCACTTACCGTTCGTTTGTTTGCAAACATTACCGCGGGCCACATAATTGTAATGAGCCTGCTTGCTCTTATATTTATATTTGATTCCCTGGCAGTAGCGCCGGTTTCAATAATTTTTGTGATTTTTATGGATTGCCTCGAATTACTTGTGGCATTCCTTCAGGCATATGTTTTTACACTTCTGTCAGCCTTGTTTATTAGTTTGGCAGTTGCTGAAGATCATCATTAATTTTTAATTTATTTAATTTTTTACACTATGGAAGAAACACAGGCAGCAATGTCACTTGCAGCAATCGGAGCAGGACTCGCAGTTATTGGTGCAGCCTATGGTATCGGTCGCATAGGGTCAGCGGCTATGGAAGCTATTGCCAGGCAGCCGGAAGCCGCAGGTAAGATCCAACTCGCAATGATCATCTCCGCAGCACTTATTGAAGGTGTTGCCCTGTTTGGTGTTGTAGTAGCTCTTATTGCTTAAAATGTATTGAAATCCTGCAACGGTTGGTTGCAGGATTTCTTAATCAGAATTATTAAAAACAAAAGATATGATCCTAGCCAGTAATAGTCTGACATCGCCTGCAATAGGCACGATTTTCTGGTCTGTGCTAATTTTTTCGATCTTCTTTATTATTCTTACAAAATTCGCATGGAAACCCATCCTTAGCATGATAAAACAAAGAGATGAATCCATAAAAGGGTCTCTTGCAGCTGCTGAAAAAGCAAGGAAGGAGATGCAGAAGCTCCAGAGTGATAATGAAGTCATACTGCGCAAAGCCAGAGATGAAAGAGAAAATATACTTAAAGAAGCACGCGATGTGAGGGATAAGCTTATTGCTGAAGCAAAGAACAAAGCTGCCCAGGAGGCCGAAAAAATAGTCGAAGCTGCAAAAACAGGTATTGAACGCGAAAAGGCAAAGGCATTATCTGAAATACATCAACAGGTTACTGTACTATCAATAGAAGTCGCATCCAAACTGCTTGGCGAAAAATTAAGCAAAACCGGAGAACAGGAAAAGCTTATTGAAAAATATCTGAACGATATTGAGCTTAATAAAAATTAGAGAACATTTCCTGAAATGAACGAAAGCAAAATATCGGTACGTTACTCCAGGGCTCTTTTCCTTTCAGCTCTTGAAAGAAATAATATTGACAGGATTTACAAAGATATGATCCTTCTGTTGGAAATGTCTAAAATTGAAGAGTTTAAGGAGTTGATCAGCAGCCCGATAATTAAACCTTCAAGGAAAACAAAGATCTTTCATAGTACACTTGGTGAAAAAGTAGATCCCCTTACCTTGTCACTTATTGACCTTGTTATCAAGAACGGCAGAGAGAATTACATTCCGGCTATTGCAAGGGTTTTTTTAAGCCAGACAAAGGAATATAAAGGAATAACTGAAACAGTTCTGACTACTGCTGTAACAGTTGATGAAGGAATAAAGGAGCAAATTTCAACTTTTATTTCGGATGCTTTTAAAACAAAAGTGGAATTAAAGGAAATAGTTGATAATGACATTATTGGGGGATTTGTGTTACGTATAGAGGATAAGTATATTGATGCAAGCATCAGGACAAAATTGAATAAAATAAAGAAAGAGCTGTTAGCTAAGTCACTAACAGATTGATAATACAACGATTAAACAGAATTTAAGACAAAAAATATGGCAAGTATTAAACCAGCAGAAGTTTCAGGGATCCTCCGGCAGCAACTCGAAGGGATTCAGACAGGTGTTGAACTGGAAGAAGTGGGAACAGTCCTTCAGGTTGGTGATGGCATTGCACGTATCTACGGACTGACTAATGCTGAATCGAATGAGTTGCTGGAATTTGAAAATGGTATTCAGGCGATAGTCCTCAACCTTGAGGAAGATAATATCGGAGCAGTTCTTCTTGGGCCGACTGAAGAAATCAATGAAGGCGATATTGTCAAACGTACCCGCCGTATAGCATCAATAGGAGTAGGCGAAGGTCTTCTTGGCAGGGTAATCTCACCAACGGGGCAGCCCCTGGATGGAAAAGGCCCTGTTGAAGGGAAACTCTATATAATGCCTTTTGAAAGAAAAGCCCCCGGTGTTATATTCCGTCAGCCTGTTAAACAGCCTCTGCAAACAGGTATTAAAGCTATTGATGCGATGATACCTATAGGACGGGGACAAAGAGAACTTATAATCGGCGACAGGCAGACGGGAAAAACAGCAATTGCGATTGATACAATAATTAATCAGCGTAGTAATTATGAGCAGGGGAAACCAGTTTACTGTATTTACGTTGCTATTGGACAAAAAGGATCAACAGTTGCAAATATTGCAAAGATTCTTGAGGAAAATGGCGCAATGAAATACACTGTAATAGTACTTGCTACAGCTTCTGACCCGGCTGCCTCTCAGTTTTATGCACCTTTTGCCGGAGCAGCAATCGGAGAATTCTTCAGAGATACAGGACGCGATGCCCTTATAATTTATGACGATCTTTCAAAACAGGCAGTTTCTTATCGTGAAGTCTCCCTTTTGCTTCGCAGACCTCCCGGACGAGAAGCCTACCCGGGAGATGTATTTTACCTGCATTCACGGCTTCTTGAAAGAGCTGCCAAGATAATCGAGTCTGATGAGGTTGCAAAACAAATGAATGATCTGCCCGAATCAATAAAACATCTTGTAAAAGGTGGCGGATCACTGACAGCACTTCCTATTATCGAGACCCAGGCAGGTGATGTATCTGCTTATATTCCGACTAATGTTATTTCAATTACCGATGGACAGATCTTTCTTGAATCAAGCCTTTTCAATGCAGGTGTCCGTCCGGCTATTAATGTCGGTATTTCAGTTTCAAGGGTGGGAGGTAATGCGCAGATAAAATCAATGAAAAAAATTGCTGGAACCCTTAAAGTTGACCAGGCGCAGTACAGGGAGCTCGAAGCCTTTTCAAAGTTTGGTTCGGACCTTGATGCAACAACTCTTGCCATCCTGAATAAGGGAGCTAAAAACGTGGAGATACTTAAACAAGGACAGTACATGCCAATGCCTGTAGAAAAACAGATCGCTATTATTTATTGCGGTACTATGGGATTGTTGAAAGATGTACCGGTTACTAAAGTTAAGGAATTCGAAAAAGAATATCTTGAATATCTGGATCTTAAACATAAGGATATACTCAATGACCTCAGAGACGGCATCCTTACTGATGACATGACAAAGGTACTTGAAAATGTTGCTATGGAGCTGGCTTCTAAATATGAACCTCAGTAAACCCGTATACCTGAAGTATAAGAATTGATATGGCCAATTTAAAAGCTATTAGGATTCGAATCGGTTCTGTCAGATCAACCCGGCAGATTACGTCAGCCATGAAAATGGTTTCTGCTGCGAAACTTAGGAGAGCACAGGATAAAATTATACAATTAAAACCCTATGTTTCCAAATTGCAGGAGATTCTTGCCGATCTGACTCAAAGCCTTGGAGAAAAAGATGTTGAAAATGTCTTTGCAAGAAACATTGAGCCTGAAAAAATTCTGCTTATCGTTATAACTTCCAACAGAGGCCTTTGCGGTGCTTTCAATGCAAATGTTATCAAAGAAACAAGACGGGTTATTACAGAAAAATATTCCGACCAGTATAACAAGGGTAATGTAACACTTATTACAATAGGTAAAAAAGGTTATGATTATTTCAGAAAACTAAACATTGAAATGCTGCCTGAACAGAATGCTCTTTTCAATAACCTTTCTTTTGAGAATGTTGCTACTGTTGCTGAAGATATAATGCATAGTTTTGTTGCCGGAAAATATGACAGGATTGAAATTATTTACAATCAGTTCAAAAATGCGGCAGTACAGTATCTGACAAATGAGACTTTCCTTCCGCTCAGCGCAAATTCTTCTGACAAGGAAAGATTACAGGTCACAGATTATATCTACGAGCCTACAAAGGAGGAAATAGTGAAGGGGCTGATACCTAAATTACTCAAAATACAATTCTATAAGGCAGTTCTTGATTCTTTTGTCGCAGAGCATGGAGCAAGGATGACTGCAATGCACAAAGCTACTGACAATGCAACTACAATGATCAGTGATCTTACATTGCAGTACAATAAAGCACGACAAGCTGCGATAACGAATCAGATACTTGAAGTGGTCAGCGGGGCGGAGGCTCTTAAAGGCTAGACAAGTTATGTATAATCAAGCAGAACTCAGGGAGATAGTCGATAGGACGCTGATGAACCTTTCGTACAATATGGAAGCTCCCAGACTTATAGAACCGGTTAAATACATACTTTCTTTAGGCGGAAAAAGGATAAGGCCTGTTCTGACTCTGGCAGCCTGTAATCTCTTTAATGACAAAATTGATGATGCAGTATTTCCGGCAGCAGGTCTGGAGATTTTTCATAACTTCACCCTGGTGCACGATGATATTATGGATAAGGCTTCAGTCAGAAGAGGATTTCCGACGATTCATACTAAATGGGATTTAAACCAGGCGGTGCTTTCAGGAGATTTAATGTCATTCATCGCCAATGAATGCTTCATGTTGACCCCCTCACAATTGTTCCTCAATATCTTTAGAATATTCAATAAGGCGGCTATTGACGTTTGCGTGGGTCAACAGCTTGATATTGAGTATGAAAAATCTCTAGTTGTTACTGAACAGGAATACATGAGAATGATAGAATTGAAGACTGCAGCACTGATTGCAGCTTCAGTAAGGATAGGCGCCCTGATTGGAGGAAGTAATGATGAGGATGCAAATCTGCTTTTTGATTTTGGAAGAAATATGGGACTGGCTTTTCAGATCCAGGATGATATCCTTGATGTTTGGGGAGAAACGAAAGTATTCGGTAAGACACTGGGCGGAGATATTGTATCAAACAAAAAAACACTTCCTTATATCAAAGCTATGGAAATGGCCGGGAGTGATGTCCGGAAAAAGCTTCAGATACTGTACTCAGGAAATGATATAAATCCGGACGAAAAGATCAGAACTGTTACAGGAATATATGATCAGCTTAACATCAGGGAATCTTCCGAATCCCTGGCAAGTCAATTCATTGACAAGGCATTTGAATATTTGCAGAAGGTAAATATTGATGACAAAAGAAAAATGGAACTGACAGGACTTGCCAGTTCACTGATCAGGCGTAGCCACTAATTGAGTATTTGCTTTTCACGCTTGATAAGCTATTCTGAATTAGGACTCCGGTATTAAGTAAGCACACGGCTGATTACATGTTATGCTTGAAAATAGTTAAAGTGAAAACCCGAATCAAAGGTCAGCCTGTTACCTGTATTTATAAACTGAGTATTAGCAGCAGGGTAAAAACAACAACATAAAATTTCTTTATTGAAATATAATTGGATAATACACTATAATACAATTGATAAAAATGGAGCATTATTGATTAATAAGCCAAGAGCAATTTGGTCAGTATCAAAAAAAATCTGATCTTTATAATATCGTTACATCTTATAATGGATCAAACACACAATCATCTTTAAAATTTATTAATTTTGTTTTTTTAAGAAACGCAAAAGAGTTTTTAATATGACACAGAATATCGGTAAGATCACTCAGATTATCGGACCAGTGGTTGATGTTACATTTGACAGACAGGGCTCTGAAATGCCTGATATCTATGATGCACTTGAAATAAAAAGAGAGGATGGTTCGGTTCTGGTTTTGGAGTGTCAGCAGCATATCGGTGAAAATACTGTCAGGTCCATTGCAATGGATTCAACTGACGGGCTTCGGAGGGGTTTAGATGTAATAGCTACCGGAGCTCCTATTGTAATGCCGATAGGTGAGCAGGTCAGAGGACGCCTTATGAATGTAACCGGACTTGCTATTGATGGTATTGGTCCTCTTGATAAAACAGGGGGTTATCCTATCCATCGAAAACCCCCGGAATATGATGTTCTATCAACTGAGAAGGAAGTCCTTTTTACAGGGATCAAGGTTATCGATCTGATTGAACCTTATTCAAAAGGAGGGAAAATCGGACTCTTTGGAGGTGCTGGTGTCGGAAAGACAGTTGTTATCCTTGAACTTATAAATAATATTGCCAAAGCTTACTCCGGACTGTCAGTTTTTGCAGGAGTGGGTGAGAGAACGAGGGAAGGTAACGATCTGTTGAGAGAAATGCTTGAGGCAGGTGTTATTTCATATGGTGAAGATTTTCTTGAAGGCATGAAACGCGGAGACTGGGATCTGTCGAAAGTCGATATGGAAGCTCTTAAGGAGTCGAAACTTGCACTCGTATTTGGACAAATGAACGAACCTCCGGGAGCAAGGGCAAGAGTTGCACTCTCAGGTCTTTCGGTTGCAGAACATTTCAGAGACGGAGATGAAAAGAGCGGAGGACGTGACATACTTTTCTTTATGGATAATGTATTCCGTTTTACTCAGGCCGGATCTGAAGTATCAGCTCTTCTTGGTCGTATGCCCTCTGCTGTGGGTTACCAGCCTACACTGGCTACTGAAATGGGTATAATGCAGGAAAGGATTACCTCAACAAAACACGGATCAATCACTTCCGTTCAAGCTGTTTACGTACCCGCTGATGACCTTACTGATCCTGCTCCGGCAACAACATTCGCACACCTTGACGCAACAACAGTACTAAGCCGTAAAATTTCAGAACTTGGGATCTATCCAGCAGTTGATCCGCTTGACTCTACTTCAAGGATATTAACACCGGATATAGTAGGCGCTGATCATTATAATTGTGCCCAAAGGGTAAAAGAACTTCTGCAGAGATATAATGAATTACAAGATATTATAGCAATCCTCGGAATGGATGAATTGTCGGAAGAGGATAAGCTTGTCGTCCACCGCGCAAGAAGAGTACAGAGATTCCTTTCCCAGCCATTTCATGTTGCCGAACAGTTCACGGGCATAAAGGGAGCCCTTGTATCAATTGAAGATACTATTAAGGGATTCAATATGATTATGGATGGGAAGGTAGACCAGTATCCTGAAGCAGCTTTCATGCTCGTTGGAACAATTGAAGATGCTATTGAAAAAGGTGAAAAGATCCTTGCTCAAACAAAATAAATAATCCAGGATGAAAATAGAAATAATCACTCCTGACAGGAAAGTTTACGAGGGCGACATAAAATCAATAAGAGTTCCGGGGAAAAAAGGATCATTCCAGGTCTTAAAAGACCACGCTCCCATAATTTCTACTCTTGAAAAAGGTCCGGTAATTATCGTTGATCAGGAAAACAATGAGTTGAAATATGAGATAGCTGAAGGAGTGATTGAAGTTAAGCAGAACAAAATAATTCTCCTTTCGGAATCAGTAATCTAACTGATTTGTAATTATAATGATGACACTTGATGAATTCCGTAAACATGCTCATGAGCTTGTCGACTGGATGGCTCATTATTTTGAGAATATTGAAGATTATCCTGTAAAATCTCAATGTAAGCCTGGTGAAATATTAAAGAAATTACCTGAAAAGCCTCCATCAGATCCACAATCTTTTGATAGCCTTGTCATGGATCTTGAGGAGATAATTTTGCCTGGTATGACTCACTGGCAACATCCATCTTTCTTTGCATATTTTCCTGCAAACAATAGTTATCCTTCCATTCTTGCCGAAATGATAATCTCTACTATCGGAGCACAGTGCATGAACTGGGAAACATCCCCGGCTGCTGCTGAACTGGAAGAAAAGATGATGACATGGCTGCGTGATATGATCGGACTGCCATCGTACTTTGAGGGTGTAATTCAGGATTCAGCTTCAGCAGGAACACTTGTAGCAATTCTTACTGCAAGAGAAAAAACAAGTGGATTTCGAGTCAATGAAACAGGGATAGGTTCTGTTGCTAATTTAAGGATATATTGTTCTGAACAGGCTCATTCTTCAATTGAAAAAGGAGTTAAAATAAGCGGGATTGGTAAAAGTAACCTTGTTAAGATTCCTGTCAGAAGCGACTTTTCGATGGACCCCGTTCTTCTTGAAAAAGCCCTGGAAGAAGATATTAAAAACGGTTATCAGCCATGTTGTGTTGTAGCTACAATCGGAACAACAGGTACTACTGCAGTTGATCCATTGAGGGAGATAGGATTAATATGCCGAAAATACAATGTCTGGCTTCACGTTGATGCTGCAATGGCCGGAACAGCCCTTATACTGCCGGAGTTCCAGTGGATGATTGAGGGGAAAGAATATATCGACAGTTTTCTTTTCAACCCTCATAAATGGATGTTCACAAACTTTGATTGTACAGCATTCTTTACGAGAGATGCAGTTTCACTTATTAAGACATTTGAAATACTCCCCGAATATCTCAAAACAAGAACAAGAGGTAAAGTGAATGATTACCGTGACTGGGGTATTCCGCTCGGCAGAAAATTCAGGGCTCTGAAGCTCTGGAGCGTTATAAGATCATTCGGCACCAAAGGCCTGCAAATGAAAATCAGGCAGCATATAAGTTATGCAGCGGAACTAAAGAACATGATATCAGCGGAAAATGATTTTGAAATCCTTGCTCCCGTTGTAATTAATGTGGTGTGCTTCAGATATGCTCCAATAGGAACAGATGAACAGAAATTGAATATCCTGAATGAAAAGTTAAACCACATGCTGAATGATTCGGGCAGGATTTACTTATCACATACGGTCATTAACGGGAAATATACTTTAAGAATTGTTACAGGTCAGACAAATGTAACAATGGAACATGTTATAAAAGCTTGGGAACTGATAAAGGATACAGCAAGGAAAATTTCCATCTGATTATCTTGTTATTGCCTGTATCTCCCGATATTCATTCCGTAAATATCAATATTGAAAAGCCATCCGATAGTTGGCGAACTGTTGCCCTTTTGCCATGATGCCTGAATACCGGCTGAAATCATATAGGGTATTCGGAGAACATAAAAATCAGCCAGTAATTCTACTCCAAAAGAACTGAATGTTTCCCTTTTTTTAATATATTCTTTAAAAGCAAGTGATCCTGAGTCATCATAGTCAAAATGGTAATTGCCGGTTCCGCTTGCATAATCATAGAACAAGTCAGCACGAAGCCTTGTGAGATACAAAAGACTTATCACATTAAGGTCGGGATAGCCTAGGGGTGTTACATAATCGGCAGACAGGAAGTAAAGGTTCTCAGATGCAATATTCCTGTAACCCCGGGGATAATTGATCCTGTTCCACATCGAAATCTGGCTGACATATTGTCTGTCAGCTTCATACCTGAAACGGATTCCGTTATTCCTGAAAAGCCCCGGGAAATATAATGCTGTTCTCAGAGTTAGAAACGAACCGTAAATGTCCTTGTCAAAAGGGTGAAAAGAATAGTTGAGATCTAAGATATGTGCAAAACGAGGATAAATATCCCGTGCTGCAACCTTATGATAGTTTGCAAAATACAGCCTGGCAGCCATTTCAGTTTGCCCGTAATCGCATATAGTATCGTCTTTTATGTAAAGGATGTACTGATTCCTGTAATTTGCTGATATCGAAGGCTGGAAAAATTGATAAAACTTGCCCGTCGAAAAAGTCAGAGGTATTGAAAGTGTATTTGAAAATTTAAGTTCCGGCTTGATCAATTCCGGATCATCAAGCCTTGCACCTGTCTTTGTCCGGAAGACAATATTATCATCGCCGTAATCAAGGGTTGATTCAATTACGGGATATAAGCCCTGCCACCTGATTCTTGAATGGAACATGTGTTTCTTATCTGAGTATTCATACCCAAGAGATGTGATAACAGTGCTTAAATTATTCTGGCTCAATAATGTAAAGCCCGGTTTGATTGCGGTGGGTTCTGATTTCAGTTTTTCGATATCGGCATACAATGGCATCCAACTGTGGAATCCGAATAAATGCTGCCATTTTCTGTACCTGACAGGTTGTAATGACTGCTTTATCAGCGGTGTCATCTCATTTTTTTCAGGGAGTTCTATTTTTTCTATGAGGTAAGCACTTCGGTCCTTAACATCCGGATTATGCCAGGATGCATTTTTAAGACTTATAGAACAGATATTGTTACCTGATGAGGTATAGTCGCAGAAAAAAACATTATCTCCGCTTATCATCAGATCTGTTGCTCCGAATTGTGAATTTGTGATGCGCTTTGATTTCTTTTCAGGATTAAGAATAAAGATGTTTTCGACACCTGAAGCAGAACTTACATAAAACAATGTATCATTTCTTAAAAATGCTGATTGCAAATCATCATATCCTTCCTCAAGGTAAGTTTTCCAGGTTTGATTTTCAGGCTTATATGAGATTATTCCTTCCCCTTTTTCGGTCAACGATATAGCAGTGATTTCTGACCTGTCAGCCGACCATTGAGGCCGTTGAAGAGAAGCATTGCCGGGAACAGGTATTGATGCTGTGATTTTGTTTGTCTTTAAGTCAAAGAGTATAAGGTTATTTTTGTTATCTACAGTGTTTTCAACAGCTGCTATGCTCTTTCCATCAGGAGAAATTGAAGCGGACATCAGTCTTGTTTTCCGTGTCAGCTGTTTTACTGATCCGCTCCTGATATCAATCATTTTAATCACTGAATAATTCCTGTTTTCCCATCTTGGATCGGGTTGGTTTTCAACCCATACAAGCAGGAATCCTGCTCCCGACAGGTAATATGGATATATAATGCCCGGAACGTGTATATTCTTTTCCGACCTGTTTACTGTGTCAATTAATACAATGACGGGAGGATCTGAAAGGGATGTCCTGATTGCTGCTATCTTGTTTTCTCCAGCCGGGACAGGAGAGAAATAGCTAAGATATTTTTTCCCCTTATCCTGATTCAGGTATTTATATGGATGCGAACCGCTGTTGCGTATTTCTTCGTTCCATAAAATATTAAGAGTATCGAAAGTTTCCCTGAAAAGACCTTTTTTTGTTTTTCCAATATTTTCCAGTAAGCTTATATTTACTGGATCGATAAGAAATGGAATATTTGCAGTTGTTTTTAATGCCTTGTTCCAGACAGTTTGCCCGTATTTTAAACGGGCCATTGTTACTGCCTGAGATCCACTTTGATAATGATCCGGCACATAATCTCTGAACGAACCGTTGACAAGTTTATCATATTTGTACACTTCCCCTTTCTCGACGGACAGTGCCTTAAGTTGTTTCTGAAAAGAAGCATTGTTACCCCTTCCGGCACCTGAAAAAGCAGATTCAACAAAAACGGCGTCGCCTTCAAGGTACCACAAGGGGAGTAGGGCTGCCATAGCTCCCGGGAACTGCTGGCCGAAGAATATTGACATGAATTTTGAGAATCCCTTGTTCAGGGATTCCATCTGAAGCACGTGAGTTAGCTCATGAAGTGCCAGTTGCCTTGCGGGATCGAGAGGAATTGTATTCTGTTCCGGCGTGGGATATATCTCCATTCGCCTCGGTGCATATGCAACATAGCCATTTGACTGGGTTGTATAGTTATGGATTATTACTGGGATACGAAAGCGGGAATCCGGATAGAGAAACGAAATGTCATTATAAGCCTTTTCAAGCGCAAGGGCAAATTTTTCTCCGTTATTGCCATAATTTTCCGGATAGATTACCTTGAATCTGTTTGTTTTGATCTGGAGCCATTTGAGACTTGCCGGATCCTGTCCTGTTTCATAGTATTGGGCTGAAACTGAAAAGGGAACCAGGAAAAGAAAACAATATAATAGCGATCTATATCTCATAACTTCAAATACTTTCCAAAAGTAACAAATTATGTTAGTCCTGGGTTTAGTCGCCCAGTAAGAAAAAAATAAGTACTTTAGTCAGCAAATCTGGCATATTGGGGCTTCAAAAGGAAAATAAATGAAACAGTTCAGGTTTATTGATAATATAACCGGATGGCTTGTATTTACAGTGGCTGCCATTACCTACCTTATGACTATTGAACCAACGGCAAGTCTTTGGGATTGTGGTGAATTCATTGCTTCAGCATACAAGCTGGAAATAGGGCATCCTCCCGGAAGCCAGATATTTATGATTCTTGCAAGGATATTTACACTTTTTGCAGGCGGAAATGTGGAAAAAGTAGCTGCAATGGTTAATGCCATGTCAGCTCTTGCGAGTGCATTCACTATACTGTTCCTTTTCTGGACAATAACTCATCTGGCCCGTAAAATTCTTATAAAAAATGAAGATCAGTTGAATATTTCCAGAATAATGGCCATTATGGCTGCAGGAATAGTTGGAAGCCTGGCTTATACTTTTTCTGATTCATTCTGGTTTTCAGCTGTTGAGGGAGAAGTTTATGCCACATCTTCTTTTTTTACTGCAATTGTTTTCTGGGCAATACTCAAATGGGAGGATAATGCAGATAAGGAACATGCCGATAAATGGATAATACTTATTGCATATCTGATGGGTCTTTCTATAGGAGTACATCTTCTTAACCTTCTTGCTCTTCCGGCTATTGTGCTTGTTTACTATTTCAGGAAGTTTACATTTTCATGGAAAGGGTTCATAATGTCAATAGCAGTATCTTTTGCTATCCTGGCACTCCTGATATGGGGCATAATCCCTGGACTTATAAAGATCTCTAGCAGGTTTGATCTCTTTTTTGTCAATACTTTAAAACTTCCTCATAACAGCGGGATGGTTGTTCATTTCATTATTCTGATCGTTCTTTTCATAATAGCGATAAGAATGTCGTTGAATTCCGAAAATAAAATCAGGAATGCTGCTATTGCAACAGCGACTCTTTTCTTAACAGGAATATGGGTAGTATCAGATTCGTTTTTCATTAATATACTTGTTTTAATAGCGGTAACATCGTTTTTATTTTATGTTTCAGGGAAGAACAGGGTTGTGCTGAATACTATACTTACTTCGGTGATGGTGATACTCATAGGATACTCCTCTACTGCAATAATTGTTATAAGGGCTTCAGCTAATCCTCCGTTGAATGAGAATGATCCCAGTAATCCTTTTAGTCTGCTGTATTATCTTAACCGTGAACAGTATGGCGACAGGCCGCTTTTCTATGGGCCATATTATAATGCGCCTGTTCTTGATTATGCTGACGGGAAACCGGTTTATGCTCTTGAGGATAAGAAAAAATACATAATAACCCACAGGGAGCTTGAAAGAGTTTATGATGACAGGTTTTTTACCCTTTTTCCAAGGATGTGGAGTGATCAGAGTAACGATCATGCCGAGGTGTATAAAGCCTGGGGAGGGACAAGAGGCATTCCTTTGCAGGTTATAGATCAGTCGTCGGGTGAGAAATCGATAATAAGGAAACCAAGGTTCAGTGAAAATTTGAAATTCATGTTTTCCTACCAGTTTGGATATATGTATTTCAGGTATTTTATGTGGAACTTCTCTGGCCGGCAGAATGATACGCAGGGAACAGGCGGAGCTGTTAACGGCAACTGGATAACGGGCATTAAGTTCCTGGATGAGCCGAGGACAGGTACTTACGATTTTCCTGAAGATATCAGGAAGGACCCTTCAAGGAATAAGTATTACATGCTTCCTTTTATCCTTGGCCTTATTGGGATGTTCTTTCAGCTTAATGCTGATAGTAAAAACTGGTTCAATGTCATGTTGCTTTTCATAATGACAGGAATAGCTATTGTTTTTTATCTGAACCAATATCCAAATCAGCCAAGGGAAAGGGATTATGCTTATGCAGGATCCTTCTATTTTTATGCGATCTGGATTGGATTGGGAACACTGGCATTATTTCGCGGGATCTCTTCAGTTACAGGGGAAAAAATCGGAGCGCCGGTGGCAGGCATTGCCTGTTTTTTCGCAGTGCCTTTTATTATGGGATTGGAAAACTGGGATGATCATGACAGATCAGGTCGCTATCTTACAAGGGATGTTGCATTTAATTACCTTGAATCGTGTGCTCAGAATGCAATATTGTTTACAAACGGAGATAACGACACTTTCCCTCTCTGGTATGCCCAGGAAGTTGAAGGCAAAAGAAAGGATATCAGAGTATGCAATCTTATGCTTTTGAATACTGACTGGTATATAGAACAAATGAAACATAAAGTATACGATTCAGATCCTCTTCCCATAACACTGCCGATAAAGAAATATTATGACGGCATTAATAACCAGATTTTCATTGTTGAAAAGACAAAGGATCCGGTTGATATTAAAATAATAATCGACTGGATCTTAAGTGAAAATCCTGCTACAAAGGTTCAGTTGTCTGCAAATGAAACACTTGACATAATTCCTACAAAAACCATTCGCATACCTGTTGATGCTGCTAAAGCTATTGAATCAGGTGCTGTAAAGCCTGAAGATTCGTCAAAGATTGTACCCTATATTGACATCAGGCTTAAGGGCAACTCAATTCTGAAAAGCCAGCTTATCATACTGGATATTCTGGCTCATAATGACTGGACAAGGCCAATATATTTTGTTACAGGATATCATAATGATGCATTCGGTCTGGAGGAATATTTCCAACTTGAGGGATTAGCTTATCGGTTGGTTCCGATAAAATCGGAAAACAAGAGTTGGGTTGATTACGGACGGATAGACACCGATATTCTTTATGATAACATCATGAATAAGTTTGTCTGGGGAGGAGCCAATGATGAGAATGTTTACATTGATTATAATCATAACCGGACTTTGACAGTTGTAAGGGCAAGACTGCAATATGCAAAGCTTGCAAAGAAACTTGTCGAAGAAGGCGAAAAAATCAAAGCCCTTGAAGTTCTTGACCGTTGTATGGAGATGCTTCCTTTTGAGCAGGTAAAATATGATCCTTATGTCCCGGACCTTATTGAGGCATATTTTGCTGCAGGGAACACTGAAAAAGCAGTTAAGCTTACAAATGATTATTGTAAACGGAACTATGAGCATCTTGATTATTACCTGAAGCAGTCTCAGTATATAATCAGTTCGGTTGAATATGAAATACAATCGGCAATTCAGTATACTTCCAAAGTGTCAATAGCATGCATGACTTATGGACAGGAAGACCTTGCCGGGGAAATAGATAAAAGGCTTGAAGTTTACTACAGGGATTATCTCAAAGACAGGATTCCTAATGATCAGAACTAATCTATAGGGTGATCAGCGAGCGATAGTAGATTTCTTGTGCTTGAGATATTTTTCAAGCAGAGCCATGATCTTTTCCGGGTAAACGGGTTTCAGAATATATTCGTTGCATCCTGCCAGAAAGGCTTCTTTCTTGCTCTGCTCGGAAGCATAGGCAGTGAGCATAAGAACAGGCACATCCTTTCTTTCTTTTCGGAAGATCTTGATGCATTCGATGCCATTTACAAGTGGGACCAGAAAATCCATAAGGACGAGATCTATCTGAACAATTTCGTGGGTGATGAAATCAATAAAGTCTTTCCCGTTACGAAATATTTTTACTTCAGCACCTGTATTTTTTAGCAAAGTCTCATAATATCTGATAGAAGGAATATCATCCTCAACTATAATAATCTTTTTATCGGGAAACTGCAAGTCGTTGATGTTCAGTGTCATTTTCGGGGTTGGATATTCTTTGATAAAATTACTACATGTATCTGACAGAAAGTTATGATACCCTTGTAATTATTAACATTTTTTCAACAGGGTTTTAACATTTCGTATGCAGATTTACATTCCCTGGTAAAAACTTGCATATTCTTATGATAAAAATACTAAAATGAATAAACATGTTTGATTTTTTAACTGCAACAATTAGGGCTACCGTGTGACAGCATTTCAAGTTCTGAAGTAAGGTATTAACGGCATTTCCAGCTTGTTGTAACGCCTTTGTTGGATATCGGACTAGTTGCTTCTATTGCAATAAGATCAAAACCGCAATATTCTGCTTCAGAATCATAGCCATCATTAATTATATTCCCCGTGGCATCATCGGTCAGTACCTTCCTGCAGAATTTACAGTTTTCTGCTTCACAGGATGAGGCAGCCCAGCTCAGTAAGATAAATGATACGGTAAAAAGAATGATCCTCTTCATGGATTAACTTGTTTTTGCCAAATTTATAAAACTATTAATAATCAACTCCCGAAAGTTGTTTTATTATATTTTTATGCTGATTATGCATCATTTAAGAGAAATGCAAGTCTTTTGATCATACTAACGGGATACAATAAAAAAATTGTTATGGAAGAAAGTGTTTTAAAGGACTCGAAAATGAGAAAGCACGTTACTGTTGTCGGAGCCATTCATATTGGATTTGGATTACTTGGTCTTATCTGTGCACTTGCTGTTTTCTTTTTACTCAATTTTGCCAAGGGCTTTGTATCGGGAGAAGAAATTCCCACTATTGTTTTAGGTTTCCTTGCTGCCAGTCTTCCTTTGCTAATTGGATTTTTGTCAACACTCGGACTAGTTGGAGGTATAGGACTTATTGCCCTTAAATCATGGGCCCGCTATCTGATTATTGTAGTTGCAGCTCTCGGATGCCTGAACATACCTATTGGAACACTTAAAGGTGTTTATTCGCTGTGGGTGTTGTTACAAGATGATGCAATCAAATTATTTAATAATAATTAGAGAAACACAGCCTAAGAGCAGATCATTATATGTTTGGGAATATATTAAGGCTTACACGTAAGGCCCTTAATATTTTATCAGAAAATTTTTAAATTGTCCCAAAATCTGAATTTATGGCTGAAGACAACAAGATCATCTTTTCAATGTATCGGGTTGGAAAGATATTTCCTCCGCACCGACAGGTACTTAAAGATATTTCACTTTCTTTTTTCCTGGGAGCCAAAATAGGTATTATAGGGCTTAACGGATCAGGAAAATCAACCCTTTTGAAAATTATTGCCGGTATTGAAAAGGAATATCAGGGGGAGCTTACTTTTCTTCCGGGTTATTCTGTTGGCTATCTGCCTCAGGATCCTCTTCTTGAAGAAAGCCGTACAGTAAGGGAGATCGTTGAAGAAGGTGTCAGGGAAATAATAGATATTTTAAAAGAATATGAAAAAATAAATTTAAGTTTCAGTGAGCCTGAAGTGTATGAAAATCCTGAAAAGATGCAGCAACTGATGGACAGACAGGTTGTGTTGCAGGAGAAAATTGATTATAACGATGGCTGGAATATTGAACATAAGCTTGAAAGGGCGATGGATGCTCTCCGTTGTCCTGACAGCAATGCAAAAGTGAATATTCTTTCGGGAGGGGAAAGAAGAAGAGTAGCTCTTTGCAGGCTTTTGCTACAGCAACCGGATGTCCTTTTACTTGACGAGCCGACAAACCATCTTGATGCCGAATCAGTGCAATGGCTTGAAACTACTTTAAAACAATACAAGGGCACAGTTATCTGCATAACCCATGACAGATATTTCCTTGATAATGTTGCAGGCTGGATACTGGAGCTTGACAGAGGTGAGGGGATACCATGGAAAGGGAATTATTCTTCATGGCTTGAACAAAAGGCAAGGCGACTTGAAATTGAAGAGAAGGGCAATATAAAGAGAAAGAAGATGCTCGAACGTGAACTTGAATGGGTAAGAATGTCGCCGAAAGCGCGTCATGCAAAGTCAAAAGCCAGGCTGGGTGCTTATGAAAACCTGTTAAATCAGGATGTTAAGCAGAAAGAGGAAAAACTTGAAATATTCATTCCAAACGGGCCCAGACTAGGCAATAAGGTAATAAAGGCATCTAATGTGTCTAAATCCTTTGGCGATAAGATACTATTTGAGGATCTTGATTTTGACCTTCCGCGTAACGGGATTGTAGGTGTGATAGGTCCCAACGGTGCAGGAAAGACAACTCTTTTCAGGATGATAATGAAACAGGAAGAGGCCAGCAGCGGCTCTTTTGAAATAGGGGATTCAGTTGTAATCGGATATGTCGATCAGAGCCACACAGCAATTGATCCGTTAAAAAGTGTATATGAAGTTATTTCCGGAGGCCAGGATGATATTATGGTAGGCAACAGACTTGTAAATGCACGTGCTTATGTGGCCAGATTCAATTTTACCGGGGCGGACCAGGAAAAGAAATGTGGTGTTCTTTCAGGAGGGGAAAGGAACAGGCTTCATCTTGCCCTTACTCTGAAATCCGGAGCTAATGTCCTTCTTCTAGATGAGCCGACAAATGATATCGATGTAAATACCTTACGTGCTCTGGAAGAAGGACTTGAGAACTTCGCCGGATGTGCTGTAATTATTTCACACGACAGGTGGTTCCTCGACAGGGTTACAACACATATGCTGGCTTTTGAAGGAAATTCAAAAGTTGTATGGTTTGAAGGGAACTATTCCGATTATGAGGAGAATTACAAGAAGAGGGTTGCAGATACAACCCCGGTAAGGATTAAGTATAAGAAACTGGTTTAGAAACGGTCTGGTAATCAGCAATCAATAACCGTATGTGAAATCTTTCTCCGTTGCCGGAATACCTTCTTTCATCCAGCGGGGCATTGGTTCGCCTTTGAGGTAATGGCCGAAGAACTGCGACATGCGAATCTGGAAATCCTTTTTATTCGGCAGTTTTAATGGCCAGTGAGGTTCTCCGGTATAGTTAAGCAGCCACGACGGTTTCCCAAGTCTGCGTAGGGCAATGAAGAATTCAATTCCCTGCCACCACGGGACATGCCCATCTTTATCATTGGCCATGATAAGGATCGGTGTGCTAACCTTTTCGATAGCAAATAAGGGAGAATTTTCCCAATAGAGATGTGGAGCCTCCCATATTGAAGCTCCAATACGGCTCTGCTCACGCTCATACTGGAAAGAACGATTCAGTCCTGTCTCCCACCTTATTCCTCCATAGGCGCTGTACATGTTCACAACAGGCGCTCCTGATTCAATTGCAGCAAAAAGATCAGATCTTGTTGCTAGATATGCAACCTGGTAACCTCCCCAGCTGTGGCCCTGGGCCCCAATATGCTTTTCATCCACAAAACCTTTTTCAATTATATGCATAATGCCGGGCATGACACAATTGTACGCACTCTGACCCGGATAACCGTCAACATAATGAACATCAGGATTAAATACAAGATAGCCATTGCTGGTATAATAATGATAATCAATTGTTGACCGGTGAGGCTCAGGGATCCGATGCCTGTACATCTCATCTGAACTTTTTTCATAAAAATTGACTATCATCGGATACTTTTTTGAAGGATCAAAACCGGCCGGTTTATATAAAAGACCTTTTATCTCCTTTCCATCAAGCGAGAACCATGTTAGCAGTTCAGGACAGCTGCCCCATAGGAAATCCTTCTGCTGGGGATTGGCGTCTGTGAGTCTTTTGCTTTTGCTGAATGAAAGATCAGAAATTTCATAATCAGGAAACAGTTCAAACGTTTCTTTAGTAAATATTACTGCATCCGCATTCCGGGCTTTTACAGGGGTACCGAGATTATAATTTCCGCCTGTCAGAAATTCAGGATTTCCCGGTTTCTGAAGGTTAATCCGGTAAAATGCACTTTCTTTTGATACTTCGTTGAAAGCAGAAAGATATTGCATCTCTGAAGGATCAATATATTCGTTATCGTAATTAATGTTAATAAGCCTGTAAGTTACCCTGTTCTTTCTGCCATTCAATGTAAGATTGACCGGCTCATTCTTTGCTGAAGGGTCAAGAGACCAGATGTCATACCGGTCATATATTAAAAAGGCATTATCATCTTTCAGCCACCCGGCCACAGGATAGGGGGGAGCTATATTCGGCACATCATTAAGCTCATTGTAGCAAATGATAGTCCGCGGATTTGTAAGCTTGAATTCTTTCTCTGTTTTTAGTTCATAAGAATAGAATGAGCTGTCTGTATAATTATACCAGTAAATATATTTTCCGGCAGGAGAAGGTCTTATATTGGCTCTGATATTTGTCTTCAGCTTTTTCGGAGTACCGCTTATTATGTCAATAAGCCACATATCATATCTTACCGGACTTGATTCCCACATTTTTTCAAGCTCATACGGCAAATTTGACAGCGCCAGTACTTTTGCTGCGTCTCCTTTATCAATGAGTTGAACAAGGGGCATATCTGTATTACCCAGTTGAACAGTACGCTTCAGGTCATTGTGATATACGGCAAGATATGCTCTTTTAAGATCCCTTTCTTTATCAATTACCTGGACGGTGTGTAATTTGCCTTCTGCATAATGCCAGATATCAACATTAGGTTTTTCTTCATCAAGCATAGTTGTGTCCTTCAATTTAAATTCAGGAGATGTGCCAAAGAAAAGCCTTCTGCTTTTTTCTCCAAATGTAAGAGGATAGTTTTCATTTATTATCCAGCCTGCAGGGATTCCCGGATTTCCTTTTTCAGCAACTATTGTTGCTTTTCCACTGCCATTCCAGTAGCAGAGCGACCAGTTATTGCCGGTTTTGTCTTTTTTATTATCTGAAGAAATGAGAAATGCCGCCTGGTCAGCTTTTTTGGATAATGACAATTGTTTGTAATTTACGTCTTTAATGAATAGCTCATTCCGGGTTTTCTTTTCAAGATTTATCATTATCACCCCGGCTGAAAGGTTTTTGTCGTCTCCTGTTGTTGAGCACAGCAGGACAGGTGCTTCCTGTGCCAGGATATATCCAGTGACAAATTTTATTGTATCGGTTGTTCCTTCTGACAAATTCCGGATACAGAGATGATATCCGTTTTCTTCAGATTCTTTCTTTACAGTCTTATCTTTTTCTTTTGTAGTTATCGCCGGTTCACATTGCCAGACGATCCAGCCAGACCATTTTGCAGGGAGCCTGAAAGATTTTAATCTCATTATCGTGTCGGTTGTCATCTTCTGGATATCATATATGCCAAGCATGTTCAGGGGCATATTTTCCCTTTTTGTTTTTTTAAGCTTCAGTTCTCTTGTTTCCTCAAGGGTTGGTTTTATTGTAAATGTCAGGAATTTAGAATCAGCTGTGAATGCAATTCCTGAGGAGGATTTGAAAAAAGTCTTTTTATCCTTTTTGATTTCATACAATTCAATTGACGGATCTCCTTCCCAAGGTTCAATTACAAACCCGGCAAGTTCACCATTATTTGAAATTATTTTTTCGGTGATCCGGTTCCATTTTGCCAGGTCATTAATAGTTAACGGCCTTTGCAGTTGGGAAAATGCAGGTAGGAGAAAAACTGCCAGAAGCAACAATAATATGATTCTTTTCATAAGTATGATATCATTGGTTAATTTCTAAATTAAGGAATTGCAACTTCAATTATCACAAACATAATGAAATGATGGTCAGAAATATAAAATTGACCATCTTTATTCCGATTAATTATATTTGTATAAATATCAAAATTTAAAAACAAATGAAGAAAAGAACATTCATAAAAAGTTTACTCTTATCAGCAGCTGCTTTTTTCTTACCTAAGAAAGCAAGAGCACTTGAGTATTATCCAAATAAATCTGATAAGAAATGGGCGGTGCTATATGCGACATGGTGTGGCTCGACGAGGGATGCAGGTGTTTGGATTTCAGAGGGAATGGACGGGATAGCCAATGTATTTGATGTTCGTGAGAATCCTGATCTGTCGAAATACGATCATGTTGTAATAGGAGGAGCCATCCGTTCCAATGTAACATCACAGGAGCTTCAGGATTTCCTGAAACAGAACAGAGAAGTATTGAAGAGCAGGATAAGGGGATATTTTGCAGTTTGCGGAAACATGATGAGGCCTGTAGGTCCGGAGCAGACTAAAATGTTTATCGATAATCATCTGGCACAATTGACCGGAGTTGGTAATGTCCCTTCAAGAGTCCTTTTGGGCAGGATCACCTATGGACTGATGGAACCGGATGTAAGGAAACAAATGGAGGGATTCAAGATGCCCGAATATGATAATCTCAAACGGTCTGAGTGTATGGAATTTGGGAAGGAGCTGCTTAAATCTGTGTCATAAGGCAAATAAATTCCCTCATTTCCTCACTGAAAACTTATAGATAGTTCTTGACTTAAACTTAGTTCCGGGGTTTATTATTGTTGAAGGGAACCCGGGCTGGTTAGGGCTGTCGGGATAATGCTGGCTTTCGAGACAAAATCCTGATCTGGCTTTGAACTGTTTTCCTCCTGTTTCAGTTGGTTTTTTATACATAAGTCCATTGCCGGTAAAGAGTTGCATAGCGGGTTGATCAGTCATCATTTCCAATATCCGGCCGCTGACAGGATCATAAACCATAGCGTCAACTTTTTCTTTATTATCAAGTACGTAATTATGATCATATCCTGAAAAAACAGCGCCTTCATATGTATCTCCTATTCTGGAGCCGAATGTCTGAGCCGATGTGAAATCAAACGGAGTTCCTTTTACTGCGCGTATTTCACCTGTTGGGATCAATGTCGAATTAAAGGGCGTAAAAGCTGATGCCCTTAGAATCATTTCATGATCAAAAATATTTCCGTTCCCTGCACCATGAAGATTGAAATATGCATGGTTTGTGACATTTATAACACTCTTCTTATCAGTAGAAGCAGAGTAATCAATAATGATTTCATTCTTATTGGTCCAGGTGAATAGTACTTCTATTTGGATAGTTCCCGGAAACCCTTCCTCCATATCAGGACTTACATAAGTAAACCTGACAGCAGGTTTATTTTTCTTATTAATAAGTTCAGCGTTCCACACTTTTGTGTACCAGCCGCGAGGCCCTCCGTGAAGAGTATTAGGTTTGTTGTTTATCGGCAGATTATATTCCACTCCGTCAATGCTGAATTTTCCATTGGCTATGCGGTTGGCGTATCTTCCGATAGTTGCTCCTCCAAAATTGTCCTTTAAAATTGACTCAAGAACATAAGACCCAAGAACAACATTATCAATTTTCCCGTTTTTATCCGGAACTTCAACTCCGACAATCCTTGCACCATAATTAGTTAGCTTTAAAACATTTCCTGCTTTGTTTGTAAGAGTGAAGAGATATACTTCCGAATTGTCATGAGGACCAAGAAGCTCTTTTTTAACAGTGCCGGCATCTTCTTTTTGCAGATTGCTGAAGATCAGGGATAATACAAGAAAAACCAATGATTGAAGATTCATGTTCTGATTATTTAAAGGGTATAAGATTTTTTATACTCTTCAAATTTAATATAAAAGAATACAGATTTATATTTCTGTAAGAGAAATTACCGGATTATTAGCCTGTCAATGCAATGAGTTTAATTTATTACTGGCGGAGGGATCCTGTTATTATCGGAAAACATGACTCAGTCCTGATCTTTGATCCGCACTCGGTTTCAATTATAAGGATGGTTGGAGAATCTTTACCCGGGCCGCTTGAGTAATAAGTATAACCCAGGATACAAGTATATGGTAACCTGTTCCCCAGGGAGACCTTGTTATTTTATTTTACCGGCTGCGATAAATACCGGGTTCCTTAATATTAATCTATAAATGCGAATGGCAACATAAAAGTAAAATTATATTATTATTCGCATCAGTTGTTTTTACGGTAAATTCATTTTTCAGCACCTTTAGTGCTGACATAATTCAGGTTATCCCCATTAGGTTATTGATTCGGAAATATTCATATCAGAAACCTACCGGTATCACATCGTACTGTAGAGATACGTTTAAATAGTAAATCTCCGGGGGAACCACCAAACAATTATTTAACAAGTCAATTCTAAATTTATGAAGAATTGACGAATGAGTGATCTCCTTCTTTTGGATGGGCAAAAGCAATTCACATAATCTTCATAAATAAAAAAGGTGTCTCATTTATATTGAGACACCCTCTCATGTGCGATACTGTGAACAGAATGAGATAATCGATCCGATTCTGTTAATGATTTTTTAAGTCCTATTCAAAGAAAGGTACACCCTTGACAGCATATTTTCTACATGCTTCAATATTAAGGTCAACACCGATACCAGGTTTATTTGAAACAGTCACAAAACTATCCTTAACCCAGTCGCTTTCGTCGAAGGTTACTATTTCCCTGAACATAGGGTTAGTATGGAAGTACGACTGCCATTCCATTATAAGGAAGTTAGGAACTGATGCGCATACGTGAGCGCAAGCCATGGCACCGAGGAAGGAAGCAACCATGTGCGGAGCAAAAGGCACATAGTAAAGATTAGCCAGGTTGGCTATGCGCTGTCCTTCACCAAGTCCTCCGCATTTCTGCAAGTCGGGCATTACAGCTTCAACACCACCTATTTCGAGAAGTCTCCTGAAACCGTATGCCAGGTAAATATTTTCGCCGGCTGCGATGGGAGTACCGGTTTCCTGGGCGATAAGCCTGTAAGCTTCAACATTATCTGCGGGTATTGGTTCTTCGAGCCACATCAGATTCAGGTTTTCTACTCTTCTGGAGATTGCAAGTGCAGTGTTGAGGTCATATCTGCCGTGCATGTCAACACATATATCTATTTTAGGGCCAACTGCTTCCCTTACGGCAGCAAGCTGGTCATACATTCTCTGCAACTCACCCGGGCTGGCTGTCCAGTTGTACCTGTCGTATTTATCGGGATCAGCTGCGTAATCTATGTCGAACTTAACTGCATTGAATCCCAATTTAAGTCCTTCAAGGGCTGATTCGGCAAAGTCCTTGGGTGATGGGAACTGTGAACGGTACATAGCTGTATCGCTATATACCCTTATCTTATCGCGGAATTTTCCACCAAGCAGCTGATAAACAGGTAATCCCAGGGCTTTTCCTACAAGGTCCCACAAAGCAGTTTCAATTGCAGAAAGAACGGCAACATACATACCTGATTGTGCGCCTCCGAAAAAGCCTGCTCTACGCAGTTCTTCAAAGATCCTGTGTATATTAAAAGGATTTTGTCCGACAAGCCTTCTTCCAAGGTTTTGAACTAAGTGATAAGTTCCCTGGATAGCATCCACTCCTTCTCCGCATCCGTAAATATCCTGGTTGCTGAATATCTTGACAAAAAGACTACCACGGACATACCCGCATTGTACACTGGAGATTTTCAGTTCTGAAGGAGCTGAGGCTTTGGATGTTCTCTGTAAAGCGTCTTCAAGTCCCTTGCCGAAAGTAGCCATGGGGGCGACAGATGCCGCGGCTGTAATAGC
>Ga0116172_10000439_pt1 | contig 42936 bp, 34 predicted proteins | sample AD_UKC083_MetaG_FD_89799 | JGI IMG/M metagenome (GOLD analysis project Ga0116172, IMG submission 89799) | Active sludge microbial communities of municipal wastewater-treating anaerobic digesters from USA - AD_UKC083_MetaG | ecosystem: Engineered > Bioreactor > Anaerobic > Digestate | place: USA... | reverse complement strand
GCGATCAGGTGGCCGGACGCATCGGGGGTCGCGACGGTGTAGTTCGAGAATCCCGGCCCGTGGATGCACACGGTTGCGACCCCGGGATCGATCGGCCCGGTCTCGATCGTCACGGGGATGAACTGCGTGTTGGAGGTGACGATGTCCGGTGCCGAGATCACGGGCTCGACCGGCGCCATGCGGTGCGTCACGAGCGAAGGATCGCCCAGCAGGTTGACTATGTAGATGATGCATCGGTAGACGTTCTCCTGGTGGTCGAAGGGCGCGAAGCCGTCCTTCGCCCCGGCCACGATCTCGCCCAGCGACAGGGTCGGCTGGTCGAAGAGCATCTGGAACAGCGCCTTGTCCATCAGGTCCGAGTAGCCGTAGAGCGGGTTGCCGGGTGAGCCCCAGCCGTAGCTCGAGTTGCCGACGTAGGAGACGCTGCCACCGTTGGGGTTGTTCAGGAAGTGTTCCGAGACGGCGTCGTAGTCGAAGGCGTTCGTCCAGCACCCCGATGACGTGATCATCCCGGCGAAACGTCCGTCGGAGTCGATGAGGTCGACGCTCGTGCTCGAGAGCGGCCCGACGACAGACCACCAGCCGTGGCTGATGATGGAGGAGTAGTGCGTGCCGAGGCTGTAGGCCTCCACCGCCTCCGCGTCGCCGTACGTGCCCTGCGACTCGTACTGCTTCGTCACGTCGTAGAAGCCCGGGATGCAGTTCTCGGTGAGCCAGTCGCCGAGGACGCCCCCGTCGGTGTACGGGTCGGTCCACATCACCGATGCGATCAGCAGGGCGTCGTCGAGGTAGTCGGTCTGCTCGGCGTTCTCGTACGCGATCGTCCTTTCCACGAAGTTCCATGCCTCGTCGATCTGGTCGACCGGAGCCCTGCCTACGGCCACATCGGCGTAGAGGTCGACGCTGTCGGCCAGTTCGCCCCAGGTGTCGTCGCCGTCGAGGTTCCATGTGCCGTCGAGGTCCGAGAAGTAGAGGTCGCACGGGAGGCTGTCGTCGCGGCCCCCTCCGGTCTGGTAGCTCATTGCGAAGGTGTAGCGGCACGGCACGACCGCCGTGTCCCCGGCCAGGAGCACGAAGTCGAGCCCCTGGGTGGACCAGCGGTCGATGATGTAGTTGCGGATCTTCTCCGCTCCGTCCGAGCCGGGCCAGGACGGATAGATCTCCTGGGTCGTGACGACCTCGGTGAGGATGCCTCCGGAGGTCCTCCACGACGCCAGGCTGTCGAACGCCGGGCGGATCTCCTCGTTAGTGACTATCAGCATGCGCCGCGGCGACGAGTCAGCGCGCAGGGGCGGCCCGGGCCGGACGAGATTGGCAGGAGCGGTCTCGACCGACACCTCGTAGGAGACGAGCTTCTGCATCATGCCGGTCACAGGGTTGTAGCGGAGCGGCGTCACGATCAGCTCGGCGCAGGGCTCGCCGTCGCGGAACCCGGTGCCCGCGAGCCGGACGGATTCGGACGGCCAGAAGGCGTTGGTTCCGTAGACCCCGGGATCCGGTACCGCCAGGGCGGACTGCGTGGACGAGAGGATCGCCGGAGCCGGCAGGGGTCTGATCCTCCAGGCTCCGGGCACGTCGATCCACTCCGCCGAGACGATATCGATCCCGGTAGCGCGGACGCCCGCCGGGATGGACACCCATTCCGGGTAGGACGGCAGGTCCGGGCACCCCTCGTCGATCCCGGTGTATCCGAACGGGAGGATGGCGATGCTGCCCTGGGTGCCGGCCTGCATGGCGACCGGGTCGGAGACGGGCACTTGCATCGGCCCGGAGGAGACATTCATCTGGAATGCGGCCAGCAACAACGAAGCGAACGCGATCATCGCACGCCTCCTCCGTTAGACGGACCTGAAACCGGGGATGCGGCAAACGCGGCTGCCTATACAGATACGATAACTGCAGCACTCCGGTGGAGGAAGCGCGTACCGTCCGCAACCTGGTGGTTACATCCTCGTCTTCAGCCAGATCGAGGAAACCAGCTTCGTCAGGGCCATCACCCCGAGGATCCCGATCAGCACAGGATCGAAGGGGATGGAGTCGCCGGCCGTCGGGGCGTTCCGCCAGGTTTCGTAGATCATGGCTGCAAGGACGGCGAAGACGGCGGCCAGCGAGGAATTCCGCTCAATGATGAGCTGGTGCAGCTTCTCCCTCTCGTCGTGGTGCCTGCCCATCTGCGCCCAGATCGAGATGGCATCCAGTACGAGAAGCCCGACGAGAGAGAACGAGAGCGCGCTTCTCACTCCCGGAGCGAGCGGCAGCAGGCTGACGAGGGCCCAGAGGGCGAAGAAGACAGCGATGTAGACCCATCCCTGCCAGGTCCGCGGGGCCAGCCCCCACCCGGCCGTGCGGTAGGTGAACCACTCAGGCTTTCCCAGCATCATCGACCTCCGTGATGCCGAAGAGATCCTCTATACGGCATCCGAAAACGCTCCCGAGCCCGAGCGCAAGCTCCAGCGAGGGCACGTACCTGCCTGCCTCGATGGAGTTGATGGTCTGTCTGGAGACCTTCATGCGCAGGGCGAGCTTCTCCTGTGTGAGACCGGCCCCCTCGCGGAATTCGCGCAGCCTGTTCTTCGAAAGTGCCATGCTCCTCCCTCCAGCGATATGTAAAGTATGCTTTACGACAAGCGTACTTGTCAACCGGGGTCAGGCTACTTTCGCGTAAACAGTTCTCGTCCAATTCTCGGATAGACGCCTTTTGGAGAGGCTCCAAGCAGGCCATCGCGCCACCATCCGTTTACGAGATAGGAAAACACCTTTCGCGGGGCAGGACCGGCGTGGAGTCGGTTGTCGATTTCTGGAAGTGCTGGCGGACAGTATTCCGATGGTTTCCCGAGAACCCTGGGGCGTTGACGGCTGTCCGTGGAATGCAGAATGAGATATACAGATACGGGCCGGGCCGGACGGGGGTCGCCTGCCCCGGCCTCGAAAGTGAGGGATGATGAAGAAGGGGCTGCTGTCCGTTGCACTGGCCGTCCTGGCCGCCGGCGTGGCATCGGGGGAGGGCGTCTTCCTCTCTTCGCCTCCGTACGACATCACCATCACGCTCGAGTACACCGATCCGCCCGATCCTTACGGGTCCCAGGGATACATCGAGAGTTACAGGAGTGTGAGCTTCTTCTCGCACGTCGTCTTCGGCCCGTCGTTCAGCCCGGAGTTCGACGCGATGTTCGTTTCCGACCCCTATCCGGCGGGAGCGGGTGGAGCCATACCCTCCGGGCAGAAATCAGGAACGGGCATCATAGAGAGCTTCACCCTCCAGCCCGCCTGGGAGTCTGACGACGAGGCGATAGAGGCTGTGGTTACGCACGGCCCGGAGCCCTTCACCCCCACGCTGACGCTCCTGACGGAAGGGATGGCAGTCGATCTCATGCCCGTTCCGGACGATGACATGGCGGTTCTGCCGCTTGTTCCCACCCTGTGGATCATGTTCAACGAAGGCTTCTCGATCACCGAGCCTGAACTGGTCTGGGAGTATCCAGGATTCGCGGGAAACTCGGTAGAATCCGGCAGGTTCGTCTTCTCCCTCCCTCTCCGCGATCTCGGAGAAGGGGTGGAGTTCATCATCGACCGCCCCTACCGGGGTGACACCGCCACGGGCACCTGGACGATCCAGCTCGAACGGACGGAGTAGGGAGCCTGGGTCAGGCTACTTTCGCGTTAACATTTAGCGTTCCATCGACGGGTTGTTGCCTGCTGGACCGCTTCCGAACGGGCTGACCCGCTACCGTCCGTTTTAGAGATACAAAACGCCCCTTTTCGCAGCAGGATCGGCCGCAGGGGTTCGTGCCCCCTGAAGAACGCTCGACCTACATCGTTGACCTGTACCCCGGCCCCGTTCGATACTCCGGCGAATTGCCGAAGAGATGACTCGCGACCGACGCACCGCTTCTGATGAGCTCCCATCGGACCGCCGAAGGGGTCTGGCGCCGCCGGGGGTGGCTCGTTCAGTCTCGATAACGGAATGGAAAGGTACCGATTGCTCGACATCTACGTGGACGCGGACGCCTGCCCAGTGAAGCAGGAGATCTACAACGTCGCGAAACGCTACGGCCTCGAGGTCATCCTGGTTTCGAACTCCTGGATGCGCACGCCTGACTCGTCATGGGTCAGGCTGGTCGTGGTCGAGAGCGGTCCGGACGTCTCGGACGACTGGATAGCGGAGCATGCCGGCGAGGGCGACATAGTGATAACGGGTGACATCCCGCTGGCGTGGAGGTGTCTGCACAAGGGCGCGAAGGTACTGGGCAACACCGGCCGCCCCTTCACGGAGGACAACATCGGCGATGTCCTCGCCGTCCGCGACCTGCTCCACGACCTGAGGGAGGAGGGGACTGCAACCCGCGGCCCGGCCCCGTTCGCGAAGGCCGACCGCTCGAGGTTCCTGCAGGAGCTGGACAAGATGATCGTCCAGATCAGGCGCAGCAGCGGCACGTCGCCCTGACCACATCTCGGTCTTTACGCTCCCCGCATCTCGAGGATCAGGTCCCCGTTCCCGGAGGGGCCGATGGAGCTCCTCGTAGTCGCCGGGCCTCTCCCGTGCTATCTTGCGGCGGGCCGGCCGTGGAGAACCCGCAGCCGGCATAGACGTCAAAGACTGGTGTTCCCAGGTGAACCTTCCCGGAGGTGCCTCGAGATGTCCCACTACATGCCGACAGGACTGGTCTTCCTGACCGCCACGCTTCTCCAGTGCGCTACGGGCTTCGCTGCCGACCCCTTCATGGATGCGGCAACGGCGTCTGAATCGGCCGTCTTCCTGGTGGCGGATGACTCCCTGGTGGTCCGCGCCAGACCCGACGCCGCAGACGGCCGCTGGGGTGTGCTCGCTCCGGGAGATTGCGTGGAGATCGAGGTGGCAACCCTGGAGGGATGGCTCGGCTTCGACCCGGGCGTGGCCCAGGCCGGTAATTCCGGCAGCTTCAGGTACCGCTGGCTCGAGCCGGGGCAGCCGTACACCGTCACCGGCGACACGTCGACGCTGGAGGTCGTCTGGGGGCCCCGGGCGGGGATCTCCTATGCCATGACGTTCGAGCCGGTGAGCATCCATTCACAGCCCAACCAGCTCTCCGCCGTCCTCGGCACACTGCCTGGGGCAAGCGCGGCGGCGATCGTCTCGCAGGATGGCGACTGGCTGCAGATCGACCCGACGGAAGGCCCCTCCCCGGACTCCCCGGCGGGCTGGGCCAGCCTGACGGAGGTTTCGATCAGCGATCGGTAGGCCGCAGTCCTGAGAAGCCTGTCACTCGACCTTTGCCGCGAAATCCTCGCCCGGCTTCATCACCCTGCCGCCATCCGGCACCAGCCTGAGCAGGCAGAACGTCGGATCCTCAGGCGACTTCCAGTAGGTCGGGGCGTAGGCCGCCCGGGTATAGAGCCTCCTCCGTTCGGCCGGATCCGGCTCCTCCGCCGCCGTGCAGTCCAGTGAGATGAACCCGTTTCCCCGGTCGTCCGACAGGGCGCGGTGGACCACGCAGCGCGGGTTCGCACGGAGCTGTGCGATCTTGGGCGTGCCGGTCTGGGTGAGCATGAAGAGCTCCCCGTCCACCTTCATGAGCGTCATCGGCCTGGCCGAAGGCCTGTCGCCGTCCACGGTCGCGAGCATCACTGGCGTGCACTCTTCGAACAGGTCGAGCAAATCTGAGAGTTTCATCCCCATACATCCTCCACGATCGGACTGCCTCCGGTTCCGACCGCACGCCGGACACCCTGGAGGAATCTAGACCGCATCGTCCACCCGGGCGAACGCGCCGCGACCCGTTGACCCGGCCTCCCCGCGCCGAGATATCAGGCCGGAGGCCGCGGAGAGAGGTTCCCGCAAGTCCGCGGCCCCTAGGAGGGAAGCATGCCCGAGCCTCTCATCAAGTGCCCCAAGTGCGGTTTCGAATTCACCCTCACCGACTCGGCGATGGCCCCCGTTCGCGAGTCGGAGCGAAGGCGCTACGATACCCTCCTGGAGGAGCAGCGCAGGCGCGTGGCCGCCGAGACCGAGGAGAAGGCCCGGAAGACGCGCGAGGAGGCGCTCTCGGCCAAGGATGCCGAGCTGGCCGCCGCGAAGGAGCAGCTCGACACCAAGGAGCGCAAGCTCGCTGAGGCGCAGAAGGACCAGGCCGAGGCGCTCAAGCTCAGGACCGCCCTCGAGGAGAAGCAGCGCGAGCTCGACCTCAGCATCCAGAAGGGCATCCAGGAGGGTATAGAGGCCGCCAGGGAGAAGGCCAGGAAGGACGCCGAGGAGGCCCTCTCGCTCAACATCCGCGAGAAGGACCTGCTCATAGGCAGCCTCAAGACGCAGATCGACGACATGAAGAAGCGCGCCGAGCAGGGCTCCCAGCAGGCCCAGGGCGAGGCCCAGGAGCTGGCGCTGGAGGAGGCCCTCAGGGCCGAGTTCCCCACCGACACCGTCGAGCCCGTCGAGAAGGGCGTCCGCGGGGCCGACTGCATCCAGCGCGTGCGGAGCGAGGCCGGCCAGATCGCCGGCTCCATCCTCTGGGAGTCCAAGCGCACAAGGAACTGGATCGCAGACTGGCTCCCCAAGCTCCGTGCGGATCAGCGGGCATGCTCCGCCGACATCGCCATCCTCGCCACGCAGGTCATGCCCGATGCAGGTGAAGAGCTGACGTTCAGGGATGGCATCTGGGTCTGCACCTTCGCCCTCGCGGTCCCCCTGGCGCGCGCGCTGCGCCCCATGCTGTCCGAGATCGCCCGCTCGCGGCAGGTCACTTCCGGGCAGAAGACCAAGACCGAGATGATCTACGCCTATCTGACGGGGTTGCAGTTCAGGGCCAGGATCGAGGCCATCGTCGAGGCGTTCATGTCGATGCAGAGCGAGCTCCAGGCCGAGAAGCGCACCATGACGAAGCTATGGGCGAAGCGCGAGAAGGAGCTGGAGAAGGTCCTCGATGCCACTTCCGGCATGTACGGCGACCTGCAGGGCATCGCGGGCTCCAGCATCCCCGAGATAGAGGGGTTCGACTTGGCCCAGCTCACAAGCGGGGAGCCGGACACCGATGAGTGACCCGCAGAGCGGACCCGACGCCCCCGGCGGCCTGGACTCCCTCCTGGAAGAGGTCCGCGAGTTCGTGCGCGAGCGCGACTGGTCGCAGTATCACTCCCCCAAGAACCTCTCCATGGCCCTGTCAGTAGAGGCCTCCGAGCTGGCCGAGATCTTCCAGTGGCTCACGGAGGACCAGAGCCGCAGCCTCACGCCCACTCAGAAGGCCCACGCCGCCGAGGAGATCGGCGACGTCCTGATCTACCTCGTGAACCTCTCCGACCGGCTGGGCATCGACCCCGTCGCTGCCGCCCGCGGGAAGCTCGTGCTCAACCGGATCAAGTACCCGGTGGAAAAGGCGAAGGGCAGTGCCGAAAAGTATGACAAGCTCGACTAGGAGACTGCCTCTCGTGCCAATCCGTTCCCGGGCTCAATCCATCTCGAGATCACGATCTGTGACCTCAAGTCCAATCAAGCAAGCGATCGAGTCGAACTCATGACTTCTGAGAAGAGCAAACAGGTGCGTCTTCCTGCAGTCAGGAAAACTGCCGCATCCAGGGTGGAAACCTCCATCAGGTTGCTCAGGGGCGAAAGGGTCATCCTCGATTCCGATCTGGCTGACTTATATGAGGTTTCCCCCAGGGCTATGCTCCAGGCGGTGAGGAGGAACATCGAAAGGTTTCCGTCGGACTTCGCATTTCAGTTGACCAAGGAAGAATTCGACAACTTGAGATCACAATCTGTGACCTCGAGTTGGGGTGGTCGGCGATATCCTCCGTTTGCGTTCACTGAACAGGGCGTCGCAATGCTCTCCAGTGTTCTGAGAAGCGAGCGCGCTATCAATGTGAACATTGAGATAATGAGGGCATTCGTGCGGCTCAGGCTGCTGTTGAGCGAGAACGCTTCTCTCTCCAGAAGACTGGATGATCTCGAGAAGAAGTACGATACACAGTTCAAGCTCGTTTTCGATGTACTCAGGGATTTGGCAGCACCGAAATCCGTAAGCAGGCCGCCCGGTAGGATTGGCTTTGCGCAGGAGAAGGATCCGGGCAAAAAGCTCTACATAGAGTCCCCAGTAGTAAAGGCCCGCGGCAGCGCAGCGAAGTACGACGAGAGCGACGGCTGACAGGAGCCTATCCGGAGCCTTCCGACATTCCCAGTTCCAGCTTCGAGATTCTGTCGTTGAAGTAGTCGCCACCCCAGAGCGACACGGCCTTCCGCTGCGCCTCCCCGAGGAAAGGCGTCACATCCTTCCGTGCCGAGTCCCAGTCGACACCCGCCATCCTCGCCGAAAGGGCTTCCACCAGCCAGCGGGCATCCGGATCGACCCCCCGCCCCCGCCAGGGTCCCGCCTGATCCAGCAACGACTGGAGCAGCGCCAGGTTGGGTGCGATCCGCCTCCCGACATACCAGGCAAAGTCGAAGAAGTCCCTCCCCTTGAAATGATCCCTGCAGAGGATCGCATGGCACTTGCCCGCCATCCCGCTCGGCAGGTCGTAGCAGATCAACGGATGGGGGATGGGGAAGTCCAGGAAGGATGGTTTGGTGAGCGCACCGGAAGGCGGATCGGTATCGACCTCCACACGGACTCGCAGGATCCTGCCCTTCCTGTGCCTGAACCTGAGGGATTCCGGAGCCGGGCCGTCAGTCCGGACGTCGAACCGCCTGAGCGTGGATGCTCCGTCCCCGTAGACGATTGTCGCAGCCAGCCCGTGCTGCTCGAGCACCCTGCCGACCATCGCAGAGTGCTGCCTCCACTCGAAGTCCGGTTCCGGGGAGTTCAGGGAGAAGTCGAGATCTTCCGAGAACCTGTCCAGCCCATGCACGACCCTGAGGCATGTGCCTCCGTGGAAGGCCGCGCGGGCGAAGAAGCCGGATTCGGACAGGCCGTACAGGATGAGCTCCTGCATGACCTCGCGGATAGCCATGTCCTCCGCTTCAGCATTGGACGCCTCGGATGACATGATCCTCTCGATCAGAGGCGACGTCATCCGCTCCTCCTCTCATCAAGCAGCGACCGCAGGAAAGCCCTCACCCTCGCGGAGCGGAAGCTCCCTTCCAGGGAGATGATGGCCGAGGGCTCGATCCGGTCGAGATCCTCCTCGTCGATGCGCATCGAACCGACGAGAAAAGCCCTGGCAGGTGCCGAGAGTCTGCGCGTATATGCGAGGTCGGCGATCGCCCTGAGGGGAGACGCGATAAGCGCCGATCCCATACCAGTGTCGGTCGATTCCACGCCGTCGAGGAAGCGGCCCGAGACCGTGGGGATGCTGGTGTAAGTGAAGAGCCCTAGCGCGTTCTCGAACTCGCGGCTGCGGCCCTGGCAGGCGCTGAGGCTTACTCGGACTCCTTCGGGGATCCAGCCGTGGAAGGCCAGGGCGGACTCGAAGGAAAGGTAGCTCCCGGGCTGGATCGCGTTGGCCGCGAGAGCCAGCGAACCCGTTGTCCCGCCCTTCGGGTCGGGGATGAGATACACGCCCCGACGCAACCGGATCAGCCCGCCACCCGCCAGGAGCCTGTTGACCACACCGTAGCGCCTTGCTCTCGAGCCTCCCAGCATCAACTCGATCTCGAACTGCCTGACGATCCTACCCGCCGGGCCGGCTTCGAGGAGCTTCCGTGTCAGTTCGTGCATGGCCATCCTTCTGCTAGATACTTCCGCTTTTCGGAAGTATCATACAAGAATGCCCGGAAAGCAACCGCTTCGCCGGTTGCCTTCACACGGATAGACCCCGGAGGGGCTCCGGAGTCCAGGATCGAAAAGGTCCGATCGTAGCTCAATGTGCGCTACGACTCGTCGCTCCTGTGCTCGAGGAGGTCGCCGGGGCCGCACTCCAGGATCCGGCACAGGGCATCCAGCGTGGAGAACCGTATCGCCCTGGCCTTCCCCGTCTTGAGGATTGACAGGTTCTGCGCCGAGATGCCGATAGCCTCCGACAGCTCGTTGAGCTTCATCTTCCGCTTCGCCAGCATCACGTCGAGATTCACGACTATCGCCATTGCTCCTCCTATATCGTCAGATCGAGTTCGCTCTTCATCCTGCAGCGCTCCCTGACCAGCAGGCCGTACTGGCGGGCCAGGTACGCGAGCAGGAGCGCAGCCAGGCCGAACGCCTGCGGGAGCAGCATGGCGGCTAGCATGACGAGCCCCAGATGCACGCTCGACAGCGTGAACGGGAAGAACACGTCCATCAGGAAGATGGCCGGCAGCAGCAGGACGTCCAGGATGCAGCTCGTGACCAGCAGCTTCGCCAGCCTGTCCAGGATCCCGGTCAGTTTTTCCGGTTCTGCGGCTTCGCCGCCGGAGCCGAGGGTCTCCACGGCTCCCGCCCCGTTCCGGTAGATCCTGATCCACAGGGCTGACCTGCCAAGACCAGCCGCAACCGCCAGAGTCCCCAGAAGGGCGATCCCCGCGGGGATCCCGCTCATCGAAGGCCGTACGTTCACGACGTACATCAGAACGCCGAGCGTCTGGAAGAGCAGCAGCGCCAGAGCCAGCCAGGAAAGGAGGCGCAGCCCCGCCCCGAGTTTGTTCATAAGCAGATCCCTGTTCATGAGATGTCCCTTCTTCCTTGAGGTCCTCGTTACCGTCTGACAGGCGGAACATCACGTGCTAGATCACGATTGTCAATAAAGAATTATCGAAAGACATTATCAATTTAGCGTTGAGCGTGGTGCCGCCGGCTAGTTAGAACTCCATCCAGGACGTCTTGAGCTGCTATCGAGAGTGGGCAGATAGGACCAAACGACCTCGAACGGATGTGCAGATCCTTATCCCGTTCGAAGCCTCAGATGGTCATCCGATGCGGGTGGTTGTCATGGCTGAAACAGTTCACTCCAAAAGAAAACCCAAAAGTAGAACTTAAGCTAGAATTACGCGCATGCTTTATAGTTATTTCTAATAACCCGTAACAATTCTATAGTCTAATCGCAAAGTAATACCGTTTTCTGCTCCCCGTCAAGCCCAACCATATCATTGTTGCACAACGTGTTTGCGCGTGTTGGAACCTCCGATCGGAAACGGTGTATTATACTATGCGTGTACGGAACTTGGGCCTGCGGAGGTGGCCATGAGGAAGCTGGTTTTGATCCTGTTCCTCGTCCTGATCCTGGCGGTCGTGATCGCGATGATCCTGACCCCGGCCGCGGATCTGCCGCAGAAGTTCAACGTCGCCTGAGGAAAGGAGAGACAGTCATGAACGAGAACTGTGCGAGCGTGAAGTCCACCGGCCACCACTGGGCCCTGGTGATCCGCCCGGGAGCTCCGGCTCTTCTCGGTCAGCAGATCAGGCGGGAGGTCGTGGTCGAGGAGTCCGACTTCATGCCGTGTGGGATGATGTACCGGCTCCGGAATCCCAGGATCGACGAGTGGGTCCACCACTCCCTTCTCACCCCGCTTACCGGGCGGACCGGGATGGCCCTCCTGAACCTCTTCGACGGAAGCAGCGAGCCCGTAGGCGACAACCTGCCCTGGTACGTGGACCAGGTGATCCAGTTCTTCAACTCGGAGGAGGAGTGATGGCAACGATCGACAGCTCGATGATGGTAAACGGTTTCGTCATCTCCGAGGCTTCCTCCTTCAGGAACAGCATCAGGAGGCTCGAGCGTCGAAACCGCGGCCTTGCGGGTGACATCCTGCGTTTCATTGGAAGGATGACGGAGGAGATCGTTGGAAAGGGGCTGCCGCTGGCGGCGCTCCACATCGAGAGGCTGCAGCACAACCACGATTTCCTCGAAGCGAAGCGCGTGCACTGCCCCTCGCTCGGCAGGGGTTCCCGCGAGGGCATCCGGCTTGTCTTCAGCCTGGATACTCCCAACAGGAGCATCCTCCTCGTGGATGTCTTCTCCAAGGGCGACCAGGAGATCTGGCTTCCTGCGTCGCCGAACAGCGGCCACAGGAGGCACACGGGATTCACGAGGTAGGCACTCCATCAGGCGCGGGCAGGCCCGCTGGAAAACTGACCTGCATCCGGATCGCGACCCGATGGATCTGACCACTGCCTCCAGCACGGAATGACGAGCACGAACGCCGGCCATCACCATATGCCGGGTCGCATCGCAATCTCGAGAGCTAAGAACAGGATAAACGAATGCACGCCAGCACTATGAACAGAGTCATGGATCAGGAAGCGTTCATGCTCAGCCAACCGACGGAATGGTTGCCGGCAGGTGGGACGAGCCGGCGGGGAGGAGAGAGATGTTCTGGTTGTTCTTTGTCGCTGGGCACTTCGTGACCGGACTGGTTCTGGTCCTTCTCGCGTGCCTCCTCACCTGGCACCTCCCCGACAGGGGGGAGATCAGGCATGCCCTCGTGTACGGATATCTCAACATCCTGCACGTCCCGATCTTCGTCTATCTCTGCTGGACAGGGCAGATCGGGAACGAGTCCGACCAACAGGCGAGGGACGGCACTGCGCAACCCCTGCCCGATGGCGAGCTCCATGTCGATGCCGAGACGGAAACGCGGGACGGATCCAGTTCGGCGCTGGCGTGAGTTTCCAGAGGCGCGTGACGGAATCTCGGGCCGAATATCACCGATTCCAAAGGCATCAGATGCAGCCATTTCGAAGTATGAACCGGTAGATCCGAAACGCTTGCCAGTAAGAAATAGTGCCATATATTTCTTACAGCAAAGCGGGGTAAGAAATGATGCAAACAATAAAAGACAAGATAATTGCAAGAGTCTATGGCAAGGGCAGGGGTTGGGTGTTCACTCAGATCGACTTCGCCGATCTGGGCACCAGGCAGTCTGTCGATGTCGCGCTCCACAGGCTGTTTCACGAAGGGCGGATTCGAAGGATCGCCAGAGGCATTTACGACTACCCAAGGTACAGCGATCTCCTGGAGACGACCCTGGCGCCCGACTACGATCTCGCCGCGAGAGCCATCGCCAGGCGGCAGGGCTGGCGCATCCAGATCTCCGGATCGGCCGCGCTGAACATCCTCGGGCTCTCGACTCAGGTCCCCGGACGCCTCACCTACCTGTCCGACGGCCCGTCGCAGGAGTTCGTGATCAACGAGAACACGATCGAGTTCAGACACTCATCGCTGAGGGAGTCCGGGTTCAAGCTGCGGGAGAGCTCCCTGGTCGTTCAGGCGCTGAGAGCCCTCGGGCCGGACCATGTCACTCCTGAAGTGACCGCCAAGATAGGGAAATGGCTCAACCCTGCCCTCTGCCCGAAGATCCTGAAGGACACGAAAACCGCCGCGGGATGGATCCACCAGGCGATACGCGAGATCTGCGAAGGAGGAAGCCGTGGATAGGATCGCCAGGCTTTTCACGAAGGACCGCATGGACCTGTTCCTGGAAACCGCCAGCCGGAAGTGTATTGTGCCTGTCATCAGCTTTCAGCGAAGCTGACGGGCATTCTCGATCCAGCCACGTCCACAGCCCCGGAACTAGAGGGATTTTGCAGGATCCCGTCAGAGTGGTACACCCACTCTGACCTGCCCATCAGGACTTCACGAAAGAATGAGCTGCCTCTCGATCGAGTATCCGGCAACGCATGCCGGAGAGTGATCTGAACCGACCCTTCGTTTCTGGCAAGGCGTTTGCTGTCTGCAATAGCATGTCTACTCGAATGTGCACGACGCCGATAATGTCGATTTCGAGGTTGACTCCTGCGTGGAGCCTGTCGATACTCATGCAAATGTGCCCCTGAGCCCGACTCGAGGGCGCTGACGGATGGAGCCATGAACTACCGGACCTTGATGCGCCAGCATCCGGAAGCCGGACCCAGGCTCGAAGGGTCAGCCTGGCTCCGATTGCAGAGGTCCTCTCCCCATACCATCCATTACAGATCGCCGGATCGTTCCTCTCCATCTCTGTTCAGAAGAAGCGGGGGAATCGAACAGGCATGACGATCTGGATCGGGATCACGGACAACGCCTGGTTCGACTTCCTGTCCACCATGAAGCCCGACGAGGTCAATTTCTGGCACCCCTCCGGCCCGTGTTCGTTCCGCGTACTGCAGCCAGGCGAGATCTTTTTCTTCAAGCTGAAGAGCCCGAGACGGAAGATAGCCGGGTGGGCACGCTTCGTAACCCACTTCAACATGCCCCTATCTCTTGCCTGGCGGACGTTCGAAACCAAGAACGGTGCGAGGGACTTCCGGTCCTTCTCGGAGATGATCCTGAGGCACGGCCCCGACAAGCGCCCGGAGAGATGGATCGGATGCACGACGCTGAACAACCCGGTCTTCCTCGATGAAGATGAGTGGTTCGATCCCCCTTCGAACTGGCCTGTCACCGGAGTTCAACAGGGCAAGAGATACAGCAGTGAAGATCCTATGGCTGCGAGTCTTGTAGAGGCTGCTCTGCTGAGCGAGAGTGCGGTTGCTCTCGAAACACGGGAGATATCAGACGAAGAAGCCAGATACGGTTCTACATATCTGACTCGTGCCAGGCTCGGTCAGGGGGCATTCAAGACTCTGGTTCTTCAGGCATACAATTCCCACTACGCCATGACCGGGGAGAAGACCCTGCCCGTTCTCGAGGCCGCACACATCAGGCAGTACGCAGAAGGCGGCCCCCACAGGACGAGAAATGGTCTTCTACTAAGATCCGATTTGCACACCCTCTTCGACGCCGGCTACATGACCGTGACCCCCGACTTCCACATCGAGGTGAGCGCGCGGATCCGCGAGGAGTTCAATAACGGCAGGGAGTACTACGCCCTTCACGGCCGCCCGCTGATCAAACTCCCTGACAACCCCGCCGAGAGGCCGTCGAGGGTGTTCCTGGACTGGCACAACGAGAAGGTGTTCAGTGCCTAGAAAAGCCAAGCCAGCCGCTAATTCACGGGAGAAAACCGTTCAATCCGAAATAATGGATAAAGGGTGGGAGCTGAGCCTGTTTGTTCTCCTCCAACTCTGTGTCCTCGATCCTTAATGTGGAGTACTTCTTTCATCACTTGTATTCTTCGAGGAGGGCAAAGATGGATACGCTGGGCATGAAAACGAAGTTGATGAGCATCGCTGAACGACACGGACTGATTGAAACGCTTGAGAAATTGTCGAACTGTAACCCTGAGGACTGGAAAGTCACAGTTGCTGTAATCGGTCCGTTCAAATCCGGTAAATCCACACTTGTTAATGCATTGCTCGGTCAGCCGTTAATGCCAGTCATGGAGATCCCGTGCAATGCCAATGTCGTCGAAATATCGCCATCTGAAACGGAATCGTTCAGAGTCAGGAGAGATTGTGACGATGGCGTGACGATCACTGAGATAAGGAGATCCGATCTTGCCCGTGAAGTGATCAACTACGAGAAGGGGAAGACTGTTCTTGTAGAAGCGAAGTTCAGGGATCTCAATTTCCAGAAGTGTTTAGTAGTAGACACCCCTGGAGTCCACTCCATCAACGATACCCATGATGACATCACTTTCGGGTATCTGCCGTTCATCGACGTCGCCCTCGTTGTCTTCGATATCAATGAGGGCTCTCCATCGGCGGAAGACATGACGTTTCTCTCAGCCTTCTCGGACGAGCTTCTCTCCAGGATCGTGTTTGTCCTGAACAAAGCAGATCAACAATCCAGTGACGATTTAGAAAGAAGTACCCGCAGTTTTGAGGCAGTTCTCAAGGGTATAATCCCGAATCCAAGAATCATTGCGCTTTCGGCTCTTAGTGCCATGCAGGGTATCGAGAACCAGGATGATAGTGTTTTGGCATATAGCGGTTTCATCACCCTGAGAGACACCCTCATCAACAGCGTTGTGAAGAATAGACAGGAGATCGAGGCTTTCAGATTCAAGAAGCAGATGCTGGCTGAAGCAACGACGATGATATCCATGCTGCGGGAGAAGGCTTCATCTATCGATCTATCTACCCCTGAGCTCGATAACAAGATCAAGAGAACGATCGATGAAATGAACTGCTTGATCCGCGAAAAGGAGCGGCTGCTTACCCTGGTTACCGAGAGCGGGAGGAAATGCCAGGGTGACCTGAATGGGATTGTGAACCAACACGCGCCTGTCATTGCCAAAACTATCACCGAACAAGAGGATTACTCGGATCTCCTCACAGAGTTCGGAGAGGATTTGGTGCAAGCCATCAAGACCAGGTTGTCGGAGATCGATTGTAGTAATCCGATCGATGCGGAAGAGGTGAGCAGCCAGGTAAACCTTGCATCAGCAGCAGCTTCAGCAGAGCTTGCCTCGCTTGTTGTCGACATAGGCAGCTTCCTTCTGACTGTCTGGATATTTCCTGGGGAGAAGGCAGGTCTTGAGTTGGGTGAGGCGCTGGCCGGTGGCCTCGAACGAGTACTCGCGAGGTCACGGGAAGGTCGATCAGGTGAGGATGCAGGAATTGATGATGTGATCAGGGGTATTGGTAACACTCTCAGAAGAATCAACCCGATAGAGATGCTGAAGAAACTAGTTCTACCCAAGCTCGTTCTAGAACCCCAGGTGAGGAACAAGCTTCTCGAAGATGGTCGTACAAGAGTTTCGGCGGCATTCTCGTTCGCAAGACAGGCTGTCGATGAGAGGATATCAAGGGACATACAGGAACCCATCAGTCGCAAGAAGGAAGCTATCGAGTCCCTGAGGCGCGAAAGGGACAATTGCTCAGATTCTCAGAAGTCTCAGATGGCGGCCATCGAGGCTGATTTAATAGAGATGGAGAAGCTCGGATGAACAACACGCTCGATAAGCTTGAGAAGATCGCATCCTTCTATGAGGAACTCCTTGCCAGCGATTTGAGTCTGCTCAGCGATGATGAGAAAGGGACACTCAGGGAGAAGAAAGAGCTCCTGAGAAAGCAAGTGGCTGAAGACAGGGTCAGGTCAGATCTGATCGAAAAGGATTCATATCCCCTCGAGATTGCGATTGTTGGTTCGTTCAAGACAGGGAAATCAACCGTTCTCAACAGCCTGCTTGGTGATGAGATAGTCGGAATGGACGTTCCGCCAGCTACCGCAAAAGTGACTACCATCAAATATGGGGATGAAATAGGTTTCTTCGGTGTCGACAAGGATGATCATCTCGCAGATATCTCGCATCAGGACTATATCAATTTGAGCACACATACTTACGGCAGCGATATGAAGAAGAAGGCCAAGACCCAGGAGCAGGATTACAAAAGGTTCGAAGTCAGGTATCCGCTTGATTGTCTCAGAAAGCTCCACATTATGGACACCCCTGGTTTCTCGTCCGAGTCAACCTCTGATGATGATGTAACCAAAGCAGCAGTTGCGAATGCCGATGTCCTTCTTTGGGTTTTCGACGCCAATAGAGGCTCCGTTTCCAAGGAGGAGCTGGATCTCCTAAAAAAACTCACGGACAACTGCTCCGAGAACACACGCATATGTGGGATTATCAATAGAATAGACAACATCCCAACTCCAGAAGTCCCACGCGTAATAGAGGGGTTCAAGAAATCCCTCAAAGGAATCATTGACCGTCTGGTGATCTATTCCGGCAAAGAAGTACTCGATATGAAGAAGCAGAGTAAGGCTTGGGAAGCTTCTCTTGCCGAACTAATGGACTCGATGCAAAAGCACTGCAGCGAGGGGCGAAGCATTCAGGCTACTGTAAGCCCCTCATTCATCTCTGCCCAGATCTCTTTTACAAATAAGACAATTCTTGACAGGAAGTTCACCGGGATAGGCTGCCAGGATGACTATGGTTTCACTAATCTATCCGGAGTGCTCGAGGATTGGCGGAAGCAGTCAGCAAACATCAAGGGGACTCTTCTGCGGAAATCATCAGCAGAATCCCTTAAGGAAGAGAAGAAGGCTTTAGGTGGGTTCATCAAGCAGATGAAATCTCTATCCGTAGAGTTGAAGGGAGGCATTTCCAAGACAAAGAAGAGCGTAGACTCCTCTGCGAAAAAGCTCAGCGAAAGCATAGATGGTTTAGGGGAAGAGCTAAAAGAGAAGCTAGTCACCGAACTTCAAGGTAAGATATATGATATCGAGAAAGTCACTCATTTCTTGCAAGCTGGGTATCGAATAAAAGCTGATATGGAAGGACTTGAAAAGGTAGTTGAAAAACACTTTGGAGCATTTGCTAAAAAGGTCCTATCTACAGCAAAGACGCTGGACGCGCTTTTAGGGAATGATTGGCGAACTGGGCTCGATAATGAGATTGAGTTTCATAAGACAGTACTCGAGCAAACCTCAGAAAACTCACTCGCATCAGTTATGTATGTACTAGACAACTGGACTGAAGTACCCGAAGGCCGCATCAATGAATTGCATAGTATGCCGCTCGTACTTGACGGATGCATTGCAGATGAACTACTTGTTATGCTAACAAAAGTACTCGTGGAGAATAGAATAGAGCAAGTCGTCGAGAATTTCGCTAGTCGGATAAAGAAAGTAATTTGCATCAGCGATGAACTTGTCGCAAAAGCGGAGGCTACTCTGAATGCTTGCTAAATATCAGGAACGAAAGGCCAGGCTCCTCGAGGCTTTCGGCCTCATCAAATCAAGCAATCTCCTGCCGTGTGGTTCGGTGGCAACTGGTGGATGGGATGAAGTATCTGTGTCCGAAGCGGAGACAAATCTCGAAGAAAGCAGGTACTACGTCAGTATCTGCGGTCAGATGAAAGCCGGCAAATCGACCTTCATGAACTATCTTCTCTTCGAGAACGATAGGGAAGTGTTGCCTACCGATCCCATCCCATGGACCGCTAAACTCACCATGGTGAGAAATGGCTCAAAAGAAAAAGCTAGGATACTCTTTCACACTGAGAAGGAGTGGGAACAGCTCCGATTGAAAGGAATGGAAGGGAGTTCGGAAGAGGAGAAGAACTACTTCACTACTTTCATTCAACCAGCGATCGATCGGGCGGCATCAAAAGGAATCTACGCCGAGCAGTTGATTGCGAAAGATAGAAAGACTCTCGAGCTACCTAGCATCGATCAACTCAAGGAGTATGTGACGGCGGAGGGGCTGTACACTCCCTTCGTACAGTCCACCGAAGTCACAATCCCCTGTCAGAAGCTTCAGAATGTCATTCTAGTCGACACCCCAGGGATAAACGATCCTGACGAGAGCAGGTCGAGGATAACGACCGAATGGATCGGGAAGTCCTCGGCAGTCGTGTACCTTTTTGTAGCGAACCAGCCTCTCAGTCAGGCTGACATTGATTTCATCGATGTCCACCTTGCTTCCGTCCCGCCAGAGTTCATGGTATTCGCGCTCTCGAAAGCAGATCTCGTAAGATCAGGGAGCATCAGTACAGTTGAAACCTATGTGGAGGCCAATCTTCCGCTTAATCCAAGGCTCGCTGCGAGGGAGATACTAAAGGGGCAACGCGTTCACCCTATAAGCACGATTGCAGGTGTGATCCACAACCTCGAAACAAAAGGCGAACCCCTTTCTGAGAAACTCGCATTCCACAAGACACGAATCCCGCCCGAAGTCATAGAGCAGAAAGGCTGGCTGGACGAGCTGTTCGACGCGATAGACGGACAGATAATGAAGAATTCTGGCGAGGGTGTTTTGAAGAAGGCCGAGGTGACACTAAAGGCTATCTGCACCCGCAAGGAATCGGATATCGACAGCTCTCTCGAGGTGGTTGCAGCGAAAAGGAAACTGATCGGTCTTGAAAAGGGCGATCTGGACACTCAGCGCAAGCGATTAGTAGATGCTCTCCGAAGGATCAGTGGACTGAAGGATGATCTGAACACACAGATCGGGAATGAGATAAAGCAGATACAGAAGTATGCCATTTCACGTGAGGCGACTGTGGTATCGCAAGCCGAGCAGGATCTCGATGACTGGGTGATTGCCCAGAGTAACCCTGGTGAAGCCGTTAGAATGGCTGATCTCGGGATATCGAGGATCATTAAAAAGGCGATTCTTTCCCTCTCGGATGAGGCGGTCTCCGAGAGTGATGTTGAGCGAGTACAGGAGTTGTGCCGCAAGTTGCAGCAGGACCTTCTCGCAACACTCCGGGACAAGGCTGCTGCTTCAACAATAAGGCCGTTCATCCCCGTTGCTGATGTCCGTCAGTTGCTTGATGAGACGATCAGTACCGTAGGAGCCATCTCGTATGAAGACTGTCGGAAGAGGCTACTCTTCTGGACCAAGAAGGGTGAGACGCTCAGTGCTATAAAGCACAAAGGCGCTCATCTCATCAATGAACAACTCAGGGAAGTCAGAGGTAAGCTTCTCGATGGCTTCGCAGCCCAGCTATTGGAGCATTCCAAGAGCATCATCGCAATGGCAGAAGAACACGTCGAGAGCGTCAGGAAAGAAATCGAGGAGATCGCGACTTCTGTAAAATCCAAGGATGAGCTGCTCAGAGAAGTTCAGATTCAGGAAACAGGCATTCTTCAAGAGCAGAAAAGAGTTGAATCTGTCGTTGAGAAGATCAGGGACATGATCGGAGTAAAATGAAAGCGGAGGAACCTACGGGAGGTCATCGCATGTTCGGATACTTTGTCCTCGGTACCGCAGTCGGTTTCTTCGCCGGATACCTTCTGGGCGCCAAAAGAAAGCATCATCAGGCCAAAGGCCTCAGCTCCCCTGTCGTTGAGGATAGATCGAGTATCGGCCAAAAAGCAGAGACTATCGTTTTCGAGAAGCTGAAGCGGTATGAGGGTGATTACATGAAGTACAAGCACTCTGAGTATTGCAGGATCTTTACCCCCGCAGCCAATCAGCCGAAGATCCCAGAGCCGAAGATGTTCTTCAGCCCCTCCGAGCTGAAACCGAATGCCAGCACTTCGATCTTCGAGGTTGAGCGGGCGATAAAGAGGTACATGCTCAAAAGACTCTCCTCGACACCCCTCTTGGACCCCGCCCAGGAAGACAGCTTTCTGTCTCGAATGGATGCAAGCATAGTTCTCCAGGATCTCCAGGAACTGGCCCGCTCTAATGCTGTTTTCGACGCACTTGTCTTTCTCGAGACGGAAGCAGGTGACCAATCCGAGTATCGCGACGAGAAAGAAAAAGCTCACAAGCATCTGAAGGAAGTCGAACAGAGCATCAAGCAGAAGCTAGCACTCCCATAGTGGACTGGGTCCGGGGAAGCCATTTGTGACTCTTCCTGGATACTTCTGAAGTTGAGCGAGGCGGGAGAACCGAAATGGCAGAAGAGCCCAGCTCCAACACGATGTCCATACCCGATGAAGAGAAACTCCTGCGAGAGTTCCTCGAAATGCCCCTCGAAAACACCGACTCAGTTTTCAAGAAGTTCATGGAACTTAACATGCCCGGTGCGATCCACGAGAAAGGCAATGGTGACTTCCAGGAGTTCCTCTACATCCCCGGAACCAGAAAGGATCGAGTGGTCCTGGTCGCCCATGCGGATACGTGGTGGGATTCGAGGTGGCCGGAAAACAACGGGAGGCATTATCTCCCTCGAAAAGAGCTACACATTGATTTAGACCATGCAGGTCACACTATCTATCGAAATATGCACGGCCACCAAAGTGGTGGTGGTCTTGGCGCGGATGATCGAGCTGGATGTGCTATGCTGTATCTGCTCTATCTGCTCATGGAGGAAAAGCATTCGATTCTTGTGACTGAAGGAGAAGAGCATCGGAGCAGGGGGAAAGGTATTGCTCTGTTCCCAAGTCGTCCTGAACTCTTTGACCTAATCAACAGGAAACACCAATTTGCTATTCAGCTGGATCGTGAAAACGGAAAAGATTTTAAATGTTACAATGTAGGAACAGAACCATTCAAGAGCTTCATTTCAGAAAATACAGGGTATACAGATATTCAAGATCATGGACGTACAGACATAGTAGTGCTCTGCAGAAGGATTTGTGGAGTAAACTTCAGTATTGGGTATTACTTGAAGCATCAATCAAATGAGTATCTCGATTATACCGAATGGAAGAACACTCTCGAGATGGTAAGAAATCTCCTGAGCATGGAGTTGCCTCGATTCGAGAGGCCGTCAGATTGAAGAACAGGCAATCAAGACTTGACATCATGGAGCGATTAGGGTTCAGGCAAGGCAAGGCCGGGGCTCATCTGGCGCGGACCATGATGCTGGACGAGCTGACCTCGCTGTTGGCTTTCGTCGACAGGCCAGAGGCAACCAGGGCCGATTATGAAAAGGCGATCAAGGAGGACAACTGCCTGGGCAAGCCTTCAGCTAAGGCGAGAACGCTGACAAACAGGCACCTTGTCGATCTATATGCCCTTGACCCATCAGTTGCGCTGTTCAGAAACCTGCTCTTCTTCTGGAAGCGAGATCCCGAAGGCAGGAAACTGATCTCCGTGCTCTGCGCCTACGCGCGGGATCCGATCCTCAGGCTGAGTGCCCCCATAATCCAGAGTTCATCTCCTGGCCAGGCGATTTCCACGCAAGATATGGCAGATCTGATAGAGAAGACCTTCCCGGGACGCTTCAGCCCTGCGATGGTGAAGTCTGCCGCTCAGAACCTGAACGGTACCTGGACGAGTTCGGGGCACCTGATCGGCAAGCGCAACAAATCCCGATCGAAAGCTGTGCCTGCCGCCGGGGCAGTGGCATATGCGCTCCTGCTGGGTTATCTGACTGGAGCGGGAGGCCTGGGACTCTTTGGAACCGAATATGCTTCACTGCTCGACTGTGGCAGGGACAAAGCGATTGACCTTGCAGAAGAAGCTGCCAGGAGGGGATGGATCACCTTCAAGCGGGTTGGGGACGTGATCGAGCTGGGGTTCCGTAACCTGACCACGGATACGGAGAGGGAGTGGCTTCGTGAGCTTTGCTAAGAGGCTGTTGCTGGCATACTCGAACTTCATCGGCACACCCTGGGGTGACCAACTGGCACCTTCGCAGCGGGTGATCTTCTGTGTCTATGATCCGGCAGAGGAGCTGAAGGTTCAAGCAGCGATAGGTGAGTTCGATCTCGCAACAAAGCAAGCCGGGCATGGCTGGAGCCTGTTCGATCTCACAGACACCTTTGCTGACTGGCTTTCTCAGCAGCCTCACTCCGAGCGCTACTTCGCGAAACCTGACTTCCTATCCACCCTTATCAGACTGTATCCCGATTACCTCAAGGAAGAGTTCAAGAAGCACCTGGATGTGGTGAAGCCTGATGAGCAATCGGTGGTTGCTCTATTAGGCGCCGGCAGCCTCTTTGGTTTCATGCCCGTGAAGGAGTTCGTGGAGGCCGTTGCTCCCCTTGTCAAAGGCAGGCTTGTCGTCTTCTTCCCGGGCACCAACGAGAACAACAACTACCGCCTTCTCGATGCCTATGATGGCTGGGGATACCTTGCGGTCCCTATCACGGCCGAGAGGGAAGCCTGATGCCGGCATTGGAACGAGGTCTTCGCGGCCGGTTGGACCGCTCGGTGCGGGAGGCGCGGGATATAGCCGAGGCGGGAGCCCGAGCTGTGCTGGAGCAACTCGGTGTGGGCGAAGCCAACCCACCGTCACACCTCACACCGGAGCAGAAAGAGCTTCGCCGCAAGCTGCGCATCCACGGCAGACAACTCGGCGACCTGCGGGATGGCACAACGGCTGTTCAGGAGCTGGACCGCCTGCTGGAAGAGGTAGCCTACGAGCACTGGCACAGGATGCTCTTTGCTCGTTTCCTTGCTGAGAACAACCTGCTCATGCACACGGGTCATGGAGTTCCCATCCCGGTCACCCTCGAAGAGTGCCAGGAGCTGGCTCCAGGAGAAGGCGCCAGGGATGGCTGGGAGTTGGCGGCTCGCTTCGCCTCGAAGATGCTGCCGCAGATCTTCCGGCCCGACTCGCCCGTCTTCCTGATCGAGCTTCCTCCCGAGCATCAGCAGAGGCTCGAGAAGCTTCTTGCCGACCTGCCCGTGGATGTGTTCACAGCCTGCGACTCGCTGGGCTGGGTGTACCAGTTCTGGCAGGCCAAGCGTAAGGATGAGATCAATAAGAGCGAGGTGAAGATCGGAGCCAGGGAGCTTCCTGCAGTCACCCAGCTCTTCACCGAGCCCTACATGGTGAGCTTCCTTCTGGACAACTCCCTTGGAGCCTGGTGGGCGGCACGGCGCCTTACTGAAACAGATCTAGCCACCGCAGAGACAGAAGATGAGCTCAGGCAGAAGGCCTCACTGCCAGGGATGCCCCTTGAGTACCTGCGGTTCATCAGGAAGGAAGGCGAGAGCAACTGGTCGCCTGCCTCCGGCAGCTTCCCGGGTTGGCCCGAGCATCTCGCCGACTTCAAGATGCTGGATCCCTGCTGCGGGTCGGGCCACTTCCTGGTGGCCATCCTGTCGATGCTCGTGCCGATGAGGATGGAGCTCGAGGGTCTCACAGCCCGAGAAGCCACCGACCTTGTCCTGAGCCAGAACATCCACGGGCTGGAGATCGACAAGCGCTGCGTGGAACTTGCTGCCTTCAACCTTGCGCTGGCAGCGTGGAAGCATCCCGAGGCAGGCGGCTACCGCACGCTCCCCGAGCTGAACCTGGCCTGCTCAGGTCTTGCGATCTCTGCGAAGAAGGAGGACTGGGTAGCCCTGGGTGGCGACAGGTACAACATGCGGCTGGCCCTGGAGCTGATGTACGACCTCTTCAAGGACGCGCCCACACTCGGGAGTCTGATCAACCCAGCGAAGAGCGATGCGACAAAGCTAGTCTCCTGGGAGGAACTCTCCGCCGTACTGGATCAGGCACTCTCCCGTGAGTCGACCGACGAGCAGCACGAGACGGCCATCACAGCGAAGGGCCTGGCCAAGGCAGCACAACTGCTCTCGGAGAAGTACACGCTTGTGGCAACGAATGTGCCGTACCTGGGAAGCGGGAATCAGAATGCTTTGATCAAAGAGTATCTTCGCACCCGATATCCTCACGGTAAAGACGATCTGGCAACTGCGTTTTCTCTTCATTGCACTGAACTGAGCGCACAAAGCAGCTCCGTGGCTCTCATTACGCCTCAGAAATGGCTCTTCCTGACCACTTATACGAAGCTCCGCCAGAAACTGCTTCAGGACTGCACATGGAATCTGATTGCCCGGCTTGGTCCAGGGGCGTTTGCGACAATCACGGGTGAAGTGGTAAATGTAGCCTTGATTCTTTTAACTGTTACCCCGCCTGCAGATGAGCATTTCATTTCTGGAATCGACTTATCCAAGGAAGGCGGACCGAACCGGAAAGCAACTGAGCTTCGCGGAGAATCAGCCACATCTATAAAAGTTACGAATCAGTCCGCGCAACGGCTGAATGCAAATGCTGCAATCCTGTCTGAACCCATCAACTCCAGTACTTCGCTCGGCAAGTATGCCAGCTGCTACCAAGGAGTCTCTTCAGGAGATTCAATGCGGTTCATACTTTCATTTCACGAGTTGAGCGTTATCGGAGATAGGTGGAGCTTGCTTCAAAGCCCACCAAGTAGGACGCTCTTGTTTTCGGGCCGTGATTCGGTTCTCGATTGGATCACGCTGTCTAGTGGAGTTGAGGGATCAGCACTTAGAGGGCATCATGCTTGGGGGAAACAGGGTATCGCTATCGGCCAGGTTAGCGCATTACCCTCAACGCTTTACAGCGGTACGCAGTTTGCAGACTCTTCACCAGTTATCGTCCCGAGTGTTCCAGCTTTCGAAGCTCCAATCTGGACTTTTATTAGCTCAACGGATTTCTGCCAATTATTAAGAAAGCTGAATTCCAAGCTTAGCGTTAATAATGGGTACATTGGAAATGTTCCCTTCGACCTCGACCATTGGACCCAGGTCGCTGCCGAGAAGTACCCCAACGGCCTTCCCAAGCCCTACACCGATGACCCCACCCAGTGGATCTTCCATGGGCATCCATGCGCTTCGGTCGTCTGGTCTGAAGAGACCAAGTGGACCGCCTTTGGGGCGCTTCGCGCCGACTCATCGGTCCTCCAGGTTGCCATTGCCCGCCTGCTTGGCTACCGCTGGCCTGCCGAGCTGGATCCCAAGATGGAGCTCTCAGGCGAGTCGCGTGCCCTGGTCGCCAAATGCGACGAACTGCTGGGCTTCGCCGACAAGGACGGCATCGTCAGCATTCCCGCACATCGGGGCGAGCCCTCCGCTGCCGACAGGCTGGTAAACCTGCTTGCTGCCGCCTATGGCAAGGAGTGGAGCAACGACAGGCTCATGGAGCTGCTGGCGAATGCCGACCATGTCGGCAAGACCCTCGAGTCATGGATACGTGATAAGTTCTTCACACAGCACTGCGCCATGTTCCACCAGAAACCCTTCATCTGGCACATCTGGGACGGTCTCAAGGATGGCTTCTCCGTCCTGGTGAACTACCACAAGCTCGACAGGAAGAACCTCGAGAATCTCATCTACTCCTACCTGGGGGACTGGATCACCCGCCAGCGCCAGGAGGTTGCCTCCGGGATCGATGGCGCCCAGGATAGGCTTGCTGCAGCTGAGGAGCTGAAGAAGCGGTTGGAGCTGATCCAGGAGGGCGAAGCCCCTTACGACATCTTCGTCAGATGGAAGCCACTCGAGAAGCAGCCCGTTGGCTGGGACCCCGACATCAACGACGGTGTGCGTCTGAATATCAGGCCATTCCTGAGCGTTCCCGATGTCGGGAAGAAAAGCGCTGGAATCCTTCGAGACAAGCCCCGAATCCACTGGGAGAAGGACCGTGGGAAGGATGTGCAGTCCGCCCCGTGGTTCCACCTCTTCAAGGGCGACCGCATCAACGATCATCATCTGTCATTGGATGAAAAGAATACAGCCAGAGGCGGCACAATAAGCGGAACAGGCAGGGAGCAGCCATGAAGAACCGCGATGTGTTCCTGATCGACCCCTCTACTAGAAAGCTCGTGAACGAGGGCGTTGCCAGCGTCAACGACGATCTGACAACCCCGGAGGCTCTCGACATCCTGCGCTACGAGCTCGAGACGTTCGTGTGCGATGGCCAGTATCACAAGGGGCTCGAGCACATCCTCTACACCTTCCTGGGAAACACAAGCCAACCCACGCAACCCGCCGTGTGGGTCAGCGGTTTCTATGGCTCCGGAAAGTCCCACCTCGTGAAGATGCTTCGCGCTCTCTGGGTGAACACGAGGTTCGCCGACGGGGCGACAGCCAGAGGCATCGCGAAACTCCCGGACGACATCAAGGCACACCTGACGGAACTGGACAACCAGGGCAAGCGTCATGGTGGCGCGCTCCATGCCGCTTCCGGCACGCTGGGATCGATGGGATACGATGCTGTCAGACCTTCCTTCCTAAGCATCGTCTTCAAGTCGCTCGGCCTGCCCGAAATGATCCAGGTTGCCCGCTTTGTTCTGTACCTCAGGGGGCAGGGTTTCCTCGAGGAGATGAAAGCCTTCGTAAACGGCTTCAGCGGATCGAGAGGCTGGGACTACGAGCTTCACAATTTCTATGCTTCCGACGCCTTGTTCGAAGGGTTCTCCAAGTTCAAGCCCGGCTTGTTCTCCTCCCGGGATGCCTGGACCGATTACCTGTTCAATCAGTACCCTCACGTGACGGACATCTCATCCCGGGACGTGGTCGACGTTCTTGGCGATGCTCTCAAGCGTGATGGAAAATTCCCCCTGACATTGATCGTGATAGACGAGGTTCAGCAGTACGTCGGCCCGAGCCCTGACCGCCTCAAGGACTTGCAGGAGATAGTGGAGACGTGCTGTCAGCAGCTCGGTGGGAAGCTGCTGTTCATCGGCACCGGGCAAACGGCCATCACCCACACCGAAAACCTCAAGAAACTCGAGGGGCGCTTCAGGGTCAGGGTCGAGCTTTCCGATACCGATGTGGACGCAGTGTTGCGCAAGATCGTCCTGGCGAAGAAACCCGAGGCGAATCCAGAACTGGAGAAGTTACTGGAGAGGAACCTTGGAGAAGTCTCCAGGCATCTCCAGGGCACTACGCTTGCACACTGTGCCGATGACATCAGTAACTTCCCCAAGGACTACCCGATCCTTCCAGCACGAAGACGCTTCTGGGAAGCAGCTCTGAAAGCTCTGGACCCGACCGGAACCGACAGTCAGTTGAGGAACCAGCTCGGGATGGTTCACAAGGCGGTTCAGTCAGGCTTGGACCTGCCCGTCGGATCCGTGGTGAAGGCCGATTTCCTCTTCTTCGACATGGCGAACCGGTTGCTTGCGAGCAGCGTTCTCCCTCGCCTCGTCCACGAGAAAACCTTGAAGTGGATGCAGGGGAGCACTGAGGAACAGCTCATGGCAAGATGCTGCGGATTGATCTTCCTGATCGGCAAGATACCGAAGGATGCAGGGTTACGGTCCACGGCCGACGTGCTTGCCGACCTGCTTGTGGAGGACATCAATGCCGGCAGTGGATCGCTCCGCAGCGCGCTTCCCTCTCTTCTGGATAAATGCGATCTGCTGATCAAGGTGGGAGACGAGTACAGAATCCAGACTCCGGAAAGCGTCGCCTATAACGAATCGCTCCGCAACCAGAAGAACGAGCTTGCGAACCAGACCTTCAAGGTAGATGCCGAGAGAAGCGAACGGATCAGGGGCCGATTCGCAGAGCTCGGAAAGAAGCTCTCGCTCACTCACGGGGCTAGTAAGGAAAGCAGGATGATCAGTCCCTGCTTCGATACGGTACTGCCCAACGACAGCGGGAAGAGGATCTACGCCTGGGTACGGGATGGCTGGAACACCGATGAAAGCACTGTGATAGCCGATGCAAGGCAGGCGGGCAACCAGTCTCCCACTGTTTTCGTGTTCATCCCCAAGCGCCAGGCCGACGACCTGCGGAACAACATCATCGATTTTAGGGCATCGAAGGCCACGCTCGAACTGAAGGAAGCACCATCGACGAACGAGGGTCGCGATGCCCGGATGCACATCGAGACGATTCGGCAAACAGCCGAGCAACGGATCAACGAGATACTCGACGGTGTCTTTTCTCAGGCCAGGGTATTCCAGGCAGGAGGCAGCGAAGCCTCCGGAGACAGCCTGGTGGAGATGATACTCGAGGCCGCAAACAGCTCCCTGGCGAGGCTTTTCCCGAAGTTCCCGGAGGCCGACAACGCCAACTGGGGCAAGGTCTATGAAAAGGCATCGAAAGGCGCAGCCGACGCCTTATCGGCAATAGGCTTCCACGGTGAGGTTCCGGGGAATCCGGTGTGCAAGGCCATCCTCGGCTTCATCGGTGGCGGGAAGAAAGGTTCCGAAATAAGAGAGCACTTCGCCGCCTCACCCTACGGATGGCCGAAAGATGCCATTGATGGCGGGCTTCAAATCCTGCTCGTGGCAGGTCACACCAGAGCGAAGGACGATCGCGGCAATCAGATCAAGCCGACTGACCTGGAGCGCCGCGATATCGGCAAGACAGCTTTCCTCGTGGAAACAAAGATCGTTTCAGCCGAGCAGAAACTGCTTGTGAAGAAACTACTGCAGAAGGCAGAATGCCCCTTCAAGGCAGGGGAGGAACTCGCCGCCATTCCAGCCTTCCTGGAGAAACTGGCGAAGCTGGCTTCAGGTGCGGGTGGAGATGCGCCCATGCCCTCCAAGCCTTCGAAACTGATCATAGAAGAACTCAAGATCCTTTCAGGGAACGAACTCCTGGTGATGATCGCCACGAAACACGATGAGCTGGACAAGCTGATCGACATCTGGACAACCCTCAAGAAAAGCATCGAAGCCCGCTTGCCGGGCTGGACCACGTTGAAGGAACTCGTCTCCCACATGGACGCACTTCGCGACGCCGAAGCGTACCGAGTCCAGGCGAACGCCATTGAGGCTCAGCGAAGCCTCCTCGATGACCCTGACCCGGTGGCGCCGCTGGTTTCCAGCGTCACGAAAGTGCTGCGTGATGAGCTGGTTCGGCTCGCGCGAAGCTACGAAGATAGGCACAAGCAGGGGATGGAGCGCCTGCAGGACGACCAGAACTGGAACAGGCTCGAGCCCGAGCAGCGGAGCGAGCTGCTTTCGAAGCACAATCTGTCGGAGGCCGACAAGCCTGACGTGAAGGTGGAAGATACCGTGGCAGTGCTCAAGACACTTCAAGCGCTGCCAATTCAATCATTCAGGGACCGCGTCGATGCGCTGCTCGAGCGCTTCGACAGGGTGTTGGCGGAAGCCGCGGTCCTGTTGGAGCCGGAGGTCACTTCTATCGCACTGCCGAAGCGCGTGCTGAAGACAACCGCCGATCTCGAATCCTGGCTGAACCAGGTTCGCGAGCAGCTCGAGAAAGCCTTGGGCAAGGGTCCTGTACGGATCAAGTAGGAAGGCAGGCCTGATGCCGGCACTGGAACGAGGTCTTCGCAGCCGATTGGATCGCTCGGTGCGAGAGGCGCGGGATGCAGCCGAGGCAGGCGCCAGGGCTGTTCTTGAGCAGCTCGGAGTGGGAGAGGCCAACGCACCGTCACACCTCATGCCAGAGCAGAAAGAGCTTCGCCGCAAGCTGCGCATCCACGGCAGACAACTCGGCGACCTGCGGGATGGCACAACGGCAGTTCAGGAGCTGGACCGCCTGCTGGAAGAGGTAGCCTACGAGCACTGGCACAGGATGCTCTTCGCCCGTTTCCTTGCCGAGAACAACCTGCTCATGCACTCCGGTCATGGAGTCCCAATCCCTGTTACCCTGGAGGAATGCCAGGAGCTGGCAGCGGGAGAAGGGGCCAGGGATGGCTGGGAGCTGGCAGCCCGCTTCGCCTCGAAGATGCTGCCTCAGATCTTCAGGCTGGACTCGCCCGTCTTCCTGATCGAACTGCCTCCCGAGCACCAGCAGAGGCTAGAGAGGCTGCTTGCCGACCTGCCCCCGGAGGTGTTCACTGCCTCGGACTCCCTTGGTTGGGTGTACCAGTTCTGGCAGGCTAAGCGTAAGGACGAGATCAACAAGAGCGAGGTAAAGATCGGGGCGCGGGAGCTTCCTGCAGTCACCCAGCTCTTCACCGAGCCTTACATGGTTAGCTTCCTTCTGGACAACTCCCTTGGAGCCTGGTGGGCTGCACGGCGCCTGACTGAGACCGACCTGGCCACAGCAGAGACAGAGCTTGAGCTCAGGCAGAAGGCTTCTCTTCCGGGTATGCCCCTTGAGTACCTGCGGTTCATCAGGAAGGAAGGCGAGAGCAATTGGTCGCCTGCCTCAGGCAGCTTCCCGGGTTGGCCCGAGCATCTTGCTGACTTCAAGATGCTGGACCCCTGCTGCGGCTCGGGTCACTTCCTGGTAGCCATCCTGTCGATGCTTGTGCCGATGAGGATGACGCTCGAAAACCTCACGACCAGAGAGGCCACCGATCTTGTTCTGAGCCAGAACATCCACGGGCTGGAGATCGACAAGCGCTGCGTGGAACTTGCTGCCTTCAATCTTGCGCTGGCTGCTTGGAAGCATCCCGAGGCAGGCGGCTACCGCACGCTCCCCGAGCTGAACCTGGCTTGCTCGGGTCTGGCCGTGACCTCGAAGAAGGAGGACTGGCTGGCTCTGGCGACGAAGGGAACGAATCTCTACTTTGCCCTCGACATGATGTATGAGCTATTCAAAGAAGCGCCGACGCTCGGCAGCCTGATCAACCCGGCGAAGAGCGAGGCGACGAAGCTGGTTTCCTGGGAAGAGCTGTCAGCGGCACTCGACCAGGCCCTCTCACGCGAGCAGACCGACGAGCAGCACGAGACGGCGATCACCGCCAAGGGCCTGGCCAAGGCCGCGAAGCTGCTCTCGGAAAAATACACATTAGTAACGACGAATGTACCTTACTTGGCAAGAGGAAGACAGACTGATACACTCCGAGACTACGTTGCATGGTATTATTCTGAAGCGAAAAACGACCTTGCGATAACTCTTCTTAGTCGATTCTCTGAATTGGCTTATCCGGCTTGTTCAATCAGCGTAGTTCTTCCTCAGAATTGGCTATTCCAACCCCTCTATAAGCGTTTCCGGATCCAAGCACTCTCACAGACTCTTTGGGGCATCTTAGCCCGACTCGGTCCTGGAGCGTTCCAGACCATTTCCGGAGAAGTTGTTAAATCAATACTGCTTATCTCATCATATTCAGCACCTTCCTCAGGTGTGAGATTTGCCGCAATTGAGGCTGCCAGCGACCAGGGTGCCTTCGAGAAGTCCCGTGTATTAGTAGATAAGAAACTTGCCTGTATCGATCAGGAAACTCAACTTACTAACCCAGATTCTAGGGTTATCATTGGTGATGTTGATGTGTTTGCGCTCCTTTGTGATAGGGGCGAGGCATGGCAAGGCATCTGCACGGGTGACTATCCTCGATTCGGGCGGTTTGTCTGGGAATGCTCGCGAATCTCGCATGAGTACATCTTCCAGATGACAACTTCGGGCACAGGGCAGCGCTGGTTCAGTGGCAGGATGAATCTTCTCTTCTGGCAAGATGGATCCGGCGAGTTGTACAAGTACTTGCTCGAGAGGATTGGAGCTAGTCAAGGTGCGTGGATAAGGGGGCAGGAAGCATGGGGCCGCAGAGGAGTTGTCGTTGATCAGACAGGATCGCTTTCCGTGATGCTCTATTCTGGAGAAGCTTTCGATAACAATGCCGCTGTTATCGTTCCAGATGAAAGCAATGACCTTCCAGCATTCTGGGCCTACTGCACGGATACCAGGTACCGCGAAGCCGTCAGAGAGATTGACCAGGCTTTAAAGGTGACTAACAAGACTCTAGTCAAGGTCCCCTTCGACCTCTCCTACTGGACCCAGGTTGCTGCCGAGAAGTACCCCCACGGCCTCCCAAAGCCCTACACCGATGACCCCACCCAGTGGATCTTCCACGGGCACCCTTGCGGCTCGGTGATCTGGTCCGAAGAGACCAAGTGGACCGCCTTCGGAGCACTACGGACCGACTCATCGGTTCTTCAGGTTGCCGTTGCCCGCCTCCTGGGCTACCGCTGGCCCGCCGAGCTCGATCCCAAGATGGAACTCTCCGACGAGTCGCGTACCCTTGTTGCCAAGTGCGACGAGCTGCTGAGTTTCGCAGACAAGGATGGCATCGTCAGCATCCCCGCCCACCGAGGCGAGCCCTCTGCCGCTGACAGGCTGGTCAACCTGCTTGCTGCTGCCTACGGCAAGGAGTGGAGCAACGACAAGCTCATGGAGCTTCTGGCCAATGCCGACCATGCCGGCAAAACCCTCGAGTCTTGGCTGCGCGACAAGTTCTTCGCCCAGCACTGCGCCATGTTCCACCAGCGCCCATTCATCTGGCACATCTGGGATGGGCTAAAGGATGGCTTCTCCGTCCTGGTGAACTACCACAAGCTCGACAGGAAGAATCTCGAGACCCTCATCTACTCCTACCTGGGCGACTGGATCACTCGTCAGAGGCAGGAAGTTGCTGCCAAGATCGATGGAGCCCAGGACAGGCTTGCAGCAGCCGAGCAACTGAAGAAGCGGTTGGAGCTGATCCAGGAGGGTGAAGCCCCCTTCGACATCTTCGTTCGGTGGAAGCCGCTCGAGAAGCAGCCCATCGGCTGGGACCCCGACATCAACGACGGGGTTAGGCTAAACATCCGGCCATTCGTGAGCGTGCCCGACGTCGGGAAGAAGGGTTCTGGAATCCTTCGAGACAAACCCAGGATCCACTGGGAGAAGGACCGTGGGAAGGATGTGCAGTCCGCCCCGTGGTACCACCTCTTCAAGGGCGACCGCATCAACGACCATCATCTGACACTGGAGCAAAAGAAAACAGAACAATAAAATAACACTATGATTGCACGATAACATTCATCATGTTATGATCGAATCGCAGCGATACATCGGGGAGCGGCGAATGAGATCGATCGCAGAGGATCTCGAGGATTACCTGGGAAACAGCCTGGGGATCACTGCATCCATCGACGAATGGGTGGGATCCGGCTCCCTTCCACAGATCCTCACGGGCAACTACACCATCCTGCATTCGAAGATCTCCGGGATCGACTGCCTCTTTCTTGTTCCCAGAGATGACTTCGACCCGACTCCGGGAGCGCTGGAGAAGCACATCGATCTGCTGAGAAGATCCTGGAAAGGGCAGGTGGTCTTCGCCCCCCCCTCGATTTCCTCATACAAAAGGAAGAGGCTGATCCAGCAGGGCATCTCCTTCATCGTTACGTCGAAGCAGATGTACCTGCCTGCTCTCGGGCTCGCTCTTCACGAGTTGTTCCCGGCGAAGATCCGCTGCACGGAAGTGCTGAGCCCGTCGGCGCAATTGCTGGTCATCGCCTCGGTTCTCGGGTTGAAGGTCAATGATTCCCCTCTCTCCGACCTTGCGCGGAAGCTAGGTTATCAGGCGATGACCATGACAAGGATATCCCGCGAACTTGACTACGCCGGCCTGGCCAGACTCGAGACAAGAGGGCGGGATCGTCGCATGACTTGGGTTACTAGCGATGCGAAGGATCTTTGGGAATCGGCTCTGAACAGGTTGAGCAGTCCGGTTAGTCGCAGGATGTGGGTCTCTGAAGCAGGTAATATCGGCAAACCCCTGCTGTCCGGGTTGTCGGCGTTGAGTGCCTACTCGATGCTCGCATCACCGGGCAACACCGAAATCGCAGTTCAAAGAACCGAGCTTTCTAGCTTCCTCCAGGAGCACAGTCTCCAGGTCATAGATAAGAGTGAAACTGATTCCGATTCTGTCGAGATAGAGGTTTGGAAATACTCTCCAGCTCTTCTCGCAACTGACGGTAAGGTGGACAGACTATCCCTCTTCCTGAGCCTGAGAGAATCCGCCGACGAGAGGGTACAGGGTGCGTTGAGCGAGATGATGAGAGACCTAAAGTGGTAAAAGGTCTAGACGTCTTCAGGGAGCGATTCTCTGACTACTCGGATCGCTATGTGCTCATCGGCGGAACGGCGTGCGACATCGCACTAGGTGCTGCAGGGATTGCCTATCGAGGAACGAAGGATCTCGACATCGTCCTGTGCCTTGAAGCTCTCGACAAGGAGTTCTGTGAAGAACTCTGGAGGTTCATCAAAGACGCAGGCTACATTCACCTGGAGAAGAGCACAGGGAAAGAGAACTTCTACAGGTTCTACGAGCCCTCGGATGATTCATTCCCCTTCATGCTGGAACTGTTCTCTCGTACACCTGATGTCATCAAGCTTGCCGAGGGAAGCCATCTCACACCCATCCCTGCAGATGACCCCGGGATGAGCCTTTCGGCGATCCTGCTCGATGATGATTGCTATGAACTCATCCAGAAGATGAAGACCGAGGTCGATGGGTTGTCGGTTGCGAGCGCGGAGCTGCTGATCCCGCTGAAGGCTGTTGCCTGGGTTCGCCAGATGAAGCGTCGTGATTCCGGAGAGGAAGTTCACGATAATGACATCAGGAAGCACCGGAACGATGTCTTCCGGTTGTACCAGGTGATAAACCCGAGTGATCGGTTCGCGATACCAGGCTCGTTGAAGGAAGAACTGCGCAGCTTCATCGAGGCCGCAGAAAGCGATAGCTCGATTGACCTGAAGTCCCTCGGGATCAGAGGAACATTCGTGTCTGAGGTGTGCTCACGGCTAAGGGAAGTCTATGGAATCGATTAGGCAGATCATCGCCACCCAGTTGAGGAAGGCTGCATCGCACAATCCGGATGTTTCCTCTCCGCCGGTGTGCATCCTGTGGCCCGACCATGATCGCGTCTGGGCTTCAGCCATCTCCTCACTTCAGGATCAACTGTCCGAGCTATTCATCCTGGGAGCTTACGATCCCGACAACAGGACAGGCCCGGCGATCTGGTTGAGGTGCGTTCTGGCTAGGAAGCTGCAGGGCGCATCGATCCCCGCCGATCTCCCGCCGATCTTCTACCTGCCGGGTGTCAGCAGATCGGATCTCAGGGCTATCGAGTCATGCCGGAAGGAACTCAAGCCTATAGCCGAGCTTCAGTACCGAGGCGTCATCTGGTCGCATCCCAACGGCAAGGATTGGACGCCACAGGCATTCCTCAAGGTAGCCTGCGGCATCGAAACAGCTTCGGACAATGCAACCAGGGATTCCGTCCCTCGAGCCCTGCCGGACCTGCTTGATCTCGAGGTCGCAGCACTTCAGGGCAGGCGAATCGATGCCGCGTACCTGAACAAACTCGTGATCGGCGGCGACCCGGTAAGGGACATTCTGAAGTGGATGGACAGAAGCGATTCTTTCCGCAGCGAGTGTTGTGACGCAGTATGGGCCGCATTCGTTGATACATGCAAGGCCGAGTTCTCGTTCAACCCTGGCTCGGATGACATCCTGCTTGCAGCCGAGCGCCTGGCGGAACACAAGGACAAGTGGAAGCCTGTTTGGGAGCGGTTCTGCGAAGCTCCCGACAGGTACCCGAACATCCCCGGTTTGATCGGCAAGTGCCAGATGCCAGAAAAAGCGGACCTCTTCACATGTGCCGATGCCTTCGAGGGTTGGCCTCAATGGAACGAACAGCAGGAAAAGAACCTGCTTGGCGCGCTTGCTGCCTTGAAGAACGCGGAACCCTCATCAACCCGAGAAAAGCTACTCGAGCTGGAGAGCGAACACGGTGCACGCCGCAGCACCGTCTGGGGATGTCTGGGGATGGCCCCCCTGGCGATGGCTCTCGAGCATCTGGCAGTGATCGCTTCCGTGACGAAGAGCCAGCTTGCCTCGGGCAACGCAGAGGAACTCGCCAATAGGTACTCGAATGCCGGCTGGAAGGCAGACGATGCCGTGCTGAAGGCTCTTTCATCACGGGGTCGGCAGGAAGAAAGGACGGCAATCGAAGAAACAGTCAGGGCAATCTATCTGCCCTGGCTCGAAGGCTCGGCTCATCATCTTCAGAAACTGGCGGAAGAAGGCAAGTACCCGTTCCAGTCATCGAAGTCGGGAAAGCCGGTGCCGTGCGAGGATGGATGCTGCCTGGTGTTCGTGGACGGCTTGAGGATGGATGCCGGTCAAAGGCTGATCTCCCTGCTGGAAAAGCAAGGGTTCGATGTGACCGGACAATCGGTCTGGTCAGCCCTGCCATCCGTCACGGCTACCGCGAAACCCGCCGTGCTGCCTGCATGGTCAAACCTCTCCGGGCCTGACTCTTCGACGGACTTCGAGCCCGTTCTTTCGCAGGGAAGCAAGTCCATCAAAGGCAGCCAGGTTGTCAGGAAACAGTTGGATTCCATCGGCTGGCAGATCCTCGATGAAAACATATCGGGCACTGTGAAGGGGAATGCCTGGTGTGAAGCCGGGGATATCGACAAGCAAGGCCATGATAGCGGCCTCAAGCTCGCAGCATCCCTGGATACTGCTCTCTCAGAGATATCGGAGAAGGTTTCTATACTGCTTTCAGCGGGTTGGTCGAAGGTCAGGATCGTGACCGATCATGGATGGCTCCTCATGCCCGGAGGGTTGCCGAAGGCGGAGATGGCATCTTTCCTTGCCGAGAGCAAGTGGGGCCGCTGCGCAGCGATGAAGACCGGAGCCCAATCGAAGGAGAAGCTGTACGGATGGTTCTGGAATCCAGCCGTCCACTTCGCACTTGCCCCGGGGGTGAGCTGCTACAGGGCCAACATGGAGTATGCTCATGGAGGCATCAGCCTTCAGGAGTGCCTGACGCTCCAGCTCACAGTACAGGCAAAGGAAGGCGCTTCGTCCCTGTTCGACGTGAGCATCTCGAAAGTCCAGTGGGTGCAGCAGCGATGCAACGTCACCCTGCAGGGGCTCACCGATGGTTTGCAGATAGACATCCGGGAGACACCAAACAAGCCTGGTTCGAGTTTGTTAGCCAGCCCCCCCAGGCAAGTTCAGGATCCTGAGCCATCGTTCGCAGTCGACGATACCCACAATGGCAAAGCCGCTGTGGTTGTACTTCTCGATGCGAACGGCAATGTTGTGACCCAGGTAAAAACAGTCGTAGGCGGAGGCCCGCATGGCAACGCTTGATGATCTGGATAAGCTGGCTGCATCTGCCCTTGAGGGCTACCTGGTCCGAAAGGACCTGGTCAGGACGTTCAGGCAGCAATTCCCCGTTCCCACCTATGTAGTCGAGTTCCTTCTGGGGCGTTACTGCGCCAGTATCAAGGAATCTGAGATCAGCGAAGGCCTCGAAATCGTACAGAGGCAGCTCGAGTCCAAGGCTGTCCGCGCTGGCGAAGAAGAGCTGTTCAAAGCCAGGTCGCGCGAACTGGGCGAAGTGAAGATCATCGACCTCATCACGGCGAGGTTGGATGCGAAAAGCGATTGCTACCTGGCTACGCTGCCCAGCCTGAGACTCACCGATGTCCGCATCGATGCCGAGCTCGTGAACAAGCATGAACGGATGCTTACGGGCGGCTTCTATGCGGAAGTTGCCCTCACCTACGATGCGACCATCGCCCAGGAGAACCACGGCAGGCCTTTCGGGGTCGTGAACCTACGAGAGATCCAGTTATCGAACAGGGATGTCCTCGATAAGCTAGGCAAGGCACGCGAGCTGTTCACTCCGGAGCAGTGGAAAGGCTTCCTGCTGAGAAGCATAGGGATAGAGCCGACAGCGCTTTCGGAGAGGGCCAGGAATGCCTACCTGCTCCGGATGGTCCCCTTCGTCGAACGCAACTACAACATGGTCGAGCTTGGCCCCCGCGGAACAGGTAAAAGCCACCTGTTCCAGCAGATCTCACCCTACGCACACCTGATCTCGGGTGGCAAGGCAACAGTCGCCAGGATGTTCGTGAACAATTCGAATGGACAGCGCGGGCTCGTGTGCCAGTATGACGTCGTCTGTTTCGACGAGATCTCGGGGATCTCGTTCGACCAGAAGGATGGCGTCAACATCATGAAGGGCTACATGGAGTCCGGCGAGTTCAGCCGGGGCAAGGAGAGCATTCGCGCAGATGGAAGCATCGTGCTCGTTGGCAACTTCGAGGTCGATGTCGAGCATCAGCAGAGGATAGGACACCTTCTCGGCCCGATGCCGCCCGAGATGCGAAATGACACCGCCTTCATGGACCGCATACATGCCTACCTGCCGGGTTGGGACATTCCGAAGATCGCAAAGGAACAGACCACCGATCATTTTGGATTGGTCAGCGATTTCCTCAGCGAGTGCTGGAACCAGCTCAGGAACCAGACCAGGGTGCCTGCACTGCAGAACCGGGTGTTCTTCGGCGGTGCACTGAGCGGACGCGACATCAATGCCGTGAACAAGACCGTCAGCGGGCTCCTCAAGCTCGTGTATCCTCTTTCAGACATGCAGATCGCCGAGGAGGAGCTGGATTGGGCCGTCAGGATCGGCCTGGAGGCTCGCAGGCGAATCAAGGAGCAGCAGAAGAGGATCGGTGCCGCCGAGTACCGGAATACCCATTTCAGCTTCACGCAGGGCACGGATGGAGTCGAAAGGTTCGTTTCGACGCCCGAGCTGCAGAGCGAAAGCTACATCAGCGGCGATCCTCTCGAGCCCGGCCAGGTTTGGACGATAAGCCCGGGTTCTTCCGATGAGAACCCAGGACTCTACCGTGTAGAGGTGAACGAGGGGCCAGGCACCGGAGTGAAGGTCCTCAACAAACCCGTTCCCGCCGGGTTCCGAGAAAGCATCAGCTACGCCGAACAGAACCTGTATGCCAGAGCCAAGCAGCTAGTAGGTGACAAGGATCCCAGGCACCACGAGTTCGCGGTACAGCTCCGGGCTTTCGATGCGGCCAGATCGGGTTCAAAACTAGGAGTTGCCTCACTCCTCGCTCTTTGTACCTCCCTTCTGAAGAAGAGCATCAGGGGAGGTCTGGTTGTCGTTGGCGAAGTCAATCTTGGCGGGTCGATAGAGCCGGTGAACAATGCTGTCTCCATCGCCGAGATAGCTGTCGAGAAAGGCGCATCAGTTCTTCTCCTGCCTGTCACCTGCCGCCGCCAGCTACTAGATCTCTCGGATGATATGGCGACCAAGGTCGACGTGCAGTTCTACTCTGACGCGCGTGACGCGCTGCTGAAAGCGATGGCGGAGTAGCGTGCAGATCTCTTCTCTTTAAGAGGATCACAAGGAGGCGCCACATGCCCGATGAATTCATCATCATCCCATCTGTCAATCAGGGTCGAGAGTTCATTGAGATTGCTACAGACTTTTCCAACCCTATAGAGCTAGTGAGAGAAGCAGTTAGCAATGCGTATGATGCAGAGGCTAACCAGATTCAGATCATCTTTGATGTTGTTGAGGTTGATGGACGGGAAACGCTACGAATTCGCCTGATTGATAATGGATCAGGGATGACTCGCGAGGGGCTAAAAGCCTTCTTCGATCTCGGAAATTCGACAAGGCGTAATGATCATGGAAAAGTGGGTGAGAAAGGACATGGAACGAAGGTATTCTTCAACAGCAGCTTGATCCGTGTTACCACGGTTGCCCAAGGCAAGAAACTCGTTGCTACATTGGATCGTCCGCTCTCTGCCTTTCGCGCAGGAAACATTCCAGAAGTACGGGTCGTCGAGGATGTCTTGCCTGAAGCGATACAAAGTAGCACAGAGATCGAAATCCTGGGCTACAATCATGACCAGAAAGGAGTCTTCACTCATGAAAGGCTGAAGGACTATATCCTTTGGTTCACTAAACATGGAAGCATTGAGGGCGTTTTCCGAAACCCGGAGGCTACCGCGACCTTGTACCTAAAAGGACTGGATCGCGACGAGCCCGAGGAGATCCCCGCCGGTCATCCATTTCCTGATGAAAATTCCGATCTCGAAGGATTGTTTGAAGCCTATCTTGTTAAAGCTCCTGACTATTACTGCAAGAGAATAGTAGCAAGCGGAACGCTTCCTAACAATCCTGAGAAGCATTACAGTGCGGTTTTTTCGCTAGAGGGGACACATGTCAAGTATGGATACAACCCTATGCTTCGGCGGTCTGGCTACACTGCTCCTAGAGGATGCTATACTGTTCAGGAGCGTTATGGGCTATGGCTATGCAAGGACTATATCCCAATTCAGAAAAAGAATGACTGGATAACAACAAAGGGGACTGAGTATACGAAATTCCACGCGTTTTTCAATTGTCAGGCGTTGAATCTCACTGCAAACCGGGGATCAGTTGAGAACACACCTGCCGATGTCATGGCTGATATTCAGAGTGAGGTTCGAAGGCTCTATTCCACAATAGTCGAAGGCGAGGATTGGAGAGGCATTGACTGGCTTGAAGGACAGTCTGTGGGATATAGGACGATCGAGAAAGAGAGGAGGGATTTCGACTGGCGTCGTCAGAAAGTGAACCAGTCTTCAATTGCCCAGTTCGAAGGACAGCTCCTAGTTGAACCCAGGCACGAAAGTGGCGTTCACGCCATGTTTGTTCAGCTTGCGACAATCCGACCAGAGCTATTCCCCTTCCATATCTTGGACTATGACACGCATGAGGGCATCGACCTTATTGTCAAGAGCGATAGCGTCACCCCGATAGCCACTGCAAGGCTCTTCTATGTTGAGTTCAAGTATACCCTTACAAACGAGTTCAATCATTCTTTTACCAATTTGCATAGCATTATCTGCTGGGACACTGAGCTCAGACATGATGATCCTGTAACTGACATTGGCGGAGAGGCGAGAAAGGTTAGGATTTCGCAACCGCAGGCCCCTGGACAAAGAACGAAGTACTACCTGGAGAATCCCCAACAGGCAAATCGAATAGAGATCTTGGTATTGAAGGACTTCCTTAGAGAGGAGCTTGGACTTGAGTTCCGCCCTAGAACAGAGCAATCAGTCATTTAGCCCGACGTAAGACTGCATGTATTCATACTATTATGCCTTAGAAGGAGTCGCTATTGTTCTTCCGCATTTACGATGCCCCAAGTGCGGGAAGACCCTCAAGGCAGATCCAAACTGGTCTGTCAAAGGGCATGGAGGTTCACTGCCTGCTAGCGAGCCTGCTCTGTTTGCGGGATCGGTTACTCGAACGCAAGAGAGAATCCCGTTAGGAAAACAAGGGACCCAGAGCAGACATTCCTCCATCGTCTAGTGCTGGCCTTTTTACCAAGATTGATCGAGGGAGAACTGATTCACTCGCCAACGGAGATCTCTGATGAAATTCGTTCTCTCCAGCCGCTTCGATAGGGGGCTGTTGCCGCTGATCCTGGCGAGCTTGCCGGCTGAGGCCGGCGAGATCAGTGGCGATCCGACCCGGCTTCTGAGTTATCTAGAAGCCCAGCTCGGCCTCTTACTCCCTGAAAAAGCAGAGGTCCTTCGCGCACTCCGTCTGCTGTGCAAGCTGGATGTGGAGGGTGCCTTCTGGGCCGAGTCGGCGGCGAAGGATCCTCTCGCGACAGCGATGCGGCTTCTCCGGTGGAACGAGGAGCTTCGCCTAGCCGGATGGCAGGGGCAGGCGGTGTCGCCCAGGCTGGGGCAGCTCTCGCAGCTTGTGGAAGGCTCGCCTCCGGGTATCGCCGGGCGGGTCGCCCGTGTGATCGAGGCGCTGAAGGTTCAGGAGGTTGATCTCGAGTCGATCGAACTTCTGGGCATGAGCAGATGCGAGCTGCCCGTGCTGTTCCGGCGCCTGCTCGAAGCCCTGGAAGCCAGGGGTACGGTCATCACCGAAACTCCGATCGAGACAGCGACGGGCAAGGGCGACCTTGCGGGCTGCCTGGCCCCTGGCTACTCTCCTGCCGGCTCGGGCGAGCTTCGGATGATCCGGCCGCAGGGGCTGCTGGCGGCCGCCGATCTCGTGGCGGCATGGCTGGCTGGCCTCGATGACCTGTCCGGCACCGTGATCGTAGGCGGGGACGAAGTCCTGGACAGCGCCCTGCACAGGTATGGGCTGCCCACGATCGGGGCGGCCAGGGCTTCCGGCAGCGAGTCGCTGCTCCAGATCCTGCCGCTGGTGATCGCCCTCGGCTGGGCGCCGCAGGATCCGCAGGTCGCACTCGAACTGCTGTCGCTTCCCGAGTCGCCAGTTCCCCACGGCATCGCGAACAGGCTGATCGATGCTCTGAGGCAGTGGCCGGCGATCGGGAGCGATGACTGGAACGGCAATCTTGCGTCCGGCATCGATGCCATCCCTGACGAGGACAGGAGGAAGCGCGTCCGGGAGCGCCTGGCAGTGCTGTTCTCGACTGGTGCCGATGGCGACGGGTTCCCGGCCGGTGCGCTGGATAGGCGCGTGAACGCGATCGAAACCTGGGCGAAGGGCATGGCGCGGAATGCAGGGGAGCAGGCCTGGCGCTGGGACTGCCTGCTGCACCAGCTTGCCTCATTCCGCAGGCTCTGCCGCGAATCCGGCCTCGATAGCCTTCCG
>Ga0116172_10000434_pt1 | contig 43187 bp, 37 predicted proteins | sample AD_UKC083_MetaG_FD_89799 | JGI IMG/M metagenome (GOLD analysis project Ga0116172, IMG submission 89799) | Active sludge microbial communities of municipal wastewater-treating anaerobic digesters from USA - AD_UKC083_MetaG | ecosystem: Engineered > Bioreactor > Anaerobic > Digestate | place: USA... | reverse complement strand
TGCACGTTCTGCCGGATTCCATAACGATAAAAATTAAGAAAAAGACGCCCGGCACCGAGCCGCGCTGAGGAAGCCATGCAGAAAACAGTATTGTGCGTCAATATCGACCACGTCGCCACGCTCAGGCAGGCGCGTGGAGGAATCGAACCCGACCCCATAGAGGCGGCCCTTGTCTGTGAGGATAATGGCGCCGCTGGAATAACGGTTCATCTGCGGGAGGACCGTCGCCACATTCAGGATATGGACGTGGCCGGACTGCGGGACGTAGTGCGCGGTAAATTAAACCTCGAGATGGCGCTGTCCGACGATATCATTTCCGTTGCGCGCCGTGTCGTCCCAAACCAGATAACCCTGGTCCCGGAGAAGCGCCAGGAGCTTACCACCGAGGGCGGGCTCGACGTGGCCGCTAACAAAGCCCGCATCATCGAGGTGGCGCGTATGTTTCACGACATCGGGGTGCTTGTCTCCCTGTTCGTCGAACCGGACCCGCGGATTGTGGAGTTGAGCCGTGAAACCGGCGCCGATTTTATCGAGCTCCACACGGGGACCTATTGTGGAGCGCGCGGAGAGGCCGAAGTCCAAAAAGAGCTTGATCGAATATATCGGGCGGCGCATCATGCCAAAGCCATCGGCATTCGGATCAATGCCGGTCACGGCCTGAGCTACCGGAACCTGCCGCCGATACTGGAAACGCCGGGGCTGGAGGAGCTCAATATCGGCCATTCGATAATCTCTCGCGCCGTCTTTCTGGGGCTGGCAAGGGCCGTGCGGGAAATCGCCGATATCATCGCAACCGCCCGTCCCCGATAAGGGGCCCGCCGGTTTCGCCGGAGGATGCATGCTTGGAAATCTTCTCAAAATACTCCTGTTTTTTTTCGGGATATATCTCGTTATCAACTTCGTTCGAGGCGCGCTCGCGCTCGGGGCAAGGAGAATGCGCCGTAACTACGAGGAAAGGCGCGAAGACCCCAGGCGCGCTCGTGGAAGAGACAGAGTGATCGAGCTGGACAAAGACCAGTACAAGATTGAATAGGAGGCCCCGGTGGACACAGGTCGACCTGTGATGTTCGGAGCGCTAATTACCCTCGCGCTTTTCTTTCAGTCGGGTTGCGGCGGCCTCAAGGGCGAGTTTGCGCTAAGACAGCCGTTTGCCGACGAATACCGCAGGGTTGCGGGCGTGCCCGAGTTTCCGGCGGATGGGCATGTCGACTGGGTGTATGCCTTCAGGGAGGTGAAGGACGTTCACTCAATCGGCGTCATTCTGATGAAGCGGGAAATAGTATGGGTCGATGTCAGCGCCCGCACCGAAAGGATCGATCCGGCCCAGAGGGTGATCTACGGCGCAATAGAGGGGCTTGCCAGAGGCAGGTACCGGTTGCTGATCGCCGAGAATGGGAAAATAGTCGACGAGATGGAATTCGTCGTCTTTGACGATTCCCCGGACGAGGAGGCCGGGGGGATCGAAGAAAAGTGATCAGGACGTTGTGAAATAAATCGCCGCGAAGAGCACGAAATTAAGATCGAGCAGCATTTCGTATTTCAGGGCGATAAAATAGTTTTTCGACCGTATACGGTAATATACCGCCCCGAAATAAATTAGGTTCGCCAGAAAGGCGACAAAGGCCGCCTTCCCGACCCACAGGGCCGTCAGCGAGAAGGCGATTCCCGCCAGCGCCGAGACGGCAATGGCTATCCTACCGGCAGCGCGCACCCCGAGCATCGTGGAAAAAGTCTGCATGCCGAATATCAGATCTCCCTGGAAAGCAATTATATCGAGCAGGATGTTTCGGAAGAACACCAGAGCAAAAACGTACGAGCAGGCCGCAAGGAAAACGACCGGCCCGGCCTTTACCGCGGCAAGCGGGAGCACAGTGGTTACGATCAGCCAGCCGAATCCGGAGACGATATTTTTTAGATTATACGCCTTCTGCAGAAGCCTCGAGCCGGTTCCGGCCACAATCCGCTTCATCGGGCGCGTGGAGTATGCCGCTCCCAGCACGCAGGACAAAAGGTAGCCGAAAGCTATAGGAGGTTCGTATCGGACAGCAAGGTACAGGCAGGCCCCCAGCGACAGCACGGCGGCCGGCAGCAGGATGTGCTTGAAGCGGTTCTGAATGGCGTATTTGACCGGGTTCCGAATGAGGAGCGACTCCATCTCGAAATGATTGTTGAGTGTGTACATGGCGAAGATATACAGGAACGAGGCCAGCGCAGGCGCCGGGTCTGCGGAAAAGCCCGCGAACCTTAGGGCGAAAAGACTCAGGAGGCCGGCGGCCGCGGCGGAAAGAATATTTGTCCTCAGCACGAAGTCGAAGAGTTTGACTAGCGGCCCCGGGAAAAAACGGCTGTTGGCGTACCGTATCTCGTAGAGCCGCTCCATTACGTTGTTGATTATCCAGCCCGGCGTGGAGGCGCCCGCGGTTACAAGGACATGCCGTATGCCCCGGAAGTCTTCGCTTTCAAGCTCCGCCTCCGTCTCGATGTGAAAGGTCTTTATTCCGCACTCGCGCCCCATCTGGGCGAGCCTGGCGGTGTTGGCCGATTCCCTTCCTCCGACCACCACGAGCGCGTCTATGTTGCGCGCTATGCCGTCGCGAATATCGCTCTGCCTGTTGTGAGTTGAATCGCATATGGTGTTGATCACCGTAACGCCGGAAAACCGCCTCTCCAGTTCGGCGACGATAGTTGAAAATTGATCGAGGTCCTGGGTGGTCTGGGAGACGACGATGTATTTTTCGGCGGAGGGAATTGCGTCGAGATCGCGCGTGTCGGAGACTACGGTCACTCCGGCCGCGGCATAGCTCTTCAATCCAAGCACCTCGGCATGGTCCCTGTCGCCGATGATGATCGTATAATATCCCCTGCCGGAATAGTTTTTTATGAGGCCCTGGACGCGGGAGACGCGGGGGCAGGTCAGGTTGAGGTAGCGTTTGGAGCGAGCCTTTACGTCGCGCAGTTTTTCTATTGGAATTCCGTGAGTGCGCACGGCTATGGTTTTTCCGTCGATGTCTTGGAGGTCGTTGATGGTTTTCAGGCCTCGCCTACCAAGAATGGAGACGGTCTGCGGATTGTGGATGAGGGGGCCGTACACCAGTATCTCCTCGTCGGCGGTGTTTAGCTCCTCTACGATGGTCAGTATGGCGTCCCGGACCCCCATGCAAAATCCGGAATGCCGGGCCAGCTCGATCTTCATCGCTCGTGGCCCTTTTCAGCCCCGGGAAACGCGACCGAAGGAGCGGAGAGGGTGCCCGTAAGGTTGAGCCGAAGCCGCCCATCCCCCTGGTTCGCAAGGTTGCCGAGCAGTATCCTGTAATCCTGCACCAGCTTGGATTGCGCATCGATATCGATTACGAGGTTTAGGGTGGAGTTCCTGACGTATGGGGCCAGGGTAATGGAGCCGCGGATGGAGCCGCGGAGATCGGGACCGGCGCCGTCGAATTTGATGATGCGTAGCTCTCCCTCGTGCAGCTCGGAATTCATTACGATCGAGCCGAAACGCACGGCCGGTATGGCGAAGCCTTTTATGGTGATACCCTTCAGGGCGACATTTTGAAGCTCCAGGTTCAAAAAGCCGTTGCGGGGAACGCCCGAGCCGGGGTCCGAGGCCAGGCGGAATTCACCTGTGGGGATGCATGAGAACGAGGAATCCCCGTCGGAAAACCGAAATTCCCCCGCGCCAATGCTCCCCTTCAGGGTTTTATAAAGCAGGGTCGTCACCGGATTGACCGCGATATTGAATCTGAGATCCCTGATTGCGATCTCGGATTCGGATCCGGCACCCAGAATCAGGCTGTCTATATAAGAGTTGCCGATCAGATTGAATTCGATTTCCCCGACCTCAACGCTTCTAAGGCCCCTCTGCTCCATCTTTTGCAGCTCCGCGCGAATGAAAACATCGAAGGGGAATCCCAAAACGACAAAGAAGGCTGTCAGCGCGAACGCCGCGGCGATGTAAAGCTTGGCGTACGGCAGGGCGATCGTCTCGCGAAGAAAGCGCCCGGCCGATTTAAAGGCCGCGGATATCCTCTCGCGTATCTGTCGGATTTCCATGGGGCGGTTTCCTCGTCACTGAAGGGAGTAGCTGTCGATTTTCATGATGACGTCATAGGTGTCGGCGCCCTTGAGTCCCTGGTAGAGCCGAAGGTAGCTCACCTTTAGAAGACGGCCGGAGCTTTCTATTTCGTAGAGAAAGCGAAGGAATTTCTGCATGGGCACGCCGTCGATTTTTATATCGGTGCTGATGCGCAAATACTTGTTCTGGACGTTCGACTGTGTCCTGCGCGTATAGGCGATATGGCGGGCCACGTCTGCGCTTGCCGACCACTGCTCGATAAGGGTGGTGATGTTTTCCTCCCTGTTGGAGAGCAGCGCGTCATAGCGCGCCTTGCGCTGCCGCACGTCCCGATACTCCTCGTAAAGCGAATCGAGCCGGGCGAGGTCCTGGCGGCTGCCGGCGATGCTCGACCGGGAGGTTTCGCTTAGGGACAGGTAGGGGTTTATAACCAGTCCCCAGACCATGGCCCCGCCGGCCACGACGCCGAGCGCCTTGAGCAGTCTTTTTTCGCGGGTGGAAAGGCTTATCATTCTTTACTCCATCCGCTCCTTCGGCGGCGTTTTTTTTCCGGACTGCTTTATTACGAGCGAGAAACCGATCTCGTTTTTTCTGCTGATGTTGGTGTTTAGATCGACCGAACCGAACTTGCCTGTTTCGAGCAGCCTGTTTTTAAAATCATCGATGATCCTGCTCGAGGAGACCTGGCCGTCGATTCGGACTATACCCTCGTTCACGACCATATTGGAGAGCTGGAAATCCGGATCGCCCGGAAATTTTTCCGTAATATCGGTCATGAGGTCGATTACCCTGTCCCCGGGCTGGACGAGCGCGTCAATCGTATCCAGTTGTTTTTTCTCTTCGTTAAGCATGGCGGCCGCCGCCTTGATAGGGTCTTCGGCGGGTTGCCGCGCGTGGAAATACCGCATGTATCGCTCGTTGATCTCCCTTTGGTACTGGGCCCCGGTCCTGTAGCCAAGAAAAGAGGACACCGCAAGATTGGCAAGGAGCAGAATACCGGCGAGCCCGAGAAAAAGGGCGGCGAGATAGTATATCCTGCGCGAGCCTCCGGCGAGATCGGGAACGAATTCGCCCTTTAGGAAATTTACGGCCTGCCGCCGCGAGTTGAGATACGAGAGCATTGTACCGAAAACGATTGGAAACTGCGTCTGTATGGCCTGCTCCGGATAACCCTGTAGAAAGGGAAGGGAGGCGACCGGAAGCTCCAGCTCTCGCGACAGCAGGTGGCCGATCCCGGCGAGGTTGGCGCCGCCTCCCGAGATGAGGATGCGGCCGAATTCCAACGCGCCGTATTCCACCGTAAATGCCCGCAGCGTGAGAAGGATCTGTTCCACCAGCTCCTCAACGAGCGACACGGTGCGATCATATATTTTTTTAAGGCGCGGTCTGGTCAAGCCCAATGTTTTATGGAAATCGCGCTGGTAATTGTTTTCGATGGATGTAAGGTCCAGGTTAAGCGATTCGAACAGGAGCCTCGCCTCGCGCATGCCGGTATGGTTTATGGACGCGATTTCCCGGTGCACGGTCCCAAGGCCTAGCGAAATACAGCGCGTATAGAGAAGCTCCCCTTCGCCGACCACGTTTAGCACGGTCTTTTCGTGTCCTATGTCCACCTGAATGATGTTCTCCCCGGGTATGCGGTTGAAATACCGGTAGCATTCGAAGAGCGCGTTCGCCTCCAGCCCCATCCTTATGGGGCGCAGGCCCGAGTCCGCAAGTATGGTCACGTGCTCGCGGACGGCCTCTATGGGCGTGGCCGCAAGCATAATGCGGGCCTCCTCGGTGCGGGGACTTTTGAGCGCCTGGAAGTCCATTATTAGTTCGTCGATGCTGAATGGTAAATTCTCCTCCGCCTCGTAGGGGATGGCCGCGGATATCTTTTCCACATCGCTGAACGGGAAGGCGATATTGCGCACTATGGCCCTCTCCATGGGGAGATTGCACAGTATCGTACGGTTTCCAGGATCGCTGTCGGCCAGGAGACGCTCGATGGCGCGACGCACGGCCTCTGTCGGGGAATCGCCTTCCTCGGGGATTACGTCCTCTATGGATAGCCCGGTCACCTGAAAGTTCCGCAGTCCAGTCCTGGCGGTAAGCATGCGGACCGAAGACGAACCGATGTCAAGCGCGGTGATGTTTTCGAACACGTCAAGACCTCCGCTTCCCGGAGTTAGGGGAATTATTGTTGGATGAACGGTTCGCGGCGGATGTCAAGGAATAAATGTTCATTGCTCGCTCATGTAATAGAATACCCTGTTCTGCCTGTTGTACAGGGCGATCATCGTCACTTCGGTTTTATTGACGCGGCCCGTTACCGCGAGACGGAAAATGAAAGATCGCACGGTGAGCAGGTTCCGCCTGACGGTTTCGTCGGTTACGATGTCCGCGACCTCGTCGATGGATTCGAAAGGCCTGGAACGGCGCCGGCGAATGAGCTCGGTAACCCTATCATCAGTCATTTCGTCTGTCAACGCCGATAAGACACGGTAGGATGCGGTGTTTATGTTGATCTTGTTCATCTCGCTTAGATAGTCGCTCCGTTCGCCCGTTACGCGGAAATACTCGCCGAGCCTGCGGCTGCGCTCGCGTCCGATTGGAGCCGAGCTCTCGGCGGGGTCGGTTCGACGCGAGTCCAGCGCCCGTCCGGAGCCAGGCCCGGACACGGCGTCGGGGTTTACCACTCGCGCCCCGCGATTGTCCTCCACAATTCCGCTTTCCCTGCCGTGGTTGCCTCCGCCCAGGCCGTAGTAAATCTCCGGCGTAAAGCCCTTTATCATAAGCATCTCTTGGATGCTGTCCATGGCGGCGTTCTTGGCCCTGTAAGGCCGCCTCTGCGCCAGATAATAGTCGGAGGATTCGGCCCCATAGGGAAAGCGGCTGTCGTCGATATCCACCCAGTCGATAAGCGTATCGGCGAGGTCCATGGAAAGCCCCATATTGAGAAAGAAACGTTGCGCCACCGTGTAATAGGGGGATTTGTCCACCACCTCATTCGCGAGCGCGTTGATGTTGATTTTGGAATTCTCGTCGGCTATGGATATCTTCAGATGTCCGCCCTCGATCGGCAGTGGCGGCAGGTCTATGGCCCAGATGTCCTGATACGAGTCAACGTTCGTGTTTGTCGAAACCCCGGAAAGAAGGCCGGAGGCGGCCCCCTTTTTGTCGGCCTCGAGGAGCGCGACCGCAAGGTTTACGCCCGCTCGCGCGATGGTGCGGGCGCGCAGGGACTCGCTGAATTTGCCGATATACCGCACGTTTGTCTGGGCCGTGATTATGAATTCGCTCGAAATGGCCACCAGGAGCGAAATTACGAGGAGCACTATGACCAGGATATAACCCGACGAACCCGCAAAGGCGCCCAAAAGCCCCTTTTCGAGGAGCTCCTTTTCGCGCCTGCGGTAGTCGCGAACGGCGGCCTTCGAAAGGGCATGGAAAAGCTTACGGGGGCTCATTCGTTCACCGGGTTTACGTAGGATATGAACACGAAATCTTCAACGACTCCGCGGTAATTCTTTACGCGAAGCGTGGTCCTCACCGCCTGCGGGTGTATTTTTGCCTCGCGCGAGTCCCATTTGTCCACCCAGTCGTTCCTCAGCCAGAACTCGAATCTGCAATCCACGACGTTGTCGAGCAGTACGTCTTCATCGCCCCCTTCGAGAGGGTTGTCGTCGTAATGAAGGTCGCTTCGCCGCATTAGTTGATGGAGCCCGGGGACCTCGCGGTCGGGGCGCAGGTGGTATCCAACCTCGTAGATGTCGCTGGACGGGTTTTGCCTCTTCGGGGTAAGGGAGATGGATTCGCTCTGGAAGTCGGTGGTGATAAAATCGATGCGCCCGTCGGAGGTCTGGCCCGAACGATTCCCGCCGATGAAACAGACGTGCTCGTTGAATTTCTGGGCGTACGCGTAGGATATGTCCCTGTCCATGCGCCGGATGGCGAGGGTAATGTTCTCGTGGAACTCGGCGATTCCGGTGAGGTCGAACACGGAGGTCATGATGGAACGGTGGGCCGAATACACCATGAGGAGTATGACCGAGGAGACCGCAGTGGCGACGATCACCTCGAGCAGGGAGAAGCCCGCCCGGTCCCGCGCCAAGCGCGCAATGACGGAGCGAAGGTTTTGGGCCATTATACGGGCGGTTCCGCGCTTCACATCCTCTCCGGATACACGTAGCTTAGGGTGTAGTTGCGTTTGCGCCCCCTCTCCGTCCAGTGCACGGTTATCTCGACCCGCCGTGCGTTTACCGGCCCGAAGAGCTCGTGCTCGAACTTCGTAGTTTTCCTGCTGTAGCTGAATCCGGGATACTCCTTTACAGCCTCCTCCTGCGCGTCCGGCTCGCGCATGCGGTACACGTAATAAAGGCTCAGCCTGCTCTTCGCTATCAGCATGGCCCGGGTCATGTTCCTGTTTCCGGATATGGCGGCTATGCCGGAGGACACGCCGGATATGATTGCGAGCATGGCGATGGAGAGTATGGCGATTGCGATGAGAATCTCGACGAGCGCAAACCCGCCGCGGCCCTCATTCGAATACGTCGTATTCATGCGTTATCCTGGCCTCTTTTTTTAAGCGGCTGATGCGCACGGACCATCGATCCCTTCCGCCGGTAAGAATATGAAGGATCGCGTTCGCGGAGGAACCCGAGGGGTGAAAAGGAATGAACACGTTTCCCTCCCTTATGGGGTCCGCTCCGGGGACGATGACCTCTTCAATTTTAAACGAGTCCGGAAAGCGATGGTAGGCGAGCAGCCTATCGCGCGAATCGGAAAACCTGCCCTGCCGGTCCATGGTCACCACCGAGAGGCCGTTTCCGCGGCTGAAAATCTTTTCATCGTATTCCCCGGATTCGGTTCCTCGATCGTAAAGGTGGACGATGAGGTAGTTGGTGTTCCCCTTGAGATAGGCGTCGTCGAAGCAGCGGGCGACTATGCCTGTCAGGATGATGAAGCTGCCCCGGTCCGTGCCCGCAAAGCGCGGAATGCGCGGCACGATGAGCATCGCCATGATCGAGATTATGGCGATCACCACGATGAGCTCGAGGAGGGTAAAGCCGCCCCGCCCCTTAAGGTTATGAGCCCTTCCGGCCGTATACACTGCAGGGAGTGCGGGGCTTACCAGCTTTTTATGTCCGCGTTCACGCCCTCGCCGCCGTCCCTGCCGTCGGCGCCGAGGCTCATGATCTCGTAATCGTTGCCGTGATCGCCCGGCGAGCGGTATATGTAATCGCGTCCCCACGGGTCCTTGGGAAGCTCCTTCTTCTTGAGATATCCCCCCTCGTTGTAGTTCATCGGGGCGGGCTCGGAGGAGGGCCGTTCTATAAGCGCGGCCAGTCCCTGTTCGGTGGTCGGGTATATGCCGTTGTCGAGGTTGTAACGATCGAGCGCAAGGCCGAAGGCCGCGATCTGCTGTTTGGTCGCCTCAACGCGGGCCTTCTGCGGAATATCCATGAAGCGCGGCACCACGATGATCGATAGAATGCCTATGATGGCGATTACGATCATGAGCTCGATTAGCGTGAAGCCCGCGTTTCCCCTCAATCCGGTAGTGGCGGCTGCCGCGCGCTGTGCGATTGCTCTTAGAATCCGTTTCATGTCTCCCTCACTGTAATATTAGGTTCATCTCGAAAATGGGCAGAAGCACCGCGATGACGATAAGCCCTATGACAACGCCCATGATTATGATGATTATCGGCTCGATCATGCTGGTGAGGCTGGTCACCGTGAGGTCGAGCTCGGTTTCGTACACGCGTCCAATATTCTGGAGCATGGCGTCCAGCCTGTCGCTCGCCTCGCCCGCGGCGATCATCCCGATGACGAGTCTCGGGAGAAAATCGGCCCTGGCAAGCGCCGTGGATACGGACGAGCCCTCTCGGATCCGGTCGGCCGCCTCGTCTATCTTTTCCTCGATGACGGAGTTTACCACTATCTTTTTCACTATTTCGAATGATTTCATTATGTCCACACGGTTGGAAAGAAGCACCCCGAGGTTCTGGGTGAAGCGCAGCACCACGAGCTTACGGTAGAGGTTTCCGACAAGCGGTATGGAGAGTTTGAGTTCGTCGGCCTTGCGCCTTCCCTCGGGTGTTTTAACGTACTTTCTGACGAAGAGCGCGCCTGCCGCCAGTACAGCCAGAAGGAGGGGCCAGAAGCTCGCCAGGAAATCGCTGAATCCCATCACCACCCTGGTGGGCAGGGGGAGGTCCTTGCCGAGCTCCAGGAACATCCGCGTGAGGGAGGGAATGATGTTTATCATGATGAAGAGGACGACCAGAATGGCGAAAAATATCAGAAATGCGGGATACCACAGCGCCGCCTGGATCTTGCCCTTGAGTATGTTCTTCTTCTCCTCGAGCTCGGCGAGCCGCTCTATCACCTGGTCGAGCGAACCGAGGCTCTCTCCGACTCGCACCATGTTGATGTACATCTCGGTGAAAACGATCGGATGCCGCTCCAGGCAGGCCGAAAAGGACGATCCCTCCTCGAGCTTCTCCTTTATATCGACTACGATGCTCTTGAAGTTTCTGTTGTCGACCTGGTCGATGATGTCGTTGATCGCCACCAGAAGCGGCATCCCCGCGCCCAGAAGCACGGATAGCTGGCGCGAGAATATGCCCACCTGTCTGGAGCTGAACTTGAGGTCCAGATAATACCTCAGTCCCTCGTATGCCCTTCGGATTCCGCTCCTCGACGCGGACGAGGCCGCCGAGGGCTTCCCTCCGTGCTCCTCGAGCTTTACGAGATAGAGCCCCATACCGCGGATCTTCTGGCGGGCGGCCTGTTCGCTGGGGGCGTCCACCACGTCCGCGACAGTGTCGCCCTTTCTGTTAAGCGCCTGGTACTCGAAGATCATGTCAGCTTACCCTTAGGACTTCCTCGACCGTCGTGGCGCCGGCCATCGCCTTCTGGAGTCCGTCGGCGAGCAGGGTCACCATTCCCTCCCGAATCGCCTGTTCCTTGATCTCGTAGGCCTCCGCGCGATTTATGATCATCCGGCGGATGTCGTTGGAAAGGGGAAGGAATTCGAAAATACCGGTACGGCCCATAAAGCCCGTACCCAGGCACTTTTCGCAGCCTTTGCCGTGAAAGAACCTGGCCCCTTTGGCCTTTGCCCCGCCAAGGCCGAGCTCCGAGAGCATTTGCGCCGTTGGGCGATAGGGCTGCCGGCAGCTCGGGCAGATCGTCCGAACCAGCCGCTGGGCCAGGAACGCGTTTACCGACGAGGTGATAAGGAAGGGCTCGACCCCCATATCGATGAGGCGCGTGACGCCGCTGGCCGCGTCGTTGGTATGCAGGGTGGAGAACACCCTGTGGCCGGTCAGCGCTGCCTGCACGGCGATCTCGGCGGTCTCGAGATCGCGTATCTCGCCGATCATTATGACGTCCGGGTCCTGGCGGAGTATGGAGCGCAGGCCGTTCGCGAACGTCAGATCGATCTTCGGCTTGACCTGCATCTGGCCAACGCCGTGCAGTTGGTACTCGATGGGGTCCTCGACCGTAAGGATGTTGATCTCGGGAGAGCGAAGGCCCGACAACACTCCATATAGGGTGGTGCTCTTCCCGCTTCCGGTCGGGCCGGTGACCAGGACCACCCCGTAGGTCTTTCGGATGGTCGCCTCGAAGGATTTAAGTACGGCCGCGGAGAAGCCCATGGCCGAAAGGTCGAAGTTCATGTCGGTCTTGTTGAGGAGCCTCATGACGACACGCTCGCCGTAATAGGTGGGGAAGACCGATACGCGTATGTCGATGTCCTTGCCGCCAATCTTGATCTGGATGCGTCCGTCCTGAGGAAGGCGGTTCTCGGCGATGTTTAGGTTCGCCATTATCTTTATGCGCGATATTATGGCGCCCTGGAACTTCTTGGGCGGGGTGAACATCTGGTACAGTATGCCGTCAATGCGGAAGCGGACCGCCATGTCCTTTTCGTAGGGCTCCAGATGGATGTCGCTCGCCCTGTCCTGAACGGCCTGGGTTATCATGGTGTTGACGAGGCGGATAATGGGCGCCTCGTTCGCCATGTCGAGTATGTCCTCGGTCTCGAGGACGGGCGAGCTTAAAATCTCGAAATCGGAGCCGGCGAGTCCCTCGATCACTTCCCCGGCGGAGTCTGCGCGCATGATGTCGTAATGACTGTTGATGATCCTGGATATCTCCGCCTCGGGCGCGAGTACGGCCTCGATGTCGTGGTCGGGGTAAAGCATTTTTAGATCGTCGAAGGGGTGGATGTTGAGCACATCGGCGGCTGCCACATAGATAACCGAGCCGCCCGCCCTGAAGGGCGCCACCTTGTTCTTTTTTAAAAAATAGGTGGGAACCCGGGAAAAGATATCGTCGGGGTCGTCGAAGGCGATGCTCTTCTGATAGGGAACGCCGGATTGTTCCGCAAGCGCCTCGAGGACCTCATCCTCGGTCGCAAGGCCCTTTTTTATTAGAAGCTGCCCCAGGCGAAGCGGCGTCGTTTTTTGTAGGATGAGCGCCTCCTGGAGCTGTTCCGCCGTGAGGACCTTTCGGTCGACGAGCAGGGCTCCGAGCGGTTTTGTTTTCCTGCCTCGCAGGGCCATGCCTATCTTCCTCTTACCCGGCGCTGGGCCTCGCGCTTCTGGTCGGTCAGGGCCTCGGCGCGGTCGGGCCTGGTCACCACGTGCGGGGTTATGAAAACCAGAAGGTTGGTCTTCGTGTTCTGAACGGTCTTGCGTTTGAAGAACCAGCCCAAAAGCGGGATGTCGCCGAGTATGGGCACCTTGGTCTCCTCGACGTTCGAATTATTGCGGATTAGCCCGCCCACAACGATCGTTTTTCCGTCGTGGACGGTTATCTTGGTCTTAATGTCGCGCTTTCCGAGCTCGGGCGGGATGACGGTGCCGGTGGGGGAGACCGTCGTGGTGCCTGTGACGGAATTGACCTCCTGGTAGAGATCGAGGGTGATGCGGTTCTTCTGCGTTATATGAGGTGTGATCTTAAGCTTCACGCCCACGGTTTTATACTCGTAGGTGTAGAACTGCACGCCGGTGTCGCTTATCCGGTTGTTCGTCGGGACCGGGATTTCCTCCCCCACGTTGATTTCCGCCTCCTGGTTGTCCAGGGTAAGGATCTGGGGCGTGGAGAGGATGTTGTACTTATTGTCGATCCCGGTGGCGTTGAGAAGGATATAGCCGAGTATGCTCCTGTCGGCGAGATAGCCGAGCTGGAAGCCGGTGGCGGCAGGCACCGCGAGGGTCTTGCCGCCAAGGCCGCTCGGAGGCGTATAGCTTGGCGGGGCGCCCATTATCGAGGAACCGCCGTATATATGCTTTCCGCTCTGGTCCCCCATCATCCAGTCGATTCCGAGCGACCATCCATCCTGGGCGTTCACCTCGACGATCAGGGTTTCGATGTAAACCTGTTCGCGGACGGTGTCCAGCTCGTTTACGATACGCTCTATCTCGGCGAACTCCTGGGGCGTAGCCGAGATGATGAGCGAATTGGTCTCCTTGTTGGCTATGATGGACAATTTCTGGGTCGATGCGGACGGCGGCGCCGTCTGCTGTGTCTGGGTGACTCGGGCGGTGCGGTCCGAGCGCCGCACGGCCGGGGCCTGCTGTGGCGGTGTCGTTCCGGCGGCGGGCGTTATCGGGGACGTGTCGATTTTGGCCGTTTCGGAAAATGGAATGCGCGACAGAACGGCGGCGAGCTTCTCGGCGTCCGCGTTTTCGAGATGAATGACGTGAATGTTCCCTTTGCGCGCCCTGTCATCCTTGATCTCCTCTATCTTCCTGTCCAGGGAGCGGCTGATCCGGGTGAGGCCGCCGATCTCCTTGGCGTTTCCGCTGAGTATAATTGTGTTCAGCGGAGGATATACCACGAGGTCGGTATCGTTGGATTTGAGCTGGCGCAGCACGTTGGCGATCTCGTTGGCGTCGGCGTAATCCACCTGAAGGAGATAAGTGATGGTACGGTCCTCGGCCGGAATCGCCGCGGCGCCGTCTTTGTCCACGATTATTTCGACATTTTTCTTGATGGCGTCCTTTATAGGGACGACCTTGATTAAGTTCTCGGTCTCGATTACGGCGAATCCCTTGATCTCGAGGATGGACTTGAGTATGTCGAAGGCCTGAGCGACGGGTATGCGCTTTGCCGAGCTTATAGTGATCTTGCCGCGCACCTTTTCGTCGACCATGATGTTCTTTTTAATGAGCTGGCTCATTATATTGAGGAATTCGGCAAGCTCGACGTCCTTGAAGTTGAGCGTAAAATATTTTTCGGTCCTGTCGATTTTGGGGGCTTTCCGGGGCCCGTCCTGCCTGTCCAGTGGGGGGTTGGCCGGCGTTTCGGATGCCTTTTCCTCCGGGGTGACCGGGTTTTCGGTGCCGGCTTTCAGCGGGGTCTCGACGACGGGTTTGCGGACAGCCTCGGCCGCGCCATCCTCGACGGACTGCGAAAAAAGGCGTGGGCCCCCCAGGGCTCCGCACGTGAGGATCAGCGTAATGATGCTAACGGTCCTGGGCAATCTTGAAAAGGTCATGTGCTTATCCCCTTTGTTATTTCCCTATTCGGAAACGGTGAAGTCATAATTTACGAGCTTCCCTCCGCGCTCCAGATCGATCGTGATTCTGGAATCACCCTGGATCGATTTCCACATCTGATACAGCTTTTCGGTGCTGTCTATGGGATGTCCGTTTACCCTGCGCACAACGTCCCCGTTTCGGGCTCCAAGCTGATAGAGTACGCTGTCCGGCTGGACCCGGAAGAGCTTGTAGCCCTGAATCTTCCCATCCACACGATAGGGCCCCGCGCGAAGCCCGGCCAGGGCGTTATCCATGTTGTTGAGCACCTTCTGCTGCAGTTCGGCCCTGCTGATTGTCTGCTTGATCCGGCCTTCCGCGCCTCCCGGGGGGGGCGCTTTGCCGGCATCCGCGGAGGGTGGGCCGGCGAACATATCCAGCATCTCCAGCTTCTTGTCGGTCCCCCGAAGATAAACCTTCGTGTTGTCGATCCTAACAAGGGTGTAACCGTATACCGGGGAGCCTATCCGGAAGACCTCCGGGTCCTTTTCGGTGCTCTTTTTAATGAGAGCACGGGCAATCGAAGCCGGCCCGGAGATCGTTCCCATCAACTGGAGTTCGGTAAGTTTGCTCGATAACGTCGAGCCGCCGTTAAGGGCCTCCTGCCCCGCAAGGCGGAAAAAGCCCGAGTCGAGTATCCGCCTGTAATCGTCGAAGGTCCTGGCCGGGGCCTGCGCTCCGACGGCACGGGTTTTGCGCTCTTGATGTCCGGGCAGCGGAGTAATGCTCAACCGTATAAGCTGGTTGATCCCTGCGGCGAGGACAAGGGCGAAGGCGATGACGGACGCGGTGTTGATGGCGTGATATTTGACATTCTGCATTAAAGGTAGAAACTCCGGGATGTCGTTTGAGTTGTCGCCCCGCCTCAACGACCGTTGTTTTTCCGTTCATGCGGGCGCTTGCGCGGATTACGCCGGATCAACGGCTCCCCTTGCCACGGAGATTGTACACAGTGACCTGCCGTCGTTACGGCCGGGTGTCGATATCCGGCGGAAGCGGTGGCCCGACCGGCCATGAAATATAACGTATTCAAGAAAGATGTCTATTTAAAATGCTATACATTCCAAATGACGCCTGATACAGTATAAAGCCGGCGGCGGGCTGTCAATAATTATTATTAACGAAGCGACGGTATAAAAGAATCCCCGCCTGCCGGCGGGGAGAAGGTCTGTTTTGGGGGAAAAATGCGATTTACCTCAGGCGGCGAACAAATCAACCGAAACGATCTGCGAGATGGGAATGCGCATTTCCCTGTTGTTCTTGTCGACGAGGACGATATGGTCCTTTACGAGAGATCTATTTTTGTTCAGTTCGATCGATTTGCCGTCGCGTAGATATACGACGATATCGAGCCCTTTTATTCCGAGGTACTTTTTTAACTGCGTTTTGAAGCTCTTGGCCTTCTTCTTCATCCGCCCCTCGCTCACAGGTGATAAATGGTAAGGACAGCGTATTCAAGAACATGCGCGACTGTATCATTATGTCCCATCCATAATATCGGCATAAGGGAAAAATAGTTAAACGAAATATTTACTAGTCTCAAAGGGCCCGTGGAGAACGTGATTATGTTCGCGGCAACGGTGCCGGTAGCGGAGCGAATTGTGCTTGCCATGTCGCGTTTTATCGGGCATCCTTGCGGGATGGATATAAAAGCGCATCCGGCTGCACTTCTTGCAAGACGGAGGGGCCTTGTCCGATCGTGGGGCCTTTTAGTATTGGCGATTATATTCATTCCTGCGCTAAGCGCGGGGCTTATGGCCGCGGGCCGACCGATAGTGCCTTTCTCGAACGGGGTAAACCTGTCGGCTCATCTGGAGTATATCGAGGACAGTGAACGGAAGTTTGCCGTCGGTGATATCCTGCGAATGGGAGACTCATGGAAGGAAACCCCCGGAGGGTCGGTCAACTTCGGCTATTCCCGGTCGGCATACTGGTTCCGCGCCCGTATCGCGAACAGCGGCCAAACGGCCGCAAGCGCCCTGCTCGAAATAGATTTTCCGAGCCTGGACCTTGTGGAGGTGTATTCCCCGGATGGAGCCGGCGGCCTTAAGGCCGTCCGGACGGGAGACCGCCTCAGATTCGATTCGCGACCGATACGGGACCCCAATTTACTGTTTCCTCTGATTCTCGAGCCCGGCGCCAACACGATCTATATCAGGGCGCTAAATTCCGGCTCCCTCAGGTTCTCCGCGCGCCTTTTCTCCGAACAGGGCTATATCGAGCGCAAAAACGGCGTTCTCCCCGCCCTCTGGCTGTTGTATGGAATGCTGGCCTTGATTGCCGGATTCAACTTTTTCGTATATGCGCTGCTTCGCGAGCGCATGTACCTGTATTTCGCGCTCTTTTCCGCCATTCTGCTTCTATATCAGATGTCCCATCGCGGATATGCCTTCCAGTTTCTGTGGCCCGATTCACCGGAATGGGCCAACACAGCGCTGCCGGTGTTCATGAACCTGCTGGGGGCGTTCAGCGCGCTTTTTATCCGCTCGGCAATGGCGACCGATCTCGCCAGCCCGCGATTCAACCTTTTTTTCAGGCTGTTCGGTTACGCTCTTTTTCCGCTGTCCGCGGCGCTGGCCTTCGTGCTTCCGACCCGCCTGAGCCTGCTGGCCACCTATACGCTGCTTTTCGTGATCGCGGCGGCGGTTGTTATATATGTCCTTACGGCTCTTGCCAAAGGAAGCCGCTTCGTCCGCTATTTCGGGGCCGGCATAGGAGGGATCGCCGTATTCACCGTCATGGGCATACTGACGGCCCTGGGTCGGCTTCCCCTGAATTTCTTTACCGAATGGAGTACGGAGCTCGGCTTCCTGTGCTTGGTTCTGACGGCGTCGATTGGAATGATAGACAGGATGAAAGCCCTGACCGATCAACTGAAGGACGCGAAGGAAGAGCAGGGGAATTCCATCGTACAGCTTACAGCGGCGAACCAGGAACTCGCCGCGACGAACGAGGAGCTAAATGCCGCGATGGAAGAGCTAAGCGCGACCAACGAGGAGTTCGAAGCGCAGAACGAGGAGCTGATCGCGGCGGAAAACGAACTGAGGCGCAGCGAGGAGAAGTACCGTAGCCTGGTCGAGAACATAAACGAGGCGATTTACTCTATAGGCTCCGAGGGAAAGCTCACCTACGTCAGCCCTGCGATTGAAAAGATCGCCGGATTTACGGCCGAAGAAATTACACGGCTGAATTTCATATCCCTGATACACCCGGACGACGTGGCGAGAATAGCCGGGCGATTCGAGAGGCTCGCACGGGGTGAGATAGAGCCCAGCGAATATCGAATCAAGACCAAAACCGGGGAATACCGCTGGGTCTCCACCATCAGCCAGCCCCTCTTCCAGAAGGGGGTCTTCTCCGGGGCCAATGGTGTCCTTACCGACATTCACGAGCGGAGGGAGGCGGAGGAAAGAATTATCCAGGAGAAGAATTTCGCCGCAACCATCATCGACACTCTGCCGGGCATCTTCTTCCTCCTCGACGGCGGGGGGAAACTCGTTCGATGGAAGGGACGGATTATGGGCGATGACGCCTTTGGGTACAGCCCGGACGAGGTGCGGGCCATGAACCCGCTCGACATGGTCGACCCGCGGGACAGGGAGCTGGCGGCGGCGAAGTTGCTCGAAGGATTCGAGGCGGGGCAGGCCGCCGCCGAGATAAACTTCAGGCGGAAAAACGACGAACGCCTGGCGTTTTACATGGCCGTGTCGCGCATGAGGCTCGATGGAGAGAATTATCTGATAGGCATCGGGTTCGAGATTACCGACCGCAAACGCGCCGAAGAAGAAAGGGAAAAAACCCGCATGCAGCTTATACAGGCCCAAAAGATGGAGGCCATCGGCACGCTCGCGGGCGGTATAGCCCACGATTTCAACAATATGCTGATGGGTATCATGGGAAGCCTCGACCTTATCAAACTCATTCTTAAAAAAGAAGGGACGGTGGACCGAAGCGCTATACTCAACTACATCGAGATTGCCCTCGAATCGTCGAAACGATCGGCCGACATGACGCGGCGTCTGCTCACCCTTTCCCGTAAGAGCGGGCTGCAGACTGTGCCTATGGACGTAAACGACACGATTGCCGATGTTCACCGGCTCTGCGTTAACACGCTCCCCAAGTCGGTAAAACTCGAATTCCGACCGTCGACCGAACCGCTAAGGGTAAGGGCCGAGCCTGTTCAGATAGAACAGGTGCTTTTAAACCTCTGCGTAAACGCGGCGCACGCCATGACAACAATGCGCGCCGCCGGGGAAAGGGAGGGGGGAGTCCTTAAGGTAAGCGCCTCTGTCGCCCGGTATCCAGAAACCCCTCACGCTGGCCATGCGGTTGCCGCGCCGGGAACGACCTATGTCACCCTGGAGGTTGAGGATACCGGCGTCGGTATTACGGACGAGATTCGCGAGCAAATTTTCGACCCCTTCTTCACGACCAAACGGAAGGAGGAGGGGACCGGCCTGGGGCTTGCAATAGCCTATACTATAGTCCAGCAGCACGGAGGATTCATCGATATCGCAAGCCGCCCCGGCGCGGGCTCGACCTTTAAGGTATATCTGCCGGCCCTGGAGGAAGAGGAGGTGAGTATAGGGTCCGTTCCGGAGGAAAACGAGCTGGTTGCCGGCGAAGGCCGAATACTCCTTGTGGACGACGAGAAACCGGTTCTCGGAATCGCGGCGGGTATGCTCGAGGAGATGGGATACCAGGTGTCTTCGGCTGAGAGCGCCTACGAGGCGCTGGAAATCTTCAAACAGGCGCCGGGGGGCTTTGCCGCCGTTGTACTCGACCTTTCGATGCCCGGGGTATCCGGCCTCGAGCTTTTTGAAAAGTTGCGAGCTATAGACCCGGGGGTTCGCGTACTGCTCGCTTCCGGCTTGATTGACGGATCGGTTCTGGCGGACGCGCTGGACCGCGGCATAGCGGGCTTTCTGCAGAAGCCGTACTCGATAACGGAGCTCTCCATCGGCGTGAAAAAAGCCATAAGCGCAGAATCCGGACAGGGGCGGTCAAACTGATATCGTAGTCGTACCATCTTCCCTCCAGGCAAGGAGGGATCGGGGAGGGGGGGATAGACTCTCCTCGCCTGTTTATTCTGTCCTGTCTAATTAATTCGATCGGTGATAAAATGGCGCTTGACTTTTAAAACCATTGTTATTCAATGGCTGGTGGTAATACCAACAGCCAATTGGGGGCCAAGCGTGAACGATTATCTCTCTCCCCTGCGCGCGCCGAGCCTTGTAGAGGCCTTTGTCGCGCGCTTCGAGGAGCTCATCATCTCCGGTGAGCTCGGAATAGGAAGCCGTCTTCCCTCGGAGCGCGAGCTTGCCGCGCGCATGGGGGTAAGCCGCCCCGTGGTGCACGAGGGGCTTATAGAGCTTCAGGCCAGGGGCCTTGTAACGCTCAGGCCGCGAAAGGGTGCCTATGTAAACGACTACCGCCGAAGCGGCTCTCTTTCGCTCCTCGAATCGCTTCTGGCCTACCACAGGGGGAACCTCGAGCCCGGGCTGCTTAAAAGCATGCTCCGAATGCGCGAGCTCTTCGAGATGGAAACGGCGCGGCTGGCCGCACGGAACAGGAACCAGGAGCACCTGCGCCAATTTCATGAGATCATCGAAATGGAGAACGCCTGCGAGCTTTCGTGCACGAAAGAGATCGTGCGTATGGATTTCGAATTCCATCTTCTCACCGCCATCGCCACGGAGAATATGGTGTACCCGCTCATCATCAATTCATTCAAGGACGTATATACAAACCTAACAGGACAGTTCTTTACCGACAGGGGCGTCGCGCCGGTTGTGTTCGGCTTCCATAGAAGCCTCGTGGAGGCGTACAGGGCGCGCGACGACAAAAGGGCCGCCGCGGTGATGAAACGCCTGCTCGACCACGGCGAGCGATATCTTAACAGGGCCATAGACCAAAGGAGTACGACCGTCTCGGCTGAGAGGGTCGTATAACAAGATTAAGGGGGAACGAAATGAATACATCGACCGCAGCGCAATTTGCAATCAAAGAGCCGAAGGGACTTTCGCCCCGCATAAGCTGGCTCAGGGATTATTTCTTCAAGGGGCTGGACAGGGCCTGGAACAACGAATTCATGCCCTGGACTACGGGCACGGACTGGGACGTGCAGTACGACGAAATCACCTATTACATCGTCCCGGAGACCTACGCCTTTCTTCAGACGTTTCGCTCGTCATTTCACCAGATGGCGCGGCCCGTTAAACTCCACGAGGATTTCTGGACATGGAGCCTTCCGGAACGCCGAGCATGGTTCGTCAAGGAGGTCATGGCGCGCTACATGCCGCATGAGATCCTCCCGGGGGACCTCCTGGCGGGCTCGCGCTTCAACCTTCAGGCATCTCGCTGCTGGACCAAAAAGGAGCTTATGGAGCGCGACAGGCTCATTTATGGAAAGAAAGGCGCAAGGGCCATGATGAAATGGTTCCACGACCACGGTTTCGGAAACTCGGGCGCAACGTCCGGGCATCTAATACCAGACTACAAAAGGGTGCTCGTCGAGGGTTGGAAGGGCATCCACGCGGATCTCTCGGCCCGTTACGAGGCCATGCAAAAGCGGGACAAGCAGGGGCCGCGGGGCGCGCAGCTTCGGGCGATGATAACCGCCGCGCTCATGCCGCGGGAGGTGGCGGCGGCCTATGCCGCGGAGTGCCGCTCGCTCGCGTCGAGGGAGGCGGTCCCTTCGCGTAAGGCGGAGCTCGAGATGATGGCGGCCAATCTCGAGCGCGTGCCATGGGAGCCCGCCGTTACATTCCACGAGGCCGTTCAGTCTTTATGGCTAACCCACATGCTGGTGATGAGCGACGAGAACTATCCGGGCCCCGGCGTCTCTTTCGGCAGACTCGATCAGTACATGCTGCCTTACTGGGAGCACTCCATTAAAAACGGCATGGACCGTGAGTTCTGAAAGGAGATTCTAAAGTGCTTCTGGGTGCACGCAAATACCGCCTACGACGCAATGATACGCGTAGGAGGCAACCAGGGAATAACGGCGGGATTCGGCCAGCTCTTCAACCTCTCCGGTTTGGGTCCGGAGGGAAAGGATATGACGAACGACCTCAGCTATGCGCTTCTGGAGGTGATCGACGAGATGACGCCGATTTTGGAGCCAAAGCCGAATGTTCGCCTGCACCGTAAAAGCCCGGAAAAGCTCCTCGACACGGTGGTATCCATGATCTCCTCAAGCCAGGGCGCTCCCTTTCTGCTGAACTTCGACGAGCGCTCCATGGCGGGCATGCTCCGCGAGGCAAAGCGCGCGGGGGTGGAGCATCTCATCCACGAATCGAACGTACACGATTACGCATCGGTGGGATGCCTGGAGAACACCATGGTCGGCAACGATCGCTCGGGGACCGTGGACAACAATCTCAATCTCCTGAAGGCCGTTGAACTCGCGCTTACGGGCGGCATGGACATGCTTCCATTCACCGACCTCCTTACCGGAATTACCACTAAACCGGCGCGAGTGGGGCCAAATACCGGCGGTGCCGAAAGATTCAAATCCTGGGATGAGTTCTGGAAGGCCTACGAGGAGCAGACCCGATACATAGTTCGAAAATGCGTGGAGCTATACGAGATGTCGGAGCTCGCCAGGGCCCGTTTCTCGCCGACGCCCTACCTCTCGTGCCTGGTCAGGGGATGCGCCGAGAAGGGCCTCGACATTACCCAGGGCGGGGCCGAGCTCGGCTTTGCCACGATAGAGGGGGTCACCTTCGCCACCACCGTCGACTCCCTTCTTGCCGTGAAGTACCTCGTCTTCGACAAAAAGGAATGTACAATGGCCGAACTCATAAAGGCCCTTAAAGACAACTGGGTGGGGCATGAGGTGCTGCAGGCAAAGGCCAAGAACCGCGCGCCCAAATATGGACGCGACGACGACGAAGCCGACGAGATGGCCCGGGCCGTAATGGACCTGTGGACCGAGGAGACCTGGAAGTACACTACGAAGTCCACCGGCCGGCGCTTTCGGCCCGGAATGCTCTCGTGGAACTACTGGGTGGGCGACGGCTTCATAATGGCCGCAAGCCCGGACGGCAGGCCAAAGGGACAGTTCCTCTCCAATGCCATCTGCCCGTCCAACGGCGCCGACATCAACGGCCCCACGGCCAATGCAAACTCGGTAGGGAAGGCCCTGGGCGGCAAGGACCCTAACGGAGGCGACTGGGAGGGCTACCTCAACAGCCTTCCGAACGGGGCGAGCCATACCATCACCTTCAATCCGTCGCTTTTAAGGGACCCGGAGCACAGAAACAAGTTCAAGGCCTTTCTGCGCGGCTATGCCGAGAACGGCGGGACCGCGCTTCAGATAAACATGATCGACGCGGACATGCTGCGCGACGCGCAGAGGCATCCGGGGGCGTACAGGCATCTATTGGTGCGGGTAACCGGTTACAACGCGTATTTTACGGCCATTGGGCGCGAGCTTCAGGACGAGATAATCGCGCGCGAGAGCCACAATCAATACTGAGGGAGGCGCTTCCGCGGCATGAGGCGGGGGAGTTACCGGAAGAGCCCGGCCCGCGGAACGAACGATACAATGACACGAACCTCGAGCGAAGGGAAAAAGCTCACCGCGACCGTCCTTAACATCCAGCGCATGTCGACCGAGGACGGTCCGGGCATACGCACCACAGTCTTTTTCAAGGGCTGCGGCCTGGCCTGCGCATGGTGCCACAACCCCGAGAGCATATCCGGCAGGCCGCAGGTGCAATGGATCGAGAACCGCTGCATAGGATGCGCCACCTGCGTGGAGGCCTGCCCGGAAGGGGCTCTTCGACTGGACGGCTCCGGCATGACGATAGACCGCGACATCTGCACCGGCTGCGGCATCTGTGCCGATGTATGCCCCTCGACGGCCATGGAGCTGCTTGGCAAAGAGTGGGAGCTCGAAATGCTCGTGCGCGAGGTCGAGAAGGACAGGGCCTACTTCGAGCAGTCCGGCGGCGGCATAACGGCCTCCGGAGGCGAGCCGACGGTGCAGGCGCCGTTTGTTTCGGAGTTCCTTCGCCATTGCCGCGAACGCGGGCTCCACACGGCGCTCGACACCTGCGGATACGCCTCACGCCGGTCCCTGGAGGCGGTTCTTCCGCACGCGGACCTGGTGCTATTCGACCTTAAGATAATGGACAGCGAGGAGCACAGGCGCCGCACCGGCGCCCTTAACGAGCGCATCCTCGAAAACCTTCTGTTCGTTCGGGACTTCAAAAAGGGCTCCGGGCGGCCTTTATCGCTCTGGATACGAACGCCCTTAATCCCCGGGGCCACGGCTACGGTCGAGAACCTGACGGCCATAGCCGGATTTATAGCGGAAAACCTGGCCGGCTCGGTGGAGCGCTGGGAGCTCTGCTCGTTCAACAACCTATGCCGCGATAAATACCGAAGGCTGGGGATGGAATGGGAATTCCAGGATACGCCGCTTTTGTCGCGCTCCTCGCTCGACGAACTTGTGGAGGCCGCCCGGAAGATGCTTCCCGATCCGTCCATAGCCCAATGGACGGGCGCGCCGCGCGTCGAAAAGGAGGCCGCTACTGTCCATACCAAAGGGCACCTTAAGCTCGTCAAGGGATGCGCCACATGCTGAGTTGCCTGCGCCGTTGGAGTTACGGGCGCACGGAACGATAACACAGGAGGGACTCCATGCCTTGTCAGAAATCTTTTAACGAAGCGGACATGCCGAAATTTGAACCGGATGCCAAGATAGGCCTTATAGCCACGGTCAATCCGGACGGGCTGCCGCATATTACGCTTATTACGGCGCTTCAGGCAAAAACGCCGAATACCATGTACTGGGGCCAGTTTACTGAAGGCATGAGCAAGAGGCACGTAAAGAAGAACCCCAAAACCGGCTTCCTCATAATGACGCTCCAAAAAGAGCTCTGGCGAGGCAAGGCCCTCTGGACCGGCGAAACAGGGGAGGGGCCCGACTACGAGATGTTCAACAGAAAGCCCATGTTCCGATATAATGCCTATTTCGGCATTCACACCGTCCACTACATGGACCTGGTCGAAACCTACGGGCGCGAGAAGCTCCCCATGGGCGGAATCGTCATGGGGGCGCTTCTAACCGGGCTCTTCAAGGGAGGGGCCGGGAGATCGGGCGAACGAATACTCTCGAAATGGGCCGAAGGGCTTTTCAACCGAATGGACTCCCTCAAATTTCTGGCCTATGTAGGTGGTGATGGCTTCCCAGTCCTGATACCGGTAATACAATGCCAGGCCGCGGGAAGCGGGAGGCTCGCCTTCTCGCCATCGGCCTACGGGGATGAGCTCGCCGCAGTGCCCGGGGGGGCCGCTGTCGCGGTGTTCGGCTTAAGCCTCGATATGGAGGACGTGCTGGTGCGGGGCACCTTCAACGGTGTCTCCCGTTACCGGGGCGGGAGGCTCGGAACGGTCGATATTGAATGGGTGTACAATCCCATGCCGCCAAAACAGGGACAGGTGTACCCCGCGGTCGAGCTACGGCCCGTTACAAATTTCTGAGGATAGTATATCGGTTGTAAAACTTTTAAGGCCGGACCGGCCCTTAAAAGGGGCGTCAACCGCCTCCTGACGGGGAACAGCTCCCGCCCGCCCTCGCCGACGAGGCGGAGGCGAAGCTCGAAATGAGCCTTCCGGTATCGTCGGAGCCGCATTCGGGGCATTTGGCCGATTTATCGTCCCCCATTTTGCGAAGTTCCGTGAAGATGGTACCGCATTTTTTACATGAGAATTCGTACAGTGGCATTAGCTGTCCTCGTCCATGGAATAATCTTTGTTCAAATAACAGGCCTGCCTGTTTCGCATCCGTCTGAATAAGTATCAGAACTTATGCTTCACTCCTTTGGCGGGTGTAAGAACCAAATACTTAGAACAAGCCTATTCCTGAATCATCATATCACTTTAGATTATACTATAATACTTAAATTTTGTCAAGGGATTATCAGGGGGAGGTATAAAAAGTCATTTTTCGGGCTCAACCAGTTCTACAACCAGATACTAAAGGAGCTAAACAGAAATTATTTTCATGTTAGCCTCTCCACCAAACCCTCCAGGGCCAGGTGCGCACCCTTCAGTAAATGGGGGAACCGCGCTTTCTTTTTCATCGCGGAAAAAGAAGCAAAGAAAAACGCGCTCGATCAGTCGCCGGAGGGGCTGCGCTCAAAAGGTCGGCGAAAGAAGCGACCTCCTGTCGCTTCGCCGACATTGGCATGTTCTGTGCGGCACCGATGGTCTTGCCGCTCAAGCGGCGCGGGGCCTGGACTTTCAGCATGAATGTATCAAAGGCAATCCGGGATTATCCGTAAAAATGGTTCTTTGTGTTTTACTGCTGGTTATTCCATGGACTCTCTGTTCGGCTGCGGAAGGTCCATCGTGGAATATCCTACCGCCAGGATGTCGGAAGTGTCGCCCGCGCCAGGACGGCATAGCGGGCGACTTCGCCTCGGGCGCGTCCGTGCATGCTGCTTAACGGCTGTTCGATGGCGTCAGTCAGTGCATGGGCCGTATCCGGCAAGCGGTACTAGGTAAATCCCCTCGGGGGGTGGCACGTAGCGCCGGGGGCGTTGGGCTTGCATCACGTCCTTTTTTTAAAGAGGACAATTATTAAAGGAACAACTATGTTGACATGGAGGGCTTGTTGATTAGTCTTGCGTAGAAATATATTATCATAAGGGGCCGGATGACCGCGGAACAATTAAATAACCTTATGCTGGCCGTTTCTCTTCTGGCGTTGTTGTTGCTTTTCGCGACCTTTTTGCGCGCTCGCATACGCCTTCTTCAACGGATACTCCTGCCATCCTCGCTCATTGCGGGATTTATAGGTCTGATCTTGGGGCCTCAGGCCCTTGGCCTCATTCCGGCGGGAATAATCGAAATATGGGGCGGGCTTCCAGGCAGGCTTATTTCGGTCGTGTTCGCATGCATGTTCCTTGGGCACGCTATTCCATCGCCGGGGACTGTGTGGCGCGAGGCCGGACCCCAGATTTGTTATGGATTTCTGGCCGGATTCGGACAATACTTCGTCGCGATTCTCCTTACGATGACACTGCTCACGCCGCTATTCGGCGTGCCCCCGATATTCGCGACCATTCTGGAGATCGGCTTCTCCGGCGGACATGGCACCGCGTCCGGCATGTGCGAGGTTTTCGGCGCGCTTGGATTTCCGGATGGCTGCGATCTTGGGCTCATGTCGGCCACGGTGGGCATTACACTTTCGGTGGTTTTCGGCATGCTTCTGGTCAATATCGCGGCAAGACGAAGGTACGCGCTTCTGATAAACAGCCCCGGGTCCATACCGCGCGACGTTCTTTCAGGCATATTGGAAATTGGCAATCGCCGCTCCATAGGGACGTCCACGGTTTCCACGAACGCGATCGAGCCACTGGCATTTCACCTTGGATTCGTAGGGGTAAGCATTCTAATCGGCTGGCTGGCCTACAGCGTTATGCGAGGACTGCATCCCATCCTGAAGAGCTTTCCCTTATTTCCTCTCGCCATGCTGGGCGGAATTGCCGTTCAGGCCGCCTCATCCAGGCTCAAGGTCGACCGGCTGCTGGACCGTCAGAGCTTCGAACGAATACAGGGGTTATCCCTCGACATCCTGGTCGCCTCGGCCATCGCTTCCCTCAATTTGCGCGTGGTTCTCGATTACGCCGCGCCGTTCTCCATCCTCATGATTGCCGGGCTTGTCTGGATGCTCGCGCTCACCTGGTTTCTCGCGCCGCGGATGTTTCCGGACGCATGGTTCGAACGCGGAGTGGTGGAATTCGGAATGCAGACGGGGGTTACGGCCGTCGGGCTTTTATTGCTGAGGATAGTGGACCCGGAATACAGGACCGCCGCCGCGCCCTCCTTCGGATTCAAGCAGATCGTTTACGAGCCGCTCCTGGGGGGAGGGCTGATCACTTCGATTTCGCCAATGCTGCTGATTGGGATGGGTCCCGTGTGGGCCTTTCTGGTTCTAACGGGAATAATGCTGTTATTTTTAGGCGTCGCGGCCGCGGCCGGGTTCTTCCATCGGCACCCCGGGCCTTACCAGAGCATCCACCAGTAGATGCCAAGCTCCTTTTCGATGCCGACTATCAGTCGCCGGTAATATGAATCGGTAAAAAAGCGGAGTGGGTTCTCCTCGGCATAGCCGAAAGCGCGCATGATGGTGGCGTAATCGTTGGCCCGGGTCTTGCTGTCGCAGAGGCCGTGGCGCCGGCCGTAGCCGCAGTCCTTGCAGGCGGTGCGCTTGAGGTATTTGAAGTTGTTGTAGATGCAGAATATACATAAATCGGGATTGATGCCGGCCGATTTTAGCTTGATGACGTTGTTCTTAAGCCGACGCCATGTCTGCCGGGCGCGGGCGCGGTTCCAGGCCATGATTTCATCCCGGTCCTCGTCTATAAAAAACAGGTGTTCCGGAACATTGATGACCTCGTTAAGGCGGATCGCCTTGTTGGTCATGAACTGCGCGAGTGCGCTGTTGAATCTTTTCATCGCTTACCATAGTCACACGGACAATTTGAATAGTAAAATTCAAATAAACGCTACCGTGCCACCCCCCGAATTACAAGTACTATTTTCAGATAAAAGGCGCTTTTTACAGGATTCCCGGCGCGTGAATTTGGGCGCTTGGATCAGCCGGAAACACGAGCGCATCCCACATATTGAATATGGATTTGGCCCCGGGTCGCCTTCAGGAAGGAGAACATTTTTGCGAATCGCACAAAAAATATGGTTGCAAAGCCGGCAACATAACAGTGTTATGTAATCATATCGAAAACCATTGGAATAGCGTCGGCCAGATGAAAAGCTTAAACGTCGGCGCGCCATTTAGGCTGTTACATGGATCGGTTGAATAATGAAGCTGCAACCCGAAAACTCCGATCAGGCCAATCAACGGGTCCAATCATATTGTAGGGGAGGGAGCCATGTCTGGTTTCGACGCGATCGTTATCGGTGCGGGTAACGGCGGGCTTACGGCGGCGGCCACGCTGGCCAAGGGGGGCGCGAAAACGCTCCTGCTGGAACGCCACAACGTGCCCGGGGGTTGCGCCACGAGCTTCTGCAGGGGTCGGTTCGAGTTCGAGGTGGCGCTGCATCAGCTCAGCGGCATGGGAGACGCCAGTTTCCCGGGGCCTCTGCGCTCGGTGTTGCATGGTCTGGATGTGCTGGACAGGGTGGAGTTCGTGTCGATGAAAAATCTGTACAGGCTTACGATCCCAGGCCGCCTCGATATAACCCTTCCTGCCGACAGAAACGGGACGGTGGAGGCCCTTACAAAGCGCTTTCCGGCCGAAGGGAAGAGAATAAAGGAATTCTACGATCTGGTATACGAGTTCTTCAACCAGCTCATCTCGGTCATTTACATGCGCGATCCAGAGGCCTCGAGTGAGAAATACCCGCTTTACTTTAAATACGCCATGGCCAGCTCGCAGGACCTGCTCGACGAGTATTTTAACGATCCGCTTCTCAAGGCAAGCGTGGCGGCCTACTGGGGTTATATGGGCCTTCCACCGCGCTATCTCTCGTTCAGCGATCTGGCGGCCCTCATTTTCGCCTACATCGAATTCAAGCCATACCACATCCGAAACGGCTCGCAGGCGCTGTCAAACGCGCTCATAGAAAAGTTTACGGAGAACGGCGGTGAGGTGCGATTCAATTGCGGCGCACAGAAAATTGAGCTGGAAAATGGCGCGGTTTCCGCCGTTGTAACGGAACGTGGCGAGAGGATCCCGACAGGATGCGTGGTGGCAAACATATCCACACCTGTCCTCTACAATGAGCTTATTGGAGTCGAAGAGTCGCCAAAGGAAAAATACGAGGAGATGAGCGGCAGGACGATTGGCCCCTCTTCGTTTACGCTGTACATAGGGATGGATTGCACCCCTGCCGAACTCGGTATAGAAGAGACCACAAATTTTATAGGCGCGCATGATGACTTTAACCACGCGTTTTCGCAGCTCAGGGATATAGACGAGCCCGCAATGATTCTCGTATCCTGCTTCAATGTCTCCGATCCAGGGGCGTCCCCGGAGGGCACCTGCCAGATAGCGGTGGTCGACCTTCAGTATCTGGAGCCCTGGCTTTCCATTCCCCCGTCCCGCTACGCGGAGGAGAAGTACCGTTACGCTGCGAAGGTGCTTGATCTCGTGGAGCGCGTTTTTCCGGGATTCAGAAGTCATATAGAGGAAATCGAAATATCCACGCCGATCACCCATGTTCGTTATCTCGGCCACCCGGGCGGGGCCTTCTATGGATTCGACCAGCATATAAAAGACTCGCGGCTTATCAATCCTCCGGTCCAGCCCATTTCGGGCCTTTTCCATGCGGGCGCATGGGCCGCGGGAGGAGGATTCCAGCCGACGCTGGCTTCGGGAGCGTCCACCGGCCGGGCGGCGCTTAAACACCTGGGGATGAGGGGGAGGTAGAAGATGAGCAGAAGGAATATAGCGGACCAGTTGGAAGGTGTTGAAAGGATACGCGAGGAGACCCGGATCTGCCGGAAATATGGCATCGATTATACGGTGGAAAAGGGCCGCACCATGCGCCTCGTAAACCTGCTCCATCCCCAGGCCCTGCGCCTCAAGGTGGGGACCGTCATAAGGGAAACGAAAAGCGCCGCGACTCTCAGGATGGCGCCGGTTGACGGATACCTTCCGCCGTTCCAGGCGGGCCAGTACATCAACCTCTTCGTTGAAATAGACGGGGTGCGGACCAGCCGACCATACAGCATATCGTCGGCCCCCCACCAGACGGGATTTTACGACATCACGGTACGCCGGGTTGAAAACGGGTTTGTCTCCGACTATCTGCTCGACGGGGTCGGCCCCGGCGACGAGTTCGAATCCAGCGGTCCATCCGGCAACTTCCATTACAACCCCCTGTTCCACGAGAAGCACATGGTGTGCCTTGCCGGAGGAAGCGGCGTCACGCCGTTCATGAGCATGATACGCGAGGTGACGGACAGGGGGTTGGACAGGGAAATCACGCTGCTGTACGGCAACCGCCGTGAGGACGACATCATTTTCCACTCGGAAATGAAAGACCGCGCCTCCCGCTTCGGCAATTTCGTCTACAGGCCTGTCATCTCGGAGCCGTCGAAGACCTGTTCGGAGCTTACAGGGTTTATAAACGCAGACCTGATTCGTTCGGTGCTTAACGACCTTGGCTCAAAGACGTTTTACATTTGCGGACCGTCGCAGATGTACGAGTTCTGCATTCCGGAGCTTGAAAAACTCGGAATACCAAAAAATAAGGTGCGCCGGGAGATGTTCGGACAGCCGCAGGATATTACGGCCGAGCCAGGGTGGCCAAGGGAGGTGGAGGCGTCGACCGAATTTAAGGTGAGCGTACGCGGAGGAAAGACCCTGCGCGCCAGGGCCGGAGAAAGCCTTCTTGCCGCGCTTGAGCGCGCGGGAGTAGTGGTTCCCTCACTGTGCAGGTGCGGCGAATGCAGCATGTGCAGGATAAAGCTTGTTTCCGGAAAGGTCTTTCAGCCGCGCGGGGTGCTGTTGCGCCAATCCGACAGGGAGTTCGGGTACATACACTCTTGCGCGGCCTATCCGCTCTCGGACCTAAAGATCATGCTTTAGGAACCTGGCGGGATAGTAATTCGAAGATGTGTTTGACAAAATAGAATTGTAAAAATTAGAATACTAAAGGGCCGGCGCGAACGCGTTCCCGGCCCCGGTATCCGTCCCGCCGGCGAGGCGATGCCGGAGGGCGACAGGAAAAGCGACAGGAGAATGAAATGAAGACAAGGATCACCGAACTTTTCAAGATCAAATATCCGATCGTCCTTCCGGGCATGAGCTGGATAAGCACTCCGGAGCTCGTGGCCTCCGTATGTAACGCCGGCGGAATTGGCTGGCTTGCCACGGGACCGCTCAAGCCGGAGGATACGCGCGCGGCCATACGGAGGATCCGCGAGCTTACCGACAAACCCTTCGGGGCCGGCGCGACCCTTCTCATGCCGGGAGCGAAGGAGAACGCCGAGGTGCTTCTGCAGGAGAAGGTGCCGGTCATCAACGTTTCGCTGGGAAAGTGCGGCTGGATCGCCGAGCGGGCGCACAAGTACGGCGGCAAGGTGATCGCTACGGTAGTGAACGAAAAGCACGCCATAAGCGCCGAACAGCAGGGTGCGGACGCGCTGCAGGTCACGGGACACGAGGCGGCGGCGCACGGGGGAATGGTCACCACAATGGTGCTTGTGCCGGCCATAGTCAACGCGGTCAAAATTCCGGTTGTTGCCATTGGCGGAATCGCCGACGGACGAGGCATGGCGGCGGCCCTTGCGCTTGGCGCCGAAGGCGTGGGAATGGGCACCCGGCTTTCGATGACAAAGGAGAGCCCGGTGGCGCTTAAAACCATCGAGGCCCAGCTTAAGGCCGGAATAGGGACACCCTGTATTCGAACCGCTTCGATGGACTCTATTGCCGCGTTCTTAAAACACCGGCCGCGGAAAAGTCTATCCGACAGGGCATGAGCCTGCCGCGCGCCTTCTTCGCCTCGATCCGCATCGCCAAACTCATGGATCTGCCATGGTTCAAGCTCGCAATCGGAACCATGCTGCAGGGACCGAAGCTGATGATACAGCTTGCCCACTTCGCCACGGCATTCGACAAGATCCAGGCGGCGACGGAGTTGGGAGACCTCGAAAAGGGCGTCCAGCTTATCGGCCAGGTGCAGGGTATAATCGACGATATACCCACGGTCAAGGAGGTCATAGAGCGCACTGTAAAGGAAGCGCGCGAGATACAGAAGAAGATGTCCGGCCAGCTCAAATAAGGTCAAAAACAACGGCTCCGGGCCGGAATACAAGCGATGGGCGCTGAGAGATTCAGCGCCCATCGCGCTTTCGGCTCATCGCGGGCGGAACGCTACTTGTTCAAAAATGCGCCGATGGCGAGCAGGGTCTGGTTGCGGTCCTCCATATTGAGCGCGGCCTCCAGCCCGCCCGCGTCGAGGTTGATATTAATGGCCTCCTTGGTCAACCTGAGGCCCATGTGGTTTTTGGTCATCATCAGCCGGGCGTATTCGAGAGCGGATTCGAGCAGGCGCTCGCGATCGACAATTTTGCTTACCAGTCCAAGCGATAGCGCCTCTTCGGCCGACATGAACTCTCCGGTATACATGAATTCGTATGCCCGCCCGGCCCCTATCATCCTGGGCAGAAAATAGCTGCAGGACATATCGGCCCCCCCCAGGCCGATGTTGATATAGGCGGCGCTGAAGCGGGAGTCGGGAGTTATGAGGCGGATGTCGGAGGCAAGCACGAAGCTGAATCCCTGCCCGGCGGCGGCGCCGTGAACGGCGCAGATTATCGGCTGGGGCGCGCGGCGCATCGCGAGGTTGAGGCGGGCAAGGCGCGCCTGGAAGCGGTAAAACTCCGCGACGTTCATTTTCGGCGCCATCTCGGCGGTCTCTTTCATATCCAGACCCGCGCAGAAGCCCTTCTCGCAGTCGCTGCTTAAAATGATGACGACCGTATCCAGGTCATAAAGCCTCTCGCGCCAGAAATCTTCGATCTCTTCCATCATCTGATGATTGATGGCGTTGTAACAGTGGGTGCGGCGGAGCCTCAGGTGGCCAATTCCTTTTTCGATGTGGCTGAATGAAATGGTTTCGTAATTCATTGCCTGCCTCCGGTGTTTATGGATAATTGCGAAGCCCCCGGCGGTCAATCTCCGGAAAGGCCCGCGAAAGCCGCCTGAGATAAAGCCAGCTTGTTTTATGCTTTTACAGGGCGCCGGTCTGTCAACGGTTATTTCGAATGAAAAACGCGATTAGGATGGGTCTCGCGCAATATCGCTTGACTGAAAGCTTTGGTTTGATAGTACTTCCGCCGAACTACGTCAAGGAGCCATTGCCATGATTATTAAAAGCGATCCCGCAAGGATTACCGACAACTTCCATTGCCTTGGGCCGGCCCAGGTGCCGTCTTTCCTGCTCGACGGGCGGCATCCGGTTATGTTCGAGGCGGGGATATACCTGTTCGGGCCGCACTACCACGACGAAGCGCGGCGCGTACTGGGAGAAAGACGCCCGGAGCACCTGTTGCTGACGCATGTTCATTTCGACCACTGCGGAGCGGCCGGATATCTCAAGCGCATGATTCCGGAGATGCGAATCGGGGCCTCGCGCGAGGGAAGCGAAATCATTAAAAAACAATCGGCAATCGATCTCATCACGAAGCTCAACCGATACGGGGATAGAGACGCGCCGTCGTTCGAGCCCTTCGTCGTCGATGTCGTGCTGGAGGACGGGGACAAGATCGAGGTGTCGCCCGGCCTCGACGTGCTGGCAATACGCACGCCAGGGCATACGCGCGACATGACCACCTATTACGTGCCGGCGTTGAAGTTGATGATACCCTCCGAATCGGTGGGGGTGCCGGGCGCGGACGGATATATAATGAGCGAATTCCTGACGGATTACGACATATATTTGAACTCTATGCGAAGGCTCTCCGGATACGAGGTGGAAATACTCATCCTGGCCCATGGCGTTTATTACACGGGCGAGGACGCCCGTCTGTACATACCGCGTGCGATAGACGCGACGGAGCGTTTTAGAGAATGGGTGGAGCGATTGCTCGATAAACACCACGGCGATCAAGAAGCCGTGATGCTTGAAATAAAAAAAGAGGAGTATGATAAACACGAGGGGGAGAAGCAGCCGGAGCCCGCGTATCTCCTTAACCTCAGGGCAAAAATCGCCGCCGTACGGAAGAGGCTGGAGTCCTCCCCCGGGCGGGAGTGAACGCCTTAGGGGTATTTATCTTGACCTGCCGCCGCTTCGTTGTGATACTTGGACTTCCTTCGTCGTCGCTCAGACGCCGGACCGGGCGAAAAGGCCGATCGGCCAAATCGGTCAAACATTCGAAGAATACGAGAGGAGAACATGGCGTGGTGGAAAGGCCGAAAAAAGGACGGGCAAACACCGGAGGTTTCCACTGAGGGCGGGAACAACGCGCCGGATGGCGCGGCAGCGCAGGCGCCCGAGGACGCCGAAATCGCCCGGAGTGGGGGGTCCCGCGCGCGTCGGCGTTTGAAGGAGGCAGATGAGCATCAGCGTAAAAACGGACATTCCAGGATGTTCCGTCAAATGGTGGCCTCACTCAAGGACAAGGACGCCTCGGTGCGTGCCCATGCGGCCTGGTCGCTCGGACGAATGGGGGATTCTCGCGCGGTTGAGTCTCTAAGCACCCTTTTAAATGACAAGGACCTGGATGTTCGCAAGGACGTGGCGGAGGCGCTGAAGCGTCTCGGGTGGAAACACAAGCCTTGAGGCCGGCCGCGCCCGGAGCCGTGGCCTCGATAAATCACCGCGCTTGCGAACGGCAATTCTTTCCGCTTTCCTGGACACCCCCAAAACAATACACGACCCAGTGTCGGGATGCTTGCGGCAGAGTTTGCAAATAATAGAGTTGTTGCTTTACTGAGTACATTCCGAGCCCCGGCCGTATCGGGGCGTGGCAATCTCATACGGTATCTGGTTTTTTGCCTGTAACTTGTTGCCTTTTTCAGATCGCCGCGTCGGCCTGCGGCCTTCTTGCGATGACATTTTGTCAGTTATGCAACAACTTAAATATAAATTTTAGTGTACAAATTAAGAATAATCTGGGAAAAAAGCTATAATGTAATATCAGAAAGGGCGGTTTTCCCTCGTCCCCTGGAGGCTTTTATGGAATTTAAAAACATCACCATAAAGCGCGTCATGAGCATCGGGGTCATCAGCTTCTGCAGGCCCAAGTCCCTTAATGCCCTCAATACGGAAACCCTTCTCGAGCTCGATTCGGCCATAGCCATGCTCGAGGCCGATGACGATATCTACGTTGTGGTCATCACCGGAGAGGGTAAGGCATTCGTTTCCGGCGCGGACATATACGAGATGAAGGACCTCAGCCCGGACCAGGCGCGTTTCTTCTCGCAGCGGGCCCAGGGAGTATTTCGAAAGATCGAACTGATGGAAAAACCGGTTATAGCCGCGGTGAACGGCTACGCCCTTGGAGGAGGGTGCGAGCTGATGATGTGCTGCGACATCCGCATAGCGAGCACCAGCGCACGGATAGGCCATCCGGAGGTGGGCCTGGGCATAACGCCCGGCTTCGGCGGAACCCAGCGCCTTCCGCGATTGATCGGAATAGCGCGCGCCAAGGAATTCATATTCTCCGAAAGGGTCGTCAGCGCGGAGGAGGCCGAGCGTATTGGGCTGGTCAACCGGGTAGTGGCGCCGGAGGAACTGATGGACGAAACCCTGCACCTGGCGGGCACCATTGCCATGAAGAGCCGGCATGCGGTCAAGTACGCAAAAACCGCGATCAATCGCGGTATCGAAACCGATATCGAAACCGGAATGGCCATCGAGCGCGACCTCTTCGGTCTTTGTTTCGCGAACACGGAGCAGAAAGAGGGGATGACGGCCTTCGTTGAAAAACGGCAACCCAGGTTCTGATTCGACGCGAAAAACAATTGCCTAATTCGATGCGGGAGCCTCCTTCTGCCTGCATGGACATCCCCGGATTTCTCGTTAAAATCTCACCCGAGGAACCGCTCGAGCCGGGCACGCTCCTGAGGCGCATAGGGAGCGGAAAGGACCAGCAGGGCATTTTTTCCGGACGCGTTGCGGGCGGACTGGTGCTTCGCGAGGTAATCGACCTTCGGACCGGCGAATATATCGCTTCCGAGGGCCTGCTCTCGCCCGAGACCGATGACGCCCTGTACCGTTATTCCCATTCCTTCGCCTCCAGCCCGGTACGCTCCATGGCGCTTGAGGTGCTTACGGGATGGTCTCTGCTGAGAAAACATCCCGATCTTCGCGATAGAATTATATACTTCACTGCAGCGGCCTATTCCGCGGAGCAGATTTTGGAGATGAAAAAAACGGACACCCTGTACAAGCTGTTCGTCCCGATACAGCAGCGCTTCGGGATAGGCAAGTACGCCGAAAAGGTGGACTTGAGAAAGAGCATGCGGGATGCCTTCAGGGAGTGTCTCGAAGGCTTGCATCCCGGGGACCACCTGACTTATATAGCGAACCTTCCCGAGGGGGCCATCAAACCTCCTTCCTTTTTTTCAGCCGGAACCAAACCCCATCAGGAGACCCACTGGGTTTTGCAGAGCCTGCCCTTTTCCTTCAACCCGACCCACGGCGGCCATATCAAGCTTGCGAGCGACAGGGGGGGCAGGACCTTCATTGTCGACGCCGGATCGAATTACGTCGGAAGGGGCAACAAGACGAGCCTGATCACCGCCTCCTCCGTGGTGGACGCGCTCTACCGCCTCTATGAGGGATACTATTTTATACCGGTGGAGGGCAGGGGCGCCTTCGGAACCGAGCAGAGCTACTGATCCCCCGGCCTAAACAATTATTGGCGTCACTTATGAAGTCCGGAGGGCGCGCATCATCATGCTTCGGGATGGGGAACCCGGGCAAAAGGATTTGACTTCGCGCCTCTGTGTCGACACAGTACGCATATCGTTTAAGTTTTGGAAAACCCGCAAAATGCCATGCAGCGTAAAGTGTTCACAGTCTGTCCGTGTCCGTCATGGCCGCGGCATTTTAGACTCGACCGAATCTTCATATTATTGACGGGAGCGATGAATGAAGGCAAAGCGCGCGGTAAAAGACCGGTATGACGAACTTATAAAGCTCATCGAAAAATACAATCATCACTATTATACGCTCGACGCCCCACTGGTCGACGACGCCGAATACGACGAGGTTTTAAAGGAACTGCTCTCCATAGAGGAGCGATATCCGGAGCTTCGCCTTGACGGCTCCCCCGCTTCTAAGGTGGGCGGCGCCGTTTCGAGCAGCTTTGCGGAGGTCCGTCACGACCCGCCGATGCAAAGCCTGGGGAACATTTTCTCGGAGAGTGAGCTTTTGGAATTCGACGCGCGGATAAAAAAGACCGCGGATATCGCCGATTCCATAATATACTCGGTAGAACTTAAATTCGACGGCCTTGCGGTGGAGCTTGTGTACAGGTCGGGTCGCCTTGTCCAAGGCTCCACCCGCGGAAACGGCGAGGTCGGCGAGGATATTACGGCCAATATCTCGACCATAAAGGACATCCCGAAAACCATCCCCTCCGAGAATGCCCCGGATTATCTTACGGTGCGCGGCGAGGTTTACATGCGCCATGAGGAATTCGAGCGAATCAACCGGGAACGGGAGGCCGAGGGAGAATCCCCGTTCGCCAATCCGCGAAACGCCGCGGCCGGGTCTTTAAGACAGCTCGATCCGAAAATTACCGCCGGAAGGGATCTGAGCATAGGCCTGTACGGCATCGGAAAGATTGAGGGTGGACCGAATATCGGAGACCAGCGATCGATGTTCGACTTTTTTAAAAATGCGGGGCTGCCGTGTTCGGAAAACATGGAGATGGGCGGACTCGACGAGGTGCGGCGCTTTTACGAATACTGGATGCGTAACAGGCATTCGCTTGGCTACGACATTGACGGCGTTGTCGTGAAGGTCAACGATTTCTCGATCAGGGAGGGCCTGGGCTCGACAAGCAGGGCTCCCCGCTGGGCCGCGGCATGGAAATTTCCGGCCCAGGAGGCGGTCACCGTGCTCAATTCCGTCGATTACCAGGTGGGCCGAACGGGGGTCATAACACCGGTCGGGAACCTCGACCCAATCAATATCGGCGGGGTGCTTGTAAAAAGGGCCACCCTGCATAACTTCGACGAGGTGGCCAGGCTCGATCTTCGAATCGGCGATACCGTCCGGGTTATCAGGGCGGGAGATGTCATCCCCAAGGTGATTGCGGCGCTTCCGGAGGGGCGTAAGGGGGATGAGCGGCAAATATCACCACCGGAAAGCTGCCCCTCGTGCGGATTTTCCGTCCGCAGGGAAGAGATTTACGTTCGGTGCGTTAACGAAAACTGCGAGGCAAAGCGCAGGGAGGGCCTTCGTTTCTTCGTGTCCAAGGACGGGCTCGATATAGAGTTTTTCGGCCCGGAGCTCATTCAACGGCTTTACGAGGCGGGCCTGGTTCGAAACGCTGCCGACATCCTGCGGCTTCGCGCCGAAGACCTCCTGGCGGTAGAGCGCATGGGCGAAAAACTCTCGGAGAAGATTCTGGCGTCGATCGATAAACGGAAACGGATTCCGTTATCCTTCTTTCTGCGCGCCCTCGGCATTCGCAACGTGGGCGAACACGTGGCGAAGGTCATAGCCCGAAGCGCCGTCTCGCTTGAAAGGCTGATCGGCATGAACGAGAACGATCTTATGACGATAAACGAGGTCGGCCCAGGGGTGGCCGAGTCCGTGGTGGAGTTCTTTCGCGCCCCGGAAAACAAACGACTCATCGAGGAGATGCGCGCGGCCGGCCTTGTAGTCGAAGACGAGGCCGTTGAAACCGGTTCCATCGAGGGGGTGGCCGGTAAAAGCTTCGTCTTTACGGGGAGACTCGAACGAATGGACAGGGGCAAGGCGGAAGAGCTTGTCGAAAGGCTGGGGGGCAGGGCGTCCGGCTCGGTTAGTAAAAAGACGGATTATGTGGTGGCAGGCTCCGAGGCCGGATCCAAACTCGAAAAGGCCCGCTCCCTCGGCGTTCGAGTGCTTACGGAGGAGGAATTCGAAAAACTGACAGGCGGCAAGCGATGATCAAAGAAATGCTGCTTTGGTGCCGGCGTCATTACTATCTTTTAACCGCCATTCTGATGTTCCTGTCCTTCCCTTCGTATGATGTATGGTTCCTGAAGGGTTTTCCCTTCTGGGCTTGGTTCGCGCTAGTTCCGCTTCTCGTCCATGTGCGGACCCTGAAATTTAAAAACGTATACGCCTCGTCATTCATTACGGGGGCGCTGGGGATATTTCTAACATACCATTGGATTGGTGATTTCGGAAACAAGGTTCCGGGAGGAAGCGTGGTAATCCTCACCTTCGTAATTCCTGCGCTTGCGGTATTTTTCGCCTCCAAAATACTCGCTGCCGAGTACCTCTCACGCCGGTTCGAACGCTTGCGTCCCGTTATCTATCCCTCGGTCTGGATAGCCGTGGACGGCATTCAGTCCATCGGTTTTCTCGCATTCCCCTGGACCTACTGGGGCTATTCGCAGTATACATTTACGGCGTTTGTGCAGATTTCTTCACTCGTCGGCATATTCGGCGTGACCTTCATAATGGTCCTCTTCTCCACGGTCGCGGCGGATTTTGCGCGCATGGCCTTTTCCAGGCCGTTCTCGATACGATGGATTGGCTCGACCCCGTCATTCAGGCGTCTTGCGGCGGCCGTTGCGCTCCTCGCCGTATCTATCGCCTATGGCGCCCTCAGGCTTTCGCAACCGGTACGTTCGCAGGTCGCTGAAAGGCTAAAGGTGGCCATGGTCCAGTCCTGTATCGATCCATGGGAGGCATGGGGCAGTAATAAGTTCATGTACCTGTCGGAACTGAAAAGGCTCACCGAAGAGGCGATGAAGGAGTCGCCGGACTTCATTATCTGGTCCGAGTCCGCCACACTCGAGCTCATCTCCTATAGCTTTCGTACGGGCGCCATTAATCCGTTCATAGGAGAGGTGCTGGACCTGGCCAGAGGGAATAAACGGCCGCTTCTGACAGGGGAGATAGGGATACTCGAGGACCATTACGGGCGCAGAATCCATCCCCAGAACAACGCGGTGCTCATAAGCGAAGAGGGGGAGCCGGTACGGACGTATCCCAAGATCCACCTGGCGCCATTCGGCGAATGGTTTCCTTACGAAAGATGGTTCCCCTTCGTAAAGCGCATTACGGAGAGCTTTGGGGCTTCCAGTTTTGTACCGGGATCGGCCCCCTGCCTTTTCGAGCTCAAGGGCAGGCGCTTCGGCGCGCTCATCTGTTATGAGGGCATTTTTCACAGGCTGTGCCGCCGGTACCGCGCCGAAGGCGCCGATTATTTTATCAACATCACCAACCTCGGCTGGACACATACCTACAAGGGGCATATGCAGGGGTTTGCGAACGCCATCTTCCGCGCCGTGGAAAACGGCATCTGGTTTGCAAGCGCCGGTAATTCCGGTTATACGGCGCTGGTGGATCCCATGGGGAGGGTGACATCGTCGATCCCCATTCTTGAAAAGGGGTATTTGACGGGCGATATTGACTTTTCCCTCAATCGAGCTACCTTTTATTCGAAGGCGGGCGACCTCGTTCTTTATCTTGCCCTGGCCTTTCTTGCCGCGCTCTCCGTGGCCATCCTCATCCGGAAACGGGGGCGGGCGCCGAATGGGCCGTTCCCATGAAGATTATCTATCTGACGGACATACACGGCGCTTTCGAGCAGGTTAAGGACCTGCTCTTCGAAACCGTTGCGGACCTGTACGTCGTCTCCGGCGATCTGATCGACATACCCTTCTACAGCATGGACACCGCCATCACCTACCACGAACTGCAGTCATATTTCCACGCAATGCGAAGGAGGATGGAACACGGCGACATGATTATCGAGGACTTCGTGGACCAACTGCTGGAAATGCCGGATGTTCCAGACGAGATACAAGAAAAGGGGACTAAATACCAGCAGTACACGATTCGGGCGCGCCGTGTAATGCAGCAGAAGTACAAGGTTCTCGAAAACATCGTCTCGCTAAAGCAGGGCTCGCAGGTTCTTTGCCTGCCCGGCAATTACGATATGGACCTCAAATACACGTCCCTTCACGAGCGCGATCTGCATCTGCATAAATATGAAATAGAGGGGCTCCTCATAGCGGGATACGGCGGGGCCGACATCTGGAGCGCGGGGATCCCTGAGCGCTATATTGTGCGCTACAGGGCCGGGATCGGCACGGACGATAGCGAGAACGAAATGCACAGATACTTTACCGAGGTCCGGCCGGACATTATAGTGACCCACCAGCCCGCCCATGGAATTCACGACAGGCTGAGTTTCGTGGGGCCGTCGGGTTCGCCCGCGCTAAGGACCTTTTGCGACGCCAACCCTGTATTGCTCTGCCTGACGGGCCACATACACAACGACTGGGGCATGGAGATAAGCGAGGGGACCATTCACCTGAACCCCTCGCCCTTCGGCGAGGTTACGGGAATAACGGGAGACGTTCTGGAGGGGGGGTTTTTCCATCAGATCGAACTGGAGGGCCGCTCGGTAACGAAGATCGATTTCAGAAAAATGGCCGACGGCCGGATATACGATATCGTCGAGTACGTCCGCCATCGCGGAAAATGGACTGAAAAGATCATCGACTCGGCCCGTCTCCACGCGCTCGAACGCAAAGAAAACTACGACAGCAGGATACGTAAATACTCACACATACCGGAGATAAGGCTGTTTAACGAAATAAAGCAGTTTTTCAGGATGTTTCAGACGCCCGAAACCGACGAGCGCGTGGACAGACTGGAACGGGTGGCGAGACTCATCGAGGAACGAATAAACGAGAACATTGCCATGGACATAGTGGGTTCGGTCAACGTCGGGCTCTCCCAGCCCAGCTCGGATATTGATTTCGTTTTGTACCTTAGGTGCGGCGAGGAATGCGGAAGCGATCTGAGCTCGTGCGAGAACTACAGGGGGGCCCGCGATCTGCTGGAGGAGGCGTTGCACGGCGAATACAGCTTCGAGATTGTAGACTGCGTGGACCTCCACGCGGTCGAACGCGGAATCGCGGAACGCGATTACGAGTGCGAGACACTGCAGAGATTCGTGGCCTATCGGTCGATATGCCGGCCGGTGAATTACCGTGTCATCGCTCCGGTCGAGGACATGCTGAACCAGGACCAGGAGTTCAGGAGCGAGATCGAGGGTAGCATCAGGTCATATTTCAAGATATTCGTCACCACCTCCCAGCACATTCGTTCATTCGATAAATATGAGTTGAGGCTACGGCATATAGGAATTAAAATGCCGGATTATATACGAAATAAGATAAAACGCTATTTGCAGGGAATGAGGAGGGAGGACCGGTAAGGACGGCGGATTGGGACAAGCCCTCCGTTAGGGGCGCGAAAGCCTCTGGGGCGCCAGTATACCGGGGTAGGTAAGCCGGACTTAGTCCGCTGAGATCGTAAAAAAGGATGGAGGTGAGGGATGCAGGATAAAACGACTTGTGAGATGCCCGATACCAATCCTTCGGATCCGGAGATTCGGGAAATAATCGATGGGATGAAGACCATCGCGATTGTGGGGCTTTCGGACAATCCCGGGCGCGACAGCAATATGGTGGGCGCCTATCTCAAGGAGAACGGATACCGGATAATACCCGTAAACCCCAACAAGAAGGAAATACTGGGCGAGAAGTCATACCCCGATCTGGCATCGGTCCCGGAAAAAATCGATGTGGTGGATATCTTCCGCACCGTGGGCGCCATCCCGAGGATAGTGGACGAAGCGATCGCGATAAAGGCCGGCACCGTCTGGATGCAGCTTGGTCTTGCGCACAAAGAGTCGGCCGATAAGGCGCGGCTTGCCGGCCTCAAGGTGGTGCAGTCGAAATGCATCAAAGTGGAGCATTCGAGGATCCACGGGAGGCACGAGTTCAACATCACCGGGTGAACGCGCCTCATGCCTTATCGGCGGCCGGAAGATAGAGCACAACGGTAGTACCGTTTTTTTCGGTCGACTCGACGGTTATATGACCGTGGTGCCGCTT
>Ga0116172_10000429_pt1 | contig 43610 bp, 31 predicted proteins | sample AD_UKC083_MetaG_FD_89799 | JGI IMG/M metagenome (GOLD analysis project Ga0116172, IMG submission 89799) | Active sludge microbial communities of municipal wastewater-treating anaerobic digesters from USA - AD_UKC083_MetaG | ecosystem: Engineered > Bioreactor > Anaerobic > Digestate | place: USA... | reverse complement strand
CTTGGTCTGCAGTGGCCCCGCCGTTTGTTGGCTGGGCTGCATCGTTCGTGAGCGTAGGCCGATGGGGCGCGAGGTAGCAGAAGTGATCAAATCTCACGACCTCTGCACCTTGCTGTTGTGATCGTTCGGAATTAGAGGGGGAGCGTCATGGCGTCCGAGAAGATTGGCCGTGTGAAAAGCGGTTCCGGAAAATCCTATGAGGTAAAGTGGGATCCGGTGAGCAAGTACGTCTACGTGTCTTACGCAGGATGGTCCAGTTGTGGAAAAGCAAACTCTGCTGGTGACGCTATGCGCCGAGCAGAAGCGTTTCTTTACAACAAGTGATTGATTGGGAAACCAGTGGAGACTTGGATGATCACAGAGAGGGACAAGTTCGTGCCATGGTTCTGGTGGCAAGCCCGTAATCTTGTCTTCGTGGATGCTTCATCTAGTCCCCGAAGTGTGACTGGTGGAACTACCCAAGTCTTTTTCGAAGAGGGGGGGCGAAGACAGTTCGTACACGAGTTTCCACACGGTCGAACCACTAGTCTTGTGCGGGTCCCAGAGTCTGATGACTTCACTCTTGTTTTGGTTTGTGGTGGTGTCGAGATCGAACGCCGCCGGTTTCGTGTTGACGCAGCCATCTCGTTGGAAGAAAACGGCGGGTCGCAGATAAACGGTAGTTGGGCAGGTGCTTCAGGCGCCTTTGTGGTCGTCTACGATTGGGCCGAGAAATATCCCAATGCGACTGTTTATCCGGTCGAGGCAGCGGGAGTTAAGGCTAAGCAGTTCTTGTGGCCAAAAACCGTCCAGGGATCTGGTGGGTCCTGGAAGGAGATCCTCGTGTTTCCGGTCGCGGACGACGAAGCCTACGGACCTTGCGTTCAGACGTGGATGGCCCCTACCTCGCGAACGGTTGAAGTCGAGTTTAGGCTTCTCGGCAATTGGGATAAGGGCACGGATTACTTGGAAGTCCAACTGACGTTGGCGGACGGCGAGAGTTTTGAAGTTCCTGAGGTCTGGGTAGTAATTCGCGAGCGATCTGGGAGCGAGAGCCTCAGGAAAGTCGTGTGGCACGGTGCCAAGTGCCGATTTACAAGTGGGAATGCCCTGGGGTGGGAACCACAACTGGATGAAGAGATAACGCTGGTGGCAAGGTCGGATGTTCACTTTGTTTCGAGTGTCATCCAGCCGGATGGTAGAAAGGATGTTCGGTGGGATGGGACAGCAGTCAATTACGGGCCTGGAGTCCTAAGACGATCCAAGTATCCGGTGAAGTTCCAACCGCCAGCCCTTTCGGACCGGATGGAAGGATTTTTGCGAGAGTGCAATATAAAACCAAACCGTGTCGGTTCCAAGGCCCGGGCTCTCCTCGTTCGCAGGCCTGGTATTGCCGTTTGGATTTCCCACTCTTGGCTTCAGGGGATTCTGGAGAACGAGACCGCCGTCTCAGCTATATACGACATTCCGTTGCCAGTTCTGCTTGGCTTCTTAGAAGCTTTTGAGAACATCGTCGAACGTGTCTTGGTAACTGATTCGGAAGTTGATGTAGATGAGGTCTTGGAACAATTAAATGTAGATGAGTTATTGGAATCATATCTTGAAGTGCCAGATCAGGTTGAATGTGTTTTCTGGAACCCCCAACTACTGACTATTATTGATAGTCTCGGTATGCCCAGCCAGAGGCCTTGTACTCTAGCTACGGTGATCGGTCAGGCTGTGAAAGGAGATCCCAAAATCCAGGCACGGCTAGCGGCTGCGGGTCACGAAGAACTGCAGCTATGGCTTGAGGCGGTGGCTGACAACCTTGATCTCGGGGGCGTGCTTGACTTGCTTGCTGAGCGCCGCATCAAAGTGGAAGTCGGCTCGTTGAGGGATGTACTAGTAGCTGCGGATTTCCTGGAGCACAGCGGTTTTGATGATGTTGAGTTGCGTTTCGTTGCTGGCACTACATTGCACCGCCTTGCCCAAGAGCTTAGTGAAGCCCGTAGGGTAGCGCTAGACGGCGGGGCCGGTAAAGATGTGCTGGAGGTTGAGAAAAAGGCCAGGAAGCTGTGTACGGAAGTCGCCAAACACGTTGGTGAGCTTAAGAAGAACCGTTCAAATTTCGGTGAAGACTGGTTACCACTGGTTAGTCTTACGACTCAAGATGTTGAAAATCCTGGCGTGCTGGTAGCGCTCAGAGGCATTGAGCAGACATTATCGAAGAACGGAGATGAGCTACTTGGTGGTGACAAGGCCTTTCCTGGGGATATTCAGCTACGGGCGGACGCCATCCTTTGGAGGCGTCTATTAATTAGAGCCAAGACTGTTCTAAAGGGAATCGATGATGCTGTCGAAGCTTTCTTGTATGCCGTTACTTCCAGCGATTCCAACAGCCCTGAGACTTCAACTCTTGAGGATGTCTTGGCAGACCTTAAGGAGGCTAAGACGCAACAGCCATCAAATGGTGTACTGGCGCTTGTTACCAAACTTAATCTGGAGAAAGAACTTGATTGTAAGCTCAAGCAATTTGGCAAGCTAGAGGCACAGGTGGATAAGGTCGTCGCTGATGTGGCTGAGCTACCTGGGAACGTGGCCATCCCGGTAAAACTGGAGACCCTGCAAGCTTGCATAGGGGCGCTGAGTGAGGCTAGAGACGCTGTTGCGCTTCGACTGATTGAGGACAAGGTGTGGGACTCTCTTGTAGCTGACCTTGCCGAGTATCGTGAAGTTATTGGCTGTTTCTCTATACCAGCGCGGGAGCTGATCGCGGATAAGTTCAGTCAATACGAAACACGCGTGGCGGATCCACTCGCTACACTGGAAGACACTGCTGTGGTGCGGGCCGACCTAGACTCCTTCATTAACGTTCTTAAAACGGCTGAGACTGAGTGGCTTGATGCAGTAGCGAGAATACCTGACTCTCTGCGTCGGCGTTTGGAGCTGAATCCAGGGCGCCAGACTATCGACATAATGGCTGGGTTGGTCCAGACCAAGGCCGGCCAGATCGACGAGGAGCTTACGAGTGCTCTCTACGAGTGTGACAGAACCATCGAAGAGTTGCTTACTTATTGTGAACGCTTTGGTGGACACACTGCATTGGTTGAGATGAAACAGCGATTACTGAGCCCTAGTTTTCGCACGTCAGGCGGGCGCTCTGACCGGAATCCGGGTGATATTGTGTTCTACCCTGAACCTCTGGGCCTGCTATTTGAATTGTCCAAATTAGAACAGCGGCTGGCTGTCGCGAATGAGGATGTATGTGCGCTGCATGCTGGTGTCACACATCATGCTAAGGAGGCTATCAAGCAAAAGTGTCGTGAAATTGCAGACGTCTCTGGTGTGGCACGTTCTGTGTTGTTCGAACTCGTTGATGCCAAGTCGTGGGTCGTCTTGTTGGCTGCCTTACAGGATGTATCACGTGTTTCGAGCGTACTTGAGGTGCGCAGGCGACTTCTGTGTGAGGACATGGAGCCCCCCACGATGCTACAAGTGCTCTGGCTTGATGGTGACAATCAGTTGGCTAGGGCACTATACGACATAGACCGTCTCACCAGAGATATTCCCACCCTAGTGAATGATCCTGCCAAGCTTGAGGAAGTCGAAGAGGCGTTGCATAAGGCTGAGCAAGAGAAAGGGAGCCAGGATTGGTTTGAACTTCGAAACCGATTGGGCCGCGAGCTTACGAATCGTGTTTTTAAACTTGGAATGGATCCTAGTTCAAAAAGACTTGATGCCTGGCGCCCCCCAAAGTCTCGTGGAAATCCTTTTCATGAGGCTTTGACGTGGACGTCGCGTGCACTACTGACTGTGGGAGTGGAATCCTTTGGACAAGGTGGTCCAAGGATTGATGGCCAGCCCTTTGATAACATTAACCCAGAGGCTGTGGAGCTCCTCAAGGAACTCCTTCGGAGGTACAAACTAATCTAAGACGCAGGAGGGCGATGTGACTACTGACTCCCATGTATTGTTGCTGTGGGGCGATACACAGGTGGGCAAGACGACCCTACTTACTACCGCCTTTTATAATCCGACTATTGGGGAGATTGATCGTGAGGAATCCGCACAGTCGATTAGCACCCTTTTTCAGGGATTGCGTGATCTTAGTAATCAGAGGCTGACGAAACCGACAGTAGTCTTCCACTATGACGTTGAGCTCAAAATGAAGAGTGGAAAGCATGTTAAGGTTCGTGACATCAAAGGTGGTATCACCCGAACAGTCGACGAAGAATCCGTTCGTGAACGTCTGGAAGGAGTCTCAGTAGTGCTCTTTCTGGTTCAGTGGGATGCAGGTCTGAACCAGATCAACGCCATCAGAGGCGCCTGGGATCATCTGGAGAATGCGCATAAAGGGCTGGTAATCACGAAATGTGAGATGGCTTTGGGCAAGGATGACAGAGCGTGGGATTGCTATGACGGATGGTGGAGACAGTACGATTGGCTGAGAAAGCACGATGATTTAGTTGGGCGTTTTGGGGCGGCGGTTTGGCCTACGTCAAGCTATGGGTTTGACAATAACACTGGTTACCCAGCGGCCATACTGGGGGAATTCGGACACTCGCTACCCTTTAATATTAACCCTCGAAATGTGCATCTTCCCTTCGAGTGGGCGTTTAGTAAGATGGAAGGAGGTTAGGTCGATGGTGCAGCTTCAGCGACTATCGATCTTGGCAAAGCCCTCTCCAGCAGAGGACTTTCGGCTGCTAATCAATCTGGGTTCGTCGGCCCCCCCTGATTCGGTGGTGGCCGCGGCCTCTGATTGGCTTCAAGCTCATATGAGTGCGGATAACGGACAATCCGTCATAGTGGCTGGACCGCCAGAGGATCGATGGCTCTTTCGAGCGGCAGATGAGGAGGGTACGGACAACTCTGGTAGAAAACGTGCCTATATTGCCTTTGGTGCACTTCCTCCTGATTTGGACCCGGTCACATTAACGCGTCTCCTGTTCGGGGCGTTTCGAACCAGAAAACCCAGCAAGGAGGATGGAAATACCTGTACCATCGAACTAGCTCCGGAGTCCGCGGCGAATAATCAGCTCGTTGTTTCTGCGCTTGTATCGCTGGCTACAGGAGCAACTAGGATTGCAGTCTTGGACAACGATGCGACTGCAGCTCGGGTAATTGAGGGGCTTGGTACCGCCCGCATAACCTTCATCGCGTTGATGCGCAGATACCTTCCTACTCGCTGGCCCGAGGGTACCGGTTTAGTCGTGTCAGCGGCCGACTGGGAGCCTCCCGCCATCGTGCGTGGTTGCAGAATCGGTATGTCGAGTGCCGAAGCTGTCGACTTTGGCGGATTATATGATTTGTCCCTCGATACCGGAGTTAAATTGTCGTTGTTGGGGCTTACTGTCGATGGCTTCGCTGAGCAGGAACTGGAGCTGTCGACGGGTGATTCGGGAGCAGTCGATTGGTTGCTTCGTTCACGTGGCGGGCGTCAGACTGCGCTAAGAATTGGTACTGCCGCTCAAGTGGGGGCCTGGCTGAGGAAGGGGGACCTGGGCGAGGCCGACCTAGAGCACGTTGCAGACCGAATTAGGAGCGAGGATAGCACCCTCGTTGCCCGAGTGCTTCAGGGACATGACGATGCAGTCGAACGCTTCGTCAGATTCTTTGGGCCGGGCGCACCGGGCGTGGAGGATGTACTTTCCAGTGACGCTACAGCACTGCTGGCACGATTGCGAGACCCAACTGCTAGGTGGGATGGTGAACTAGCTGATGAGAGTGTCGTCGCGCAGCTCTTGACAGCGGGACTCCTTCGCACCTTGGACACTCCTAGCAAGGCTAGGTTATTGAGTACTCCCATGCGCCGCTTCATCGAGCCGCTATGGCGGGAAGAAATGCGGCGTGAATTTATGCCCGATTCAGTGTTCACCAGCCTGTTTGACGGCTACAGTGGACCGGACCTACCTCCAGTCACACCACCGCGCCCACTGCCAAGAGAGGCTTGGGTGGTAGCGGTTCCGAAAGAGCATCTTTGGAGAGCTGGTGAGTGGGCCTGCTCATCGCGGGACTGGATGCAGTGGTGGTGCGATGCGCTGAGGTGTCACCCCGACTTTGATGAGCGGGACATCCCGTCGCTGGAGTCCGGTTGGTCGCCGGTAGTGGGAGCTTGGCTGTGTGGGGGTATTCGGGATGGGCAAGTGCTCACTCATCAGGCGTTGCTTAAGCTCGCAGCTTGGCGCCGTGAATCTCCCGGGCCTAGCTTGGATTGGCAACTGCGGATTCTAAAGGCCGCTGGCTTGGATTGCGACCGTGGGATTGGTTTGCTCATCTCGGGAGCCACACCTCCCGACATGCCGACGCACGGAGAACAGGCGGTACTGCGCCAGCTTTTGTTGGGCGGCGTTTTGGTTGACGGCGATGTAGTAAGGGCCGTGGCACAGGGAGCAGACGCGTCTTGGCTGGAGGCTGCTGGGTTTGATGCTGCGGTTGTGTCTCTGTTGGATCCGAGACGTATTCCACCGGTAGAACCTCCTGTTGACTGGCCATTGGCTCTTGATCCTTTGCTTGCTAGGGCCTGTGGTGAGTCAGAGTTTTGGCAAAGGTTTGGTGGGCATCTCTCTGCTTCGATGCTTGAGTGGATTCTGGAACGTACTCAGCGATACGAGGGAGGGCAACAAGTTGCTGTGCTACTTGAGGCATACTCACGTGCTCGTCCTCTCCCGGTTGATCTGCTGCGTTTTGCAGCAGGAGCACTGCCGTTTGTAGTCGTTTGTAGGCAGGTTGCTGCGTGGGCTACGCATCGGGGAGCTGGGGAGCAAGAGGCCCTTGGAATTCTTCTAGGAACTACGGTGCTTTCCCCGGAGCTCCAACGCTGGTTGACGGCTGAGTTATTGACGGTGAATCCGACGCCTACATTGCCGTACCTAACCGTTCAGGAGTTGACTGCGCTGCTTCCACTCCTTCATCCAATCCGTGATGTGCTACGCCCCATTCTGGCGCGAAGCACAGAAGAGCCAGGTGAGGAAGCCCTCGCAGAATCACTTGCTGAACTTCTTTCAGTACAAAACGGGCCAATACCACCGGCACCACCTCGTTCCGTCGCTCAGCTTCACCCTAGGCTCGTAGAACGGATAGCGCGGGTACCAGGATGGGAGTCTTGGGCTATTTCTGAAGAGGCGATGGAGCCCATACACGATAATCAACTGGAGGGGTGTGATGGATGAACACCTAAAAATGCTGCGGGCAATTCTGACGCTGGTGCCCAATGTAGACAGGATTGTTACGGGACTTGCAGCCGCACTAATCGACGCACGTAGCGATACAGTGAGGGTTCTAGGGTTGGCACCACGGCCATGGGCGCGGTTTGGTGTCAGGGAAGTAGAGTTGTGCGAGAACGGGCTATCTTCCCAGGTTGTTCGGGATCTCAAGACAAGGAATTTACCGATCTTTATCTTAACCAACTATGAGAGTCGTGATCGTGACGTTGAGCGTGAGGTTGTTTTAAGAGCTATTGGAGAGTTAAGAGCGACGGCTGTGTTCGTTTGTTCGGATGGCTCATTGATTCGTGGTAGCGACGAGAAACCTGTCGAGTGGTCACCACGCCACTTTGTTGATTGCTCGGAAAGCACACATATTTACCTGAAAGGACGCCGATTTACCCAGCGGCTACGCGAGAACCTACCGCTGGAAATCGAGGTAAACATCACCGGAGATGATAGAGACAGGCGGTTTATCGGCATTGAGGTGAAGAACGACTACTCCACCGATATGCCAGAGCCAGTATGGTATAGATTGTCAGGCCCCAATAGTGGGATTCTGAGCATTGATATCGAGGCGTTACCTCACGGTGACCGTTTTGACATCAGCTATGCTGGCGATAACAATAATTTGTCCTTGCTAAGGGGACCGATCCAGAGGGCTCCGCACTCATCGGATCCGCTGCGGGACCTAGCCGTTATTTTTGATCGCACATGTCCAGATCGTGCCGCCTGGAGTCAGGCGCTTGCTGTTGCTGCGGGTTCAATTAGCTGGCTGGCAAGTACTGCAACTGGAGGTGACGATCTCTGGGGCGATGAGAGCCGAGACTCTGGTCGCTTGAATGGCCCAGACTTTAACAAAGTGATTCGTACCGCTCTTGGCGACGCGCTAGCAGGGGTTTTAGAAGGCCAGAGTACTCGGGTTAAGGCCTGGTGGTTTGCGGACACAGCTGGTGAAGGTATAGAGACGCCGGATGGTGTCGAATTGCCGCTTCACACTTATGGGAGCGTTGACGCTGCTATCTTGCATCAGGCATTCAGAGAGTGCACATACTCGCCGGGACTTGACCTGTGGGATCCCGTGGAGGACGCTCTTGGCGAAGCGCTGGAGTATCTAAGGGAAAATAGGGCCGGTCGTTCAGCCGTGTTAATTGTAGGAAACTCACCACCAAATGTACCTGTGAACGATCCAATAAAAAGGCTGATAGAGTCGGCGACAGGCTTCAGGACATCGGTTCGTCGCCCGTTCTCGGATTTTTGGCAAATCCTGATGGAGCAGGCGAGGGATCTCAACATTCGTGTTGTCTATCTGTTTCTGAGGCATTCCTTGGCTGACAATGCAGACACCATTACGGCAACGCTGCAGGAAGACCATCTGAGGTACACCAAACTCAGTATGAAGGTTCGAGAGGGCTTGGCGAGCTACCTGACAGTTGTAGAGGCAGAGGCTGATGCCGAGGGTGTGGCTGATGGAGTCAGACGTGCATTGGAGGCTATTAACGAACCGGAGTCGTCTGAAAGTTGTGTTGAGGTGGAAAACACATGAACAACCCAAATGAGATCGCTAAGGAATGGGCAGATTACGTGAAGCGGGGGGAAGTCGAGGAGTGCGTTCGCATCATCCGTGAGAAGGTTGTTAGTAGTAACGATGGCGATTTTGAGATTGTCAAGCAGGCCCTTCGTTGGCTGGAAAGCGGCTATATGTTGTCATCCGATCAGCTGAGAGCAGTAGAGGAACTGACGTACTTTGATGCAGGCTCTGGGTCGGTGGAGGTTGCATCACAGCGATTGACAGACCTGAGCGACGAACGCACTAAGCTTCAAAACGAGCTCAATTCTTCGCTGAATGGGATGAAGCAGGTTAAGGAGGCCTCGAAAGAAGCCCGGGAGCTTCGTGTAAAGCGCAACCAGCTCCAAAGCCAAAACGAAGTTCTGAGGCAGGAACTAGAACAGTTGGAGGGTGCCTTATTATGACCGATATGCTGACGACCTGGGCCAACTCGTTTCGAGGTAACTCACGGCCCAAGACAATAGCTGCCGAACAAGCGCTGGAGAATGAACTCAATCAGCTCCGTAAAGAGATTGAGGAGTGCCGTAATTACGAAGAACTTGAGGCAGAACTAGTCAAGCTCAAGGATGAAGTCCGGAGGATGGAAGAGGAAAAAGCGGATCTTGAGAAAAGAATTGAAGCAGCGAAGGAGAAGTTGAAAGAAAAGCGGCGGCTTGATACGGAGTCAGTGCTGAAGGAAATTGAGTCCATTATGGCTGCGCATCAGAGCCAACTGGACATGGAAACATTTGAAATGGCATGTCCCTTCCTTGAGCGTTTGTGCAACCCCAAGGAAGTCTCCCCGGAGGAGCTCCGAGGGGTGTTGGAGGATAACAGCCAAGAAATTATAAAGGTACGCTCAGAGCTTGAAAGGAGTTTAAGCGATGCGCACTCAGAGGTTAGCAGGCTGCGAGAACACGTCGACAAGGCTAGCTCGTTAGGGAAAGAAGCTGAAATGCTCAAGGGGCAAATTAGCACTCTTAAGAAGGATCTCATAGATAGCCACGCGGTTGATCCAAGTGTTATCGAAGCCCTTGAGCAGTTATCTCCAAAAGACGCGAAACGTTTTCGTGAGGAGTTCCTTGAGACTAAGAGGCATAGCGCAGAACTCGAAGCCAAGTGGAGGCTTCCCAGGAACGTGCTTGCAGTTGTCTCAAAGGGAGGGGCATAGATGGACTGGGAGCAAATCAAGTTGCGGTTTGATGAACTACAGGAAAAATACGACTCGGGCTTGGATGTTGTCGACGAAGTGCGTGAACTCCGTGATTCGGTACGGAAATTAGCGCACGACCAAGGCGGTGAAGAGTCCACAGACATACCTGCTGCTATCGCGACAAAGGCCCTGTTGGTTCGGCAGCTTCTGACCGTTGGCGAGTTGACCCTACCGGCCGGGGCCGATGATCGTCTGCGTGACCTAGCCAGGAAGTTTGCTGGCTATGTCATTGGTCCTCACATGGAGAGTGACTTTAATTCGGCGGTCGAGAAATATTGCCAAGAGGCTAAGGAAGCGGACAAACTGGTTAGTACTCTTGAAACCCAACTTGAAGAGCTTAGATCGCATGAAACAACCCTTCGTGCGTATCGCGAGCTCTTAGATGCGCTTCTGGCACGTGTAGATGATGGTGGCGCATTAGCATGAATCTTCCGGCACTTAAAGATTTAACACCTTTTCTTGATTCCGAACGCCGTACTTTCTCGGCAAGCGTTACGAGGATTTTGTCATTGACGGAATCATTACCTGCGTTATCATCGGGTACCCAACATGTACTGGAGGGCGTGCCATGAGCTGGATCGTAGACGGAGTCACATATGAATCCATACAAGCACGGGATGAAGCCATTCGCCGACGGAACGAGCGTCAGGCCCAGGCAACGACTGGCCAAGCTAGGAGGCAGGTTGATGAACTTCGTTCTCGCATACAACAGCGTGAGCGAGAGCTAGAGAGTGCTCGGGGCGACCTTCAGCGACAGATCCAGATCAACGAGGAGATCCGCGCCGACGTCTCGCAACTTCGCAGGACTAACGAACGTCTGGAGCAAGCGCAGCGGGCGATGGAGCAGCAGATGGAGGCCGAGTTTCGTGAGGTATACGCGGACATTGAGGCCACCCAGGCGGATGTGGCGGAACTTGAACGTGCCCACCAAGACCATGTCAAACAAGTCCAGAGAACCTTTACGGAAGTTCGCCAAGAGATGAAGCACGGGCTTGATGAAGCCGAGAAGCGACGCCGTGAGACCGAAGAGCGATTGCAGGCTGAAGTCGAGCAAGTGAACCGCAAGGTTGAGAATGACAGGAGGGAGCGGCTTGAGCGGATACATAGCGAGATGTCCCGGGCAGAAGAGGCGGTCCACACCGTTGAGACGGCGTTGCGTGAGGTCGAGGGAGAGCTGGTCACGCTCGGATTAGAAGAGCAGGGCCAGGCCATCCGTGAGCAGCTCGCTCAGGCACGCAGCTCGCTCCAGCGCCAAGACTCGGCAGCGGCCTTGGCCACAGCCAACGGAGCCTTTGGGCAGGTGCGCTCACTGCAATTCAGCGTTCAGAGGCGGCAGGCTGCCCTTGATACGTATAGATCAAGCGTGATGGCAAAGGTGGATCAGTTGGAGCAGCGCCTATCTGGGCCCCAGATCGTCGACTGGTTTCCTGCCGAGGTTGAGGTGGCTCACAACCTACTTGGTCGGTTGAAGGAAAGCGCTGGGGCGTCCTACCAGCGGTACTCTCGGATGGAGATTCAGGCTGACCGTGACGAAAGGATTCTTGATCGCCTGGAACAACAGGTCGATCTTATGGTAGCTACCGCTCCCAATATCGCTGAGCTTGCCGAGGAGCGCAAACAGCAGGCGATGCTGATCATCGAGAAGTTACGCAGGGTCTACGGGCCGCTTTCGTCCTTTGACCAGAGATGGGCTAGGGATAACGACCCAAAGTCGTCACTGGTCCTGAACTGCAAGTTTGGTGGAGCACGAGTTGACGTGCACATTGGCTTAGACGGCGGTTTCACGCTTGATGGCTATGGTCACGAGTCGAACGCGACATGTTCGGCCAAGGCCGAGTCGCTGGTGGCTGAGATTGGGCGAGAACAGCGGGTCAGGCGGCAACAAGTTAGCATGGAGAACCGCAATGCACCTGCACTGGCACAGGAGCGGCGCCTTCCCACGTGGAGCAACCTGAGTAGCTCCCTTGAGGAGATTCGGAGGGAGTTGTGATGGAACATGAGGTGGCAGCGGTTAAAGAGCTCAGAAATATGGTCGAAGGAACCGGAGGCGGCCTAATGGTGCTTCACGGTCAAACGTCTCCGTACTACGCGGGTTTACGTCGAGCGCCTGCTGCAACGCTGTTTGAAGCCGTGCTTACCTTTACTCTGGATGAAGATGGTTACCACAACATCGTTGCATTCACGGGTGCTGGTTCGCATCTTCCCCAAATCCAGATCGATGAACGTATTACCGCCGGCCTCAATGTCTGTGCTTGGTTGGTCAAGGGTGACGCTGACGATGCAAGCAGTCAGAGTCAGCCGAGTCCGTCCCAAGGACCATCGCACGCTGGCCTGATCGATATGAACGATGTACTGCAGAAACACGGAATAGCGGGTCTCAATCGAGTTCTGTTCATGGCTCAAGACATGGAGTGGGCTGAAAGGCTTGAGCTATTCTTAAAAGAGGTGGAGCGGAGAGCCGGAGTGGTCTGGAAGGACTCGGGGCATGTTAAGGCAGAGGAAAACGCTGAGTTGCCGCGCTGTCTGGCCATCGTCGACGGATGTTGGCTTTGTCCTCAGAGTCTTGAGGAGATTAATTTACCGGTTCACAGGCGGACGACGTTGGGGGCGCGCTTTTCCTCCTTTGCCAGAATCATCAAGCAGTCGCCCTTAGATTTGCTCATCCTTGCAACGGATCCGAATTATGGGGCGGCATTGACTAGCGGCGGGTTTATTGAATACGCGCTACATACCGAGCTGAATGCAAGATTCGGTCACATACCCTCTGATGAGCAGCGAGATGCCCATGTTCGGACTGCACTAAGAGAGGCGCCTGTTCTTAGATGGGACTCGCTCAAGAACATCGAAATGGCTAGAGTCCAACCAGATATGCCGTGGGGACAGTGGCTGCGTAAATCGCAGGATTTGGCGGATATGTACTTAGCACTAAGGAAGGTGTCGCCTATGGTACCGGGTAAGATAAATAAAGTTATCAAGATTGTAGACGGTTTTCAGATTGAATATTCGGATGTACTTCTGGAGCACGTCGCAGGATACGACGATGTCAAAGAGTCCGTCAGGTCGGTGCTAGAAATATGGAGTAATCCGGAAATGGCGAAGCAGTATGGTCTTACAGGGGCCTTCGGCCTTTTTCTGTATGGCCCAGGTGGAACCGGCAAGACCATGATGGCTAAGGCTATCGCCGGTGAGCTTGATCTGCCCTATATATATGTTCAAGTTTCGGAAATCATGGATAAGTACGTCGGCGAGTCATCAAAAAAAATGGCGCAGCTGTTTGCGGCATTGCGGACAGAGGAAAAGGTGGTCGCCATCTTCGATGAACTTGATGCGCTTCTGGGGACTAGCGAAGGTTCAAATGAGTCAGAGGCGAAAGAACAGGTTCGAACGACGTTCAAGCAGGAACTGGCAGTCAGAGATCCGAACCACCGGCTATTTACCATAGGAACGACTAATAGCCCTTGGTTGATAAGTTCGGCCGAGATGCGCAGAATCGGAGAGCCTAGGTATGTAGGTCTACCCAACGAAATCGCCCGCCGTAGGCTGTTTGAACTTTTCTTGCGAGATAAAATTAAGAGGCCGGTGGCTGCCGACGTCGATTTTCAGGTGCTAAGCCAGAAAACCGAGGGTTTTTCCGGAGATGACATCCAGAAGATCTGTGAGTCTGCCGCGCAAAAAGCGTTCAATGAGTCTAAACAACACGGCAAGGTGGTGGACATCACGATGTGGCATCTGCAGCAGGCGATTAATGGAAAAACCCCGACGATTAGGCAAGAAGAACTCGACAGATTCCTAGCCTACCAGCAGAGCTTGACAGGGAGGCCATAGCGACCGTGGGAGATGACCTGAGACAAGGGCCCCAGATAACACCCCTTCGTTTGGCTCACAGCCTGGGATCGCTGCGCCCGACTCTACACAACGGCCCAGGCTGGCGAATAGGAATCTGGGTGCAGGGATGCAGTCTCTTGTGCACTGATCAGTGTCTGAACTCGCACTTTCTTGCCAGTGATGGAGGCCATCTGTACAAGCCCGCAGAGGTTACTGCAGCGATTCTGCGAGTTGCTTCCATTGACTTCAGACCGGTTGAGGGCGTTACGGTTCTTGGCGGCGAACCTACGGATCAGGCCGTCGCGCTGGTACCCGTGCTTCATGATCTGCAGGAGGCTGGGTTTACTACCATGGTCTACACAGGTAGCACGCTGTCAGCCCTTCGGCTCAGGGGGGAGCCAGCAATTGACGCCCTCTTGGCAGCCACTGACCTGCTGGTCGATGGTCCGTTTATCCCGAAGCTATACGACGAGTCGCTACCATGGCGTGGGTCACGCAACCAGCGTATCCATTGCCTAACCCAGCGGTACGACGATGCTGCGCTGACCGCAGCGTATGATCGGCAGGGCAAAGGCTACTCGATTTCGGTCGGAACTGATAGCATCCTATCTGTGAGCGGACTCCAGGAACGTGCTGCTGCAAAGGACATTGAGTTAGGGTGTTTACATTTCATCACTAGGGAGGGGATGGCACATCATGGGTAAATACCTCGTAATTGGCCCAAGTAAAGCTGGTAAAACTGCGCTCTTAGCGACGCTCTTTCACGCTTCTATGGATAGAGGGATTGCTGGGAACAATCCCCTAATTCAGGTGGTTGCTGAGAACGAGCCGATGCTGAACCTCATTAACACTGCAAGACAGACAATTAGGATAGGCCAGCATCCTGTTTCAGCCACGGACGTGGTGACGAAGCTACAATTCAAGCTTATCACACGCAGGAAGCTATTTGGCTTTATACCTATGCCGCAACAAGAGTCGACATTTCAAGTCTGGGATGGGCCCGGCGGAATGCTGTTTCCAACAATGGACGAGAACGTCGATCAGGGGGATAGTCAGCAGATTCGAGCGGAACTGATTGATGCGTTGCGGGAATCCGACGGCTTCATGATCTGTTTCGACTCGTCTAATCAAAGTGACCATATGGTGCTTGCGATGTTTGAGCACTTGCCAGACATCATGATGAGGGCGTGGGAAGGGAATCAGTTCCGCGGTCGCGTGTGCTTCTGTTTAACGAAAGCCGATGCTCTCTTTTACGATTCTGGGACGAATGCGAAGAAACAGACAGAGGCTACAAGTGCGTTTAAATACGCGTCTGACATCCTTCCGAGCGCGGTCATGGGAACACTTCGTAACTATTGCCTTCCTTCGAGTGCTGTTGGATTCGGCTGGACCTCGGTTTACGGCTTTTTGCCCAAAGGTGAGCCCAACTACGACAAAGACTACGATGGGTTGCGTTTGAGGAGAGACGAGCAGTCGGGGATCAATGTGGGACGGATTGCCGACAACTGGCGTCCGTTTAGGGTGCTGGATCCATTTATATTTCTTGCCACAGGACGCAAGGGGGCTATGGAAGTCGTGAAGGCGCGGCATCTTATATAAACAGGTGGGTGGTATGAACATGCAGGTTGCAATTGTAGGTCCAACTAAAGCTGGTAAGACCGTATATCTTGCTTGTTTATTGCGTGCTGCATTGGCTCCACGCATTGTAGCACGCCCAATCAGGGTGCGTCCTGACCCGGAGAGTCCGGCAGCCATGAGGCTGAGTAAAGATGCGGTAGAGATTCTCAGGGGAGGAGCACCTCTAGCGACCACTGAGGTGACGGAGTTTGAGCTCTGGGCTGATCTCCCAGGCTCGTTGTTGGGAGGATTGGGAAAGGACCAGTTGCGCCTTCGTATGGTCGATATGCCTGGTGGAGATACTATGCCACCACCTGATTGCAGTATCCCCATTGAGGTGCAGCGATCAGTCGCGGGCGCTGACGCCTTACTGATTGTTATCCCAGCAGATTCGTCTGTTCGCCCCGAGGATCTCGGATCAAGGCTGCAACATCTCGTCAGTACATCCATGGGGCTTCGCTCGTATGGAGTTGGGGCGTATCCGTTTCAGCGTGTGGCGGTCGTATTGACTATGTCGGAGTTGCTGGTTTTACAGCATGGGTCGGCAGCTCTTGGGGTGATCGAGGGGCTAAAAGCCGCTGAACAGGTTCGGGACCTCTGTGGCTCCGATTTTGTTCGGGAGGTGCGGGCGTTAGTTCCTCCCGGTGGAGACTGGTATTCTCTAGTCTCGGCGTTTGGTTTCGACCTAAACACAGGTGAGGTACCGATCGAGAGTACTGCCCTGGGTTGGCGTCTTCGTTTGAATGGTGCATCGTTCCTGGATGAGTGGTGTCCCTATCGGGTCTTCGAGCCGCTTGAGTTCTTGGCTCGGGGAGTCTGCTGGCGGGAGGCTTATTAGTGGGAGCTCCAGTTTTATTGGAGCAGAATGTCTGATGGAAGCTCGTATTAATGCTACTTGACCACCGGGTTGGTCGGAGTTAGCCTGCGGCGAGCAGTTAGAGGTTGCTTAGCTATGGCTCTTAAACCTTTCGATCATCGCGTATTGCGGATTGCCAGTATCGTTGCTCTTGGTATGGGGATTATTTGGTTCCTCCTAGAATATTTCCTAACCGGTGGGTACTCCCAGGTTGGGGTGTACGTGCCGGGCGTCGTTGCGTTTGCGATTCTGGGCGGTTTTCTTGGCTTGGCGATTCGAGCGCGTACCAGTATGGCTGGGGAACTCGCCGTCAATACGGAGCTGACCCAGGTGGTAGTTCTCGCTGTATCATTGCTCCCGGCCCTTTTCCTTCTCGTCTATGCTGTGGTATTTGCGGTCTCTGCGGCAATTGTTACGTCTTCATGGGTGCTATGGCTAGTTTTCTTATTGTTTGCCTGGATTGTGCAGCTGTTGATCTGGGGTGGACTAGTAGCCAGTCTAGTGGGGGGGGTGGGCGGGATTGCGGTATACTTTGTAGTGATGTCCATCCTTGGTAAAATTATTGGCGATGCCTTCATGAGTCCTTGGAACTGTAGTTTCCCGAACTGGGTCAAGGATCTAGGAAGCAATTTGCCAAGCTGGCCATTCATTGCTAGCGCAATTCGCGCTGCGGAACCCGACCTGGACCATGGGTTTATAGTTTCTTTACTTTTGACTATCGTTCTGGGGTTAACTGCCGCCCTGGTAGCAGCACTGGTCGTTCGGTGGATCCGCCAGCGCTTGATGAGGCAGATTAGTTTGCGACCGTACCTACCAATGGCGGCGGCTCCGGTGCCTGATGAGGTGCCAATGTTCGCGCAGCCTATGCTGCTGCCCATTGTTGTGTACGTTTTCTTGGCGTGGAGCATCGTTATTTTTCGAGTGGTGTTTTAAACATGAGTACGAGAACTTTGACACTTTGGGACCATTCTTGCCGGGCACTTCGGTTCCTCAACTATGAGGTCCATCTGATCCAGCATGGTATGGCACGTTTTGCTGGTAACCATCCTTGGGTCGGTGTACCGCTGGCGACGATCTGCCTAGTACTTGTGTGGTCAGTGTACTGGGCCGTTTATCCAGTTCTGGTGGTCGTGACCATACTTGCTTCGATTGTTCGTCTCCTCAAGCGGTCATGAGAGGATTATGATGGAGAGCAGGGAGCCCAGAATCATGCGCTGGCAACGGTTCCAGTACGGGAAATTGGTGCAGTCGGTTGGCGGCCCGATCCTTCTAGGCGCCGAGCACCGCTGTACAGGTAGCAGTAGGAACTTTCCACAGGAATTGACCAAGTTTTGTCATCCATCAAAGCTGGGTCTTGGAGAGCGGAGTTGGACGATTTGGGAGAAATGCCCTTGGGCAAGCTCGGGCGGTTTTGCGACCGCCATTGGAGTTGCTGATGGCGTGCCGTGGGTCATCATAGTTAGGCAGCGCGAGCGCTCGGAAGCGGGAGATGGCATCGATGGACGGCTGTACACTGAGGCGCACTACATCGCATGTCCGGCACCGGACTACGACCCCGCTGTGCTGTCCGAGGTCGCAGCACAACTTCATGCTGAACCACTGATGTCTCACGACACGGATTTGGCACCCCTTGAGGTAGCTCTCGACGTACCTGATCGTGAGCTTCCGGTAGACTGGCTTACCAAGGTCAGCACTATTCTTCGTAGCGTGATATCAGGCGTTCCGATCAGCATTCAGGACTGGCAGACAACACCGGAAGAGTTCGTGGAGTTGGCCATATTGTGTTTCGCTGCTATGCCTAGGACGCTTGCGTGGCGAGTACCGTTCGGGGCTGGCATGATGACCATGGACGGAACCATGGCCTTTGCAAGCGGGATGATAGCCCGCGGGGGGTTACGGATTGTTGGGGGGGAGTGCAAGAACGAGCGCGAATACGACCTATCCATCGGGGACAAGTACCTAGAATGGTTGAAGAGTATCTCTGGTACTTGTCGTACCCGAGCTGACCTTGCCAAGGCTATAGCCAACCATCTTCCCGAGTTGGCTTCGTTTGATGCGATCAAGCCGGAAGTGCCGTGGGGCAATGCTGCGAAGAAGGTTGTTGAAGTGATTAAGGAGTGGGAGCGATTTCGTGACCTACTCGATCTTCTTGATAAGGGCAGACCCGTTCGAGTCCGTCTTGACTACGAGTACCTTCGCGGTAGTGTACTAGCCGAACTGGCGGATCGGGTTGCGACAACGTCATCTCGTGACGTGGTGGACCTTTTGGCCTCAACAGCCGCCTGGAAGGAAGAGTGGAGCCAGTTCATTAAGAACGGTACGGGCCGGGAAGTGGACTTTCGCAAGGCTCTAGCAATGCTCTTTGGCGCTAATCCCATAGACGCCCCTGAGATGCTATCGCAAGTCGCTTCGGTTGAGCTTTCACCGCAGGTTCGTGATGCGCTTCTTATCCGCCTCAACGAGGCGCTCAATCGGGCGGATAGTGGGATGCCTTGGGTGCCGCTGGTTTGTTCTCGTAGCCAAGCTGCCGACTGGGTAAGAGTCTGGGTTAATTCTGTTGTGCCACGTCTTGTCTGGCTTGGACTCGCCGATTTCTTTGCTAACAGGACTGGAAATCACATGACCCTTTTGGAGTCTCTTCAAGAAGAGGCGGTCACGAAGATGGTTTTCAACCTGTTGGAATGGCAATCCGTCGACCTAAAGGCGCTGGAAGCCTTCATGGGGAATGTGACGCAGAATGATGTGAATACATTGGAACATCTGGTTAATAGGGTCGCGAATAGGAGCGTGTGGCTGGCTCTACATTTGGCAGAAGTAGCTGCTGAGCGTCATCGCGTTTGGTGCCCCCTCGGGCGAGAGATTATGAATGATGAACCGCGTGCTCTTGGAAGCGCTTCATTGGATGTTTTGGCGCGTGCCCTCTTGAGCGAACTTGCGCAGAACGAACGCTTGTCGATAGGCCCGTTTATGACCAAGCTTCTTCTGGGCCAGTGGGGCCTCTTGAGCTCCGATCCAGCAGCCGATGTAGTAGCTAAACGGCTTGCTCCTCTTGTTGGAGACCCTTACGCGACGGTGGCGTTTGGTTATCCCCCTAGGGGGCAATCTGGCGATTTTGCCGCGATAGGCAGGGATTGGCTGAAGAAGTCGAGCTCGGATGAGTCCGAGGAGGTTGCGAAGAAACTTGTCCAGCACTTCTTCGACTTCGAAGGTCATAACCGTGAAGTCATTCTCACATCCCTCCAGGAATGGTACAAAGCAACGCGAGGGCAACCTAGCAACGCAAAAGATCTTGGAGCTACCTTGAATCTTTACATACAAAGGGAGTGGCGTGAGTCCGTCAAACTTTCCGAAAAGCAGCGTCTTTCACTTGTCATCGCTGTAAATATGGAAACACGGTCATCAGGGCGGACAATGTCGCTTAATCGAAATGAGATGGCGGCCCTGCTTGATGTAGTCCATGATAACCCTAAGGAAAGAGCGTTTTGGGTGCATCGTATTGCAGCGCGTGGCTGGGAGCGGGAAGAGGGGTGGCGCTGGGTTATGGGTAACGCGGGCAAGTGCAGTAGTGATGAGAAAGAAGCACTTCACCATGTAAGTAGGGTGACGTTGGTCAAGCTTATCCTAAAGGACTTCCCTATTCCCCGTAATCTCAGCTCAATTGATCGTATCGGCTTCAAGGACGTAAACGCGGCGCTCGGCCCTGCCAAAACGAATAGGGTGGGAATGCAAATGCGTCATGATCTAACCGCCGCTCGTAAGTTGCTGGCTTTTGGGAAGAAGGCGTCCTCCAAACCCTTGCTTACCGCTGTTGCGCAATGGATTCTTAGCGTTGCCCATGCTGAGAGGATCAAGCGCGAAGATGTTGAGAGCGCTGTGAATCAGAAGGACGGGTTCTTAGCCCGCCTTATCGGACCAAAAAGCCCACCCAACGAAACTCTTGACCTTTTGAAGGAAGTGCTTTCCGAATTGCGGCCAGAGTCCCCCGCTGACTTCGTTAAGGCCCATTGGCCTAAGGCTTCGTCGCGTTGAGCGAGGGGCCTTGGCCAGATGGGAAAAGCTGGCTGGCTAAGATATTAAAACTTTAGGTTTGGCCACAAAGAAATGCACCATTCGCCAAAAAATACTTGACGAGTCCGGATTTGCGGTGATAAATAGGCTCTGCTATGGTGGCGAGACGTACCGCACAGATTGTCTTTGGATTGGTGGCTGCAACGCTTATTGCGCTGTTGTTGGTGTCCGATCTGCGATCATCACAGATTAGCCTGTATGACGAGCTTGAGCGCGAATATGATACGTTGAGTCAGATTAATGCCCAGATGGCGCGGGAAAACGATGAGTTGGTCCGTAAGGTCGCGATTTCAAAGGCCTCGGGGGATTTGTCGTCTGTCGAAAAGACAGTGCGTGAAGTGTTGGGCTACGTCCGTGAGGGCGAAATCCTAGTCATCCTTCCTGAATAAAATCCGTTCCCCTCAGTTATCCGTTCCCCCTAGTCACCTGCGCCCCTTAGTATTTCTGCCAAGCCTAAAACCCATTCGTGAAGGTGCCCGTTTGTTGCTACCAATCCATTCATTTCCAAGATCGGCTGATTGAAGCTTAATGCTTGGCCCATCTGGTCCGTAACTATGCCGCCAGCCTCGGTAATTAATATGGTTCCTGCGGCTAGGTCCCACTCTGAGCGGGGGTTAATCGTTAGGGTGGCATCAGCCAAGCCGCAGGCTATGTGGGCCATTTTATTGGCAATAGAGCCTTGTGCGTAATAATCGGCGATTCCATCTAAAGCCTTGAGACGGCCTGTTTCCGTTTCAAATCGCGACATTACCAAGCGGCACTCTTTGGGGTCGCTGCGGTTGGACACTCCACTAGGCCGGCCATTGACCAAGACGCCCTGGCCTTTGATAGCGCTTACAGTTAACGGTAAAAAGGGATTGTGTACACAGCCCCAAACTAGGCCGGCTCCACGCCGCCACAAGGCAACGCTTACCGCCGCTTCAGGGTGCTTTTTCATCAAGCTCCTGGTGCCATCAATTGGGTCAACTATTAAAACCTGATCGGATTCCAAGCGAATTGGGTCGTCAGCAAGCTCTTCCGTCAGATAGGCCGGTTGCCGTCCCACCGGAAAGCAGGCCAAGAGCGTATGGTGCAAAAGTGCATCCGTTTCCCGGTCAAGATTGGTGTGAGGATTGTCTTCGCCAGGCAGCGTTCCTGGCAACACCTCAATCCTTGCGGCCTCGGTGACTATGAACCTACCCGCCAGCACAATCGCCGCTTCAAGATTAGCTGCAAGTTCTTTGGTCATTGGGGGCCATCATTAATTTGGGTGTGGGGATTTTCATCAAGCATTAAAACCAATAAGCCGCCATCGACAATCTTGTCGTGCTCGATCCAAAGCTCATTCAGCGCTTGGCCGTTAAAAGTGGCGGACCGAATGTATCGCAGCCCTTGCGAGGCGCCTTGGGCCTCTATCTTAAGGTCCCCACCAGGAAGATGTACCGTGACTTCGTCAAAAATCGGCGTCGTTATGTAGTACCCTGGAAAGCACGGCCAAGGATAAAGTCCAATCGCCGAAAAGACGTACCAAGCAGCCAAGGTACCAGCATCATCGTTTCCGACCAGACCTTCAAAAGTTGGCTTGTAGTTGGTGTCTAAAATGTGTCGAACCCATTTTTGTGTTAAATCCGGTCGTCCAGCTCTTATAAACAGGTAAGGGGCGTGTAAATCAGGTTCATTACCGTGGAAATAATACGACCCAGGTAATTCAAAATTAAATGTTTCTGCGAACTTATCAAAGAAGAAGCTCAGCCTTTCCAAAAACGGCGCGTCACCACCAAAAAGCTCACGCAATCCAGACTCGTCGTGTGGTACAAACCATAGCCATTGCCAAGCCGACCCCTCAGTATATTCACCGCCACTGAAATTAAACTCCTCGGGCTCAAAACGCTCAATCCACGAGCCATCAGCGTTTCTGCCCCTGAAAAAACCAGTTTCAGAGTCCCACACATTGACGTAATAGCCTGATCTCTCCATGTAACGGTCATAGTCTTCATTGTGCCCAAGTTCTTTGGCCAATTGCGCCATGCAATAATCATTGAATGCATATTCAACCGTCTTGGATACTGATGTGTCGCGGACATCTGCAGGCACATAGCCGAGCTCTAGGTAGGCCGCGATGCCGTCTCGCCCCCCATAGGAGCCAGGCGGAAGTGGGCCGTCAGCCGTTTCACGCAGGGCAGGGTAGAGCTTGTCCATGTCAAAGTCCCTAACGCCCTTTATCCATGTATCCGCAGCCACGCTGGCGCTGTGCTGGCCAATCATGCTGCCTGTGTCCCCCGCGGCCATTGGCCACTTTGGCACATAGCCACCCATCTCAACCATCCAAACCAGTGAACGCATCATATCTCGTTGCCGTTCAGGCCAAACTAGGGTTAGCAGCGGGTGCTGGGTCCTGAAAGTGTCCCAAAACGACATGTCGGTGTAGTAGGTCCCATCCGCTTGTCCGACTGTATTTTTGAAGCCTTGGAACTGGCCATCAACATCGTTCCATATGGTTGGCATCTGGAGCGTATGATAAACGGCCGTGTAAAAGTTTATCTTTTCTTCGGCTGTTCCTCCAACCGTTTCAAACAGCGCCATTTCCCTTTCCCATGCATCCTGGGTTTGCGCCTTTATGCCCTCAAAGTCCCAATCTGGCATTTCGTCAGCCATGTTACCTTTCGAACCCTCAATGGATACCGTTGATAGGCAGACTTTGAACTCCACCACGGGCGACGCAGAGGTATCGAATTCAAACCACGCTCCATAATTCGCTTTATGTTCGTCAGTTGAAACCTCGTTTGAGCCAGGGGCTAGCACTCTGTTTAGCCAAGTGCCGGAGGCGATTGGTTTTTGTAAAAATTGCATTGAAAAGTACAAGGGGAAACCGTCAAAGCGGCCTGAAAACGCTCCATGCACCCAGTTCCAGCCTTCAACCTTGTCTTCGTCAATAGTGACCGCACCTCCGCGTGAGATTCCATCATCCAAGGTGGCGGCAGGGTCCAGGATTATCGTGTTGGTCGAGCCTTCACCCAAAAATGTGTAGCGATGGTGTGCACATCGGGTCGTGGCAGTCATTTCAACTCGAACAGATGGATTGTCCAACGTTACAGCGTAGTAACCGGCAGTCGCAACCTCGTCGTCATGTGAGAAGGTCGACTTTGCACCAAAGCGACTTGTCATTTCCTCGGTCATGATATCCACTGGCATAACCCTGATGTTTCCGTAGTCTGGTACTCCAGTTCCGTGCAGGTGGGTGTGGCTGAAGGCGTATATGTATTCGTCTTCGTACCTGTAACCGGCGCAGTGCTGAAATGCCGGGGCGCCATATCTGTCTCGGGTATCTGGACTTACCTTCACTAGCCCAAGTGGTGCGGTGGCCCCAGGCAGCGTGTTGCCAACATTACCCAGAGCGCCCCCTGTGCCGATGAATGGGTCAATCCACCTCACGAGTGGCGGCTCGTCGTGCCCTGGCTGTACAGTGTCCTCCACGTCAGCGTCAGGTTCTGCCGTATCCAATTCGTCCCCAGGCGTCACATCAGCATCGTCGTTCGAAGAATCTTCGATGACCTCAACATCTGAATCTGTTTGGATATCTGCTGCTGTTTCTGGTGAGGCATCTTCATTCATAACATCGTCAAGATCATCCTTGTGATCCGAGCTTCCGCAAGCCATCAGAGTCAAAACAATCGCGATTGCAGTGATTCGAAAATGCATTTGTCCCCCTTATTCGCCTGACTCGTCTGAAATCCACCGATAGACTGTGGCTCGCCCAACGTCCAGTGCGCTGGCCGCTTGGCTGATGTTGTTATCAAACAGTTCCAAAGCCCGTCTAAAATACGCCAACTGCAAAGCCTTTATTGGAGCAACGGACGCCTTATCAGGAAAGGCTGATGCCAGTCGCTGCTGCAGCGAAGACCCAGCCATAAGTAAGGATTCAACACTTGGAATTCCTTGAGCTCTGTGTGCGCCCAGTGCGCCTATGAGCTCGGCTGGGCTGATTTCTTCTCCTCTGGCTATGATGACCACGTGTCGGACCAAGTTTTCAAGCTCTCGCACGTTTCCAGGAAACGGTTGGCTTTTCAACAGCTGCACGGCGACTGGGTCAAATCGCTTGATGTCTTTTCCTTCCTCTTCGCTATAGCGGTGCAGGAAGTATTGCGCTAAAACTGGAATGTCAGCTGGGCGCTCACGCAAAGGCATCAGTTTGACAGGGAAAACAGCCAGTCGATAGTAAAGGTCCTCTCTGAAGTTGCCGTTTTGGACTTCATGCCACAGGTCTCGGTTTGTGGCCGAAATGATTCTGATGTCAACGCTAATGGACTCTGTTCCGCCAACCCTTTGAAACGTGTGGTCTTGAAGCACTCTTAACAGCTTAGCCTGTAGCGTTTTTGGCAGTTCCCCAACTTCATCAAGAAAAAGGGTGCCTTTATGTGCTGCCTCGAACTTTCCGGCCCTTCTTGAAACAGCTCCAGTGAAGGCTCCTTTTTCGTAGCCGAACATCTCGCTTTCCAGCAAGGCTTCCGGGATTCCAGCGCAGTTGACCGCAACAAATGGCCCCAGATTTCGGTTGCCGCCCGCATGAATCCCTCGGGCGACTACTTCTTTTCCAGTGCCAGATTCTCCTTCGATCAGAACCGAGGCTAAGCTATTAAAAACCGAGCGCAGCGTCTCCAAAATCTGCTGCATTTTTGGAGTGACCGTAATAAATTCTGGAAATGGATTGGGGCCGCTTCTGCTGCTTTTTAGGTTTAAAAGCTCTTCCTCCATGGCAAGTTTGTTGAACGCGTTTTTAACTGCCACCGAGAGACGGCTTCCAAGGTCTGGCCCCTTTTCGATAAAGTCAAATGCCCCGACCTTTGTGGCCTCGACCGCCATGTTCAAGGTCGCGTTGGCCGTAATAAAAATGACAGGCGCCAGTGGTTGACTGGCCCTTATCTGGTGGAAAATTTCCAGTCCGGTCGCATCAGGTAGCTGCACATCAAGCAAAATTACGCCCAAAAAACCGGCTTCCACCGTTTTAAGAGCCTCTTTACCAGTCATAGCTGTGGTTACATTGTAGCCATCTGAGACCAGCTGCTCGGTCAACATCTCGATTAAGTTAGGATAATCGTCGACGACAAGGATTTGACGCTTAGTCAATATCTGCCTCCTAAAGAAGACATTTGATTGTACAAGGCTGATCTGAGTTAAACAATGATTTCGGCTAAAATCACGAGAAGCGCATCCCCGGCCGGTTCCGAGGAACCGGCCGAGAACTAAAGGGGGGAAACAAGAGAAAAGAAAAATGGGGAGTCAAACTCATCACACGCAGGTACCTGTTGCAGGATACGTGCCAACTGTGTAAGTGGTTGTAAATGTTGATGGTTAAGTCTCCTAGAGTTTCGAGTGTGTTTCAAAATGAAACAGGATTTTTTATGGATATTTTCAGTAGCAGTTATTTGTTTTAGTGAATGTTCGAAATGTAGCGTTGGTCCTAGAGTTATAGGGTTTGTATTATTATGGAACAGTATTTGTTAGTGTGTTTTAAAATGAGATTTTGAACTGGTTTTGGCCTTTAATATGTGTGTTGATTTGAGAAATGACAAGAATAATTCCAGAATATAGCTTGGTTTTGCCGTCATGCTGGTCATGGCGAGACTGCTTTGTAATCCATGTTTTGGAATGCAAATACTGAATTGCCTGAGGATTTGTTAATGCTTAGATTTTTTAATAAATATCTGCAATTACTATGCATGTGTGCGTTATTGGTAAGTGCTGGCTGCAAATCTGAGGCCTCACCACCAGCCCCTACTGCCGTACAAGAGGTCGAACCCGCTCTTGATGAGAAAGGCGGCCCAATGAACAAGGAAAACGCAGTGGATAGCTCTGGGTTGGCATCCGCCCCTGCCCCCGCTCCTGTCCCTGTCCCAGCCCCCGCTCCTGTTCCCGCCTCCACCCCCACCCCCGCCCCCGCTCCCACCCCCGCCCCCGCCCTAGCCACCACAAAGGCCGTCTTCATCACTCCAAAAGGCCGTCAGTCCTCTTTTACCTGCGAGATAGCACAAACTCCATCTGAACGCGCCACCGGCTTAATGCACAGAAAAACTCTCGCCCCAACCAAAGGAATGGTCTTTGTCTTTCCCCATCCAGAAGAACAGATGTTTTGGATGAAAAACACCCACATTCCCTTGGATATGATTTTCATTTCAAGCGATGGGGTTGTCGTTGGTGTCGTGGAAAACGCAAGGCCGCTATCAATGGAATTACGAGGGGTTTCGACTCCGTCGCAGTTTGTGGTAGAGCTTGCCGCCTTTACCGCTGGAAAACACGGCATAAAGGTTGGCACCAAGGTGGGTTTTGACCCGCCACTACCAGTGGTCCGACGGTGACTTTGAACCAGTGCGACGGTGATTTTTGAATAGTTAAACGAAGATTCTATAAGCCAAGCAGGACTGGCTCGAATCCAAAACTACTTGCCGCCAGTGATTTTGTTAATAAAGTCCATCACTGTGTTGGTTGCAGCTTCAGCTTCCAGATCCAGCAGCATCTCGTGGCCACTCTTTTCAAACCATACAAGCTGTTTGTCCTTGGAGGAGACTTTCTTGTAGATAATGTTGGCAGATTGCGGGTTTACAACCTGATCCTTCTTGGACTGCAGGATAACTATCGGGGCCTTCACAAAGGAAAGCATGTTAGTCATGCTCTGTGAGTAGTCGTACAAAGAAGCAAAGGACGACGTGGCGAACTTTGGATAGTTGCGGTTTTCCTTAGCAGCCAGGGTTTCATCGTTGTATGCCTTTGGACTTGGCCAGTAACGAACAACCTTAGCCAACATCGGGGTCATGAAAGCCATAGGATCGGCAAAGCGCAGGGCCGCCGCTACCAGGGCCACGCCTGCTACCTTGTCGCGGTGTCGAGCTGCAAGCTCCAAAGACACTAAGCCACCCATTGAAAGCCCGACCACGACAACGTTTTCGACTTCCTTATAGAGGTCCAGCAGGGCGTTTTCTGCATCTTCGTACCAATCAGCCGCAGTGGTGCCTTCCATGTCCTGATACTTGGTTCCATGGCCCCTAAGGACTGGGAATCTGTAAGGTAGCTTGGCAGCATCCAAGGGCTTGACCAATGAGTCAACGCAGTGGACGTCGGATGTAAACCCGTGAAGCACCAACACGCCATATTTGGCCTTACCCGTCTTCTTGGTGGGCGATTTGCTGTAGGCGTAAGGTGGCAGGAAGCTAGGCTCAGTCTTCCGCTCTAATGGCAGGGTCACAGGCACATATTCGCGGCTGTGATCCATCAGGCCAGAGATTGCAACCATGACTTCCTTGGTCATTTTAGCCAAGTCTTCCCTGGTAACGTCCTTCATTGACTTGTTGAAGGTGATTGGCTTGCCAAAGTTGACAGTGATTGGAGTTGGTTTCGGCAAGGGAAGCTGTTCCATTCTTGGGTAAGCTTCAGGCGGGAAGGCTTTGCCAGTTCCTGACAGGCCCACGGGAATGATGGGGGCTCCGGTGGCCAGCGCGACTCTGACTACACCACTGTGGCCACGCAGTAAGCCTGTATCGTCTTCAGCATCCCAGCGTGGAATGTCCTCTTCCCCTGGAATGGTGCCTTCAGGGAAAATAACAACGGCTTTACCATTGGCGACTGCCTGGGAGATTTCATCGAGACCGCGACCGCCACCACCACGGCTAACATATATGGAGTCGGTCAAGTCGAGCAAGCGGCGCAGCATTGGCCATTCCTGGAATTCTGACTTTGCCACAAAATAAAGACGACGCTTGGGGGCTGTTGCCAGAATTTGAACATCAAGCCAAGATCGATGGTTTGACGCGATAAGGCATCCGCCTGTCGTTGGGATGTTTTCCTCGCCAAGAACCTCAAGGTTGTACTGCGCGTCAAATTGAAGGCGAAGCGCGGCTTTCATGCCCTGCGCAAGCTTTCCCTTCATCGGCTCGTACAAGCCGTACCTGTCAAGCAAATCAACGCCGGTCCCAACGACTTTGTCCACAGGCATTAAAACCTTATTCAGCAACTCATAACGTTCCACGACGAATCCTCCATAAAGAACCCATAAAAGATTTTGTGGTACTAATACACAAGGCCCTTAGGTAACCACATGCCGGGTATAAATGTCGGTCTTTTGACACGTCGCGTCAAGAGGCAAATGAAAAAAAGCTGCTTTTTCTTATCTACAACAGGATTTTAGCCCTGTCTTTAGTTGGAAGTTAAAAAGCAGTGTTAAACTAAAACCCCGGTTTGTTGACGGGTTGTGAAATGTGGGGTGTGACATGGTTGATGCTGGTTTGCTAGGCCGTTTGGAAAAGATAGTGGGCGAAGGTCACGTTATGACCGGCTACAATGATCGGGCAGGACATGCTGTTGATCAATGGGCTCGCTTGCGCATTGCGCAAAACCTTTCTTCCGCTCCTGAGGCGATCCCTGATGTCGTAGTAAGACCCAAAGATGTAAATGCTGTTACCAAGCTTCTTTCGTTGGCTAATGAAAGTTTTATTCCTGTCGTTCCTTTTGGGATGGGTACTGGGGTGTGTGGCGGAGTGATGGCGGCCGAAGGTGGCCTTTCGCTTGATTTGTCTCGGCTGGACAAGATAGTCAAGATTGATGAGCTGTCTATGGTTGTCACAGTGGAGGCGGGTGTTAAAGGCTCGGTGCTTGAATCTGCCTTGGCTGCCCGCGGGTATACCCTTGGTCATTGTCCGATGTGGATTGGCGATGGCACTGTTGGTGGGTGGGCTTCATCAAGGGTTTCAGGTTGGTTTTCATCGGCCTATGGTGCCTTTGAGGACATGGTCGTTGGTATGGATATTGCCCTGCCTGATGGGGGGGTGATCAGTACTGAAAACATCCCCAGAGAATTTGGCTATCCAGATTTTCGCCAGTTCTTTTTGGGTGCCGAAGGGATGCTTGGTGTAATTGTTCGGCTGCGCCTGAAAATTTCCAGAATTCCAAAGGTTCGCCGTTTCAGGACCTATCGCTTCATGGATTTGGATATGGGGCTTGAGGCGATGCGTAGGATTATGCAGCAGGGAATGAATCCATTCGTCATGCGCCTGATGGACCCCTTTGAAACGTTGGTCAGTTACTTTGGAAGTGGCGGCGTTGCGCCCTTTTTGGAGCAGGTTAAATTCTTCGAAACGGTCAGGCGTTTGCTGAAATTGGACTTGGAAGGCGTGTCGGATTCCCTGCTGTGGCCAACGCTGAAAAGGCTTTTGGAGCACCCATTTTTGGTTAGGCATCTTTTGGACCATGCTCCCATGGCCTCGATGCTCTTTGTTGGTTTCGAGGGGGATGAACAGGCAACCAAGGACGATCTTGACGAGTCAAAAGACCTGATTACCAGGGCCACAGGCGTGCCCCTTGGTCCTGAACCCGCGGAGCATTGGTTTAAAAGGCGCAATCAACCGCTGTCGTACGATAAGCCAATCTTTGACTCTGGCGGTTTCGTCGAGACCTTGGCAGTTGCTGGTTTGTGGCGTGATTTGTCTTCCATTTATCACAAGGCAAGGGCCTTAGGTGGGGTCAGGATTTTGATTCCAGCCTTTTTTTCCAATGCCAGTCAGGAAGGTGCCGTTTGTCACTTTAGGCTGCTGGGTATGGCAAAAAGTGCTCAAAGTGCCCTGGATCTTTACGATTGGGCCGTTCCCAGAGTGATAAAACAAGCCATGGCAGAAGGCTCAACTGTGTCCTACGGAAGTGGAATTGGGCTTGCCAAACGAGACTTCATCGAGGACGACTACAGGGGTGGAGGGCGCCTGTTTTGGGCCCTTAGACAGGCTTTTGATCCGCAACTTCTGATGAACCCTCAAAAACTGTACCCAACTACAGTGCCAGTGGCTGCTAGTAAGCAGGATGAGATTGTGGGTGGCGGCAATATCTCTCCTGTGCTGACCATGACCTGGGATCACCGTTTGCTTGAGCAATCAGTTGTGACCCCCGAGGTGCCTGAAGAGATAGTTGAACTGCTGCAAATAGCCCGAAGATCCGACCTGAAGGTTGTATGTCAGACAGGCGAACGCGTTTCAAAGCCCAAAAATTCCGATGTGAAAACTCTGACGATAAGGCTGGACCAGATGGATCGGGTCATTCATATGGACCCTGTTTCCTGCACCGTCACCGTGCAAAGCGGCATGTCGATGATCTATCTCGAAAACTTCCTTCGTGAAAAAGGCTTCACTTTGGGCTATGCCCCACGTGCTAGGCTTTCTTTGTCTGTTGGGGAGTATCTAGCGTCAGTTGCTCCTCACGAAGGAAGCCCTCGTTATGGCACAGTTCGTGACAACTGCATTGGCTTGTCGGCGTTTTTGGCTGATGGTCACCAGTTTTCAGTCAGGCCTGCACCTGGCAGGTCTGCAGGCCCAAACCTGATGCATGCATTCATTGGAACACGTGGACGTTTGGGAATCATAACTGCGGCCTGCTTCAGGGTGTTTCCTTGGCCAGCTGTCAGTGATGCTGTGGCATTTGGTTGTTCAGAGCCAAAGCTGGCTGTAGCCGCAATCAGGGAAATCCTGTTGCAGGGAATAAAACCTGCGTGGGTGCTGGTGGTGCTTCGCGCTCCAGGTGGTTCGCGAAGTCGAAGCCGGGTTGTCATCCAGATGGAAGGTTCCAGACGTTATGTCAGCCATGGGATGTCCGTTATCAGAGAAAAGATTGAGCCTCTTGGTATGACACCGGAGAACATCAGGGCAGAAGAACGGCTGGTCCCTCCGCCAAAACTTTATCCTTCGGTTGAACGCTTTCTGCCCATGGATCAGGTGATGTCTTTGGTCCAACGGTTCTCCCAGGACGAGTCTCCACAGTGTCCCGAGGTGCATGTGACTCACTTTTCATCTCAGGGGGCCACAGTGAGACTGCTGCTTCGTGATCGTGCGCATCAGGTTCCTGAAGATTTGGCGTCTGTTTTTGAGGCGGATGGCACTGATGAACCTTTGGCAAAGGCCTTTAGCGTTATCAAGGCGGGGATGGATCCTGAAGACCTTTTGCTTGAGTTCTAGTTCCGAGCCTTACCTTCCAAGTTATGTCTGGTTCACGGCTACATATGAATGGGGCGGTCTAATGCTGCCAGGGCGGCCTCTCGTACGGCCTCGGCCAAAGTTGGGTGTGCGTGACATGTTCTAGCCAAGGTCTCGGCACTTACACCAAATTCAATGGCGGCTGTGGCCTCTGCAATCAGGTCGCCTGCGCTTGCGCCCAGGATGTGGACTCCCAGAATGCGCCCTGTTTTTGCGTCAGCTAGGATTTTGACCTCCCCCTCGGCCGCGCCCAAAGTAATCGCCCTGCCGTTTGCACGGAATGGGAACTGCCCGACTTTGTATGCGACGCCTTGCTCATTCAGCTGCTCTTCAGTGCGCCCAACGGAGGCCACTTCTGGGCTGGTATAGCAGACTCCTGGAATCGCGTCGTAGTTGACATGACCTGTACCTGTGTAAAGCCGTTCAACGCACGCCACGCCTTCCTCATGAGCCTTGTGGGCAAGCATCACGCCGCCGATGACGTCTCCGATGGCATAAATGCCGGGCGCGGTCGTCGCCCAGCCTTCAGAAACTGGGATTCGTCCTCTGCGATCCACTGTAATTCCAACTGATTCCAGCCCCAGGCCCGCCGTGTTAGGAGTTCGTCCAACTGCGACCAAAACCTTGTCGGCGACGATTGGATCGCCACCTTCAACTTCCACGGTGCATTTACCATCGCCGTTGTCTTTAGCGCCCACAACCTTGGTGCCTAGGCGCAGCTTCATCCCTTGGCGCTGAAGGATTTTTCTTGCAGAGTCAGCAATCTTGGCGTCAATCCCAGGCATGATTCGATCCATGTATTCCAGGACTGTCACCTTCGCACCAAGCCTAGCCCACACAGAACCAAGCTCAAGTCCAATGAAACCAGCGCCAATCACGACTAGCTGCTCTGGGACCTCATCCCATGACAATGCCTCGGTACTGGTCCCAACGCCGCCGCCAATAACAACCCCAGGCAGGTCAGCCGAGCGACTCCCAGTGGCAATAATGATGGCGTCGGCCTCAAGCGCCGTTTGCTCGCCTTCACCGTTTTCCACAACTACTTTACCAAGGCCATCAAAACGCCCCTTTCCCAAGTAGCGGTCGATCTTGTTTTTCTTGAAAAGCAATTCGATGCCGCCAGTCAGGTTTTTTACTATCTTGTCTTTGCGCTTCATCATGGCGGCCAGATCAAAGGAAATATCGCCAACCACCAAGCCATATTCCTTCGTACGGTACTTCAGCTCATCAAATCGGTGGCTGGATTCCAAAAGCGCCTTACTTGGAATGCAACCCACACGCAAGCAAGTACCACCAAGCAAAGGCTCTTGCTCGATACAAGCGACATTTTTGCCAAGCTGAGCAGCCCTAATAGCGGCCACATAACCACCAGGCCCAGCCCCAATCACAATCAGATCATATTTTTTTGTTGCCATGAATCCGCCCCGTTTGTTGTCTAGTCCCTGACCACCAGAGATGCTGCGATCTTTTACCCCAAAACGAGGCTTTTCGCCATGATTGGTGACAGGGGCAGGGACCGGGACAGGAGGCAGGGGCAGGAGGCAGGGGCAGGGTTTGCTTGCGGTGGGTGGTGGGCGGTGATTTTCGGTTGATTAGAAAACGTTGGTGCGGTATCGTTTGCCGCCGATTGTGGTGTGCCACTGGAGGGGTAGTCATGGCGCGTACGTTTGAAGGCAAGTTAAATGCTAAAGGCCTGAAATTTGCCTTGGTTGTTAGCCGGTTTAATCACTTTATAACTGACCGCCTTGAGGAAGGGGCGATGGACGCCTTGTTGCGCCACGATGCTAATCCAGACGATATTGCTGTATATCGTGTCCCTGGGGCTTGGGAGATTCCGCTGATGGCCCTGAAAGTCGCGCAAACCAAGCAGTATGACGCGGTGATCTGCCTTTCTTGCATAATACGCGGCTCAACCCCGCATTTTGATTATGTTGCAGCCGAGGCGTCCAAGGGTATCGCCACCGCATCGATACAAACTGGCGTTCCAATTTCGTTTGGGGTGCTTACTACTGATAACATTGACCAGGCCATTGAAAGGGCTGGTACTAAGTCTGGAAACAAGGGATGGCACGCGGCAGAGGGTGCTATTGAAATGGCAAATCTGTTGCGTTCTATCTGAACCGATAGTTCTTTGACTGGTGGGTGTTAATGAGCATGCGACGACGAGCTAGAGAATGTGCGCTCCAGTTGCTTTATATGTGGGAATTTCATCGCGGCTTTGATCCTGCTGCGACTGAAGCTTTATGGCTGGATAGAGGTTTTGCGGACGCCGGCATTCGTGAATTTGCCAACAAGCTGGTCAATGGCGTTGTTGCGAACATAGATGAAATAGACGAACTCGTCAGGGTAGCGTCACTTAACTGGCGAATTGACAGAATGGCCACAGTGGACCGAAATATTATCCGGCTGGCAACCTATGAGATGAAACAATCGCCAGAAACTCCACTTAAGGTTATATTAAACGAGGCCATTGAGCTTTCTAAAAGATACGGCACTGAAGATTCCAGTGCTTTTGTCAATGGCGTTTTGGACAAGATTGGGTCAACATTACGTCCTGGTTCCAAAAAATAGGGTGCCTTTTAAATGACCATCTCGTTTGTAAAACCTAGCTTACAAAGTCTTGATTCAATTCAAGCCGATGTACTTGTGGTTGGGTTGTATACAAATGAACGTCCTCCCATGGGGCTGACAGGCCTGCTTGACTGGCGTCTTTGTGGCTATGTTTCAGATTTGTTGGTTGAGGACAAAATATCGACGGCTGTCGGTGAAGCGACACTTTTTCCATCATATGGTCGGCTTACTTTTCCCAGGGTTTGCGCTTTTGGTCTTGGTGATCCCGACCAATTCACACCTGGCGTGGCCAAGGAAGTGTCGGCACGCATCGTTGAGACCGTCTACAAATTACGAGTAAACTCTTGCGCGTTATCCTTACCAGGCTCGTATCGGACCAACATCGCTCCCAGAGTGCGCATGGAGCTGTTACTGGGCGAGCTGACCAGGGTTTTTAGCGCCCAAGAGCCTACTTTAGACTTTGCTACCTACCTGATTGAACCTGTTGACCTTCACCGCGAACTTAATGAAATTGTCTCTGTGGCGACTAGGCAGTGGCGAGGCATCTGGTAGTGGGTGCGGCTGACCTTGCCGACTGTTGAAGAAGGGACATATGAATCGCAGGCGTCCTGATACAAAAAAGCGAGCAAGTAACACTTCGGATGGCCGTCAAAAGTCTGATGACTTGGCTTATGGAATCCACGCAGTTCAGGAGCTTTTAAATAAAGGCGGCCAGCAGATTCGCCAGGTTTTGGTGGATTCTGGCGCTGGGGCCGGGCCTGCCAAGTTGGCCCAACAAGCCAAAGATATGGGGCTTGAGGTGCGGGTCCTTCCATCCAAGGCCTTTGGGGATTTGGCCAAAGGACGCCCTTTTCAGGGAATTGCCGCGAAACTGGCGCCTTTTGAGTACGTCGACCTTGACCAGCTAATCGCGCCTGGGCAATCCCGGCCCTTCTTGGTGGCCCTTGATCAGGTCCAAGACCCCCAAAATTTCGGGTCAATTTTGAGAACGGCCGCCTTTTTTGGGGCCGCCGGCGTGATTATTCCCCAGGATAGACAGGTTTTTGTAACGCCAGCTGTCATAAGGGCCTCAGCTGGTGGCGCAATGAAGGTGCCAGTTACCAAAGTGGTGAATCTGGCCAGAGCCTTGCGAGCTTGTACTGATGCGGGATTTACTGTGATTGGGGCTGCAGCTGCTGGCGGTGTCACGCCTTCAAAACTGCCCCCAGAAGGTCCTTTTGTGCTGGTTTTAGGTTCTGAAGGGGCTGGCCTTCGTCGGTTAGTCCAAGAATCCTGCCAAGTGTTGGTTACGATCCCTTCCCCTGGGGAGTTTGAATCCTTGAACGTTGGGGTGGCTGCAGGAATACTGATGAGCGCACTTGTTGGCCACTAGTCCAGGTTTTGATGCCAGCAGCTGTCATCGGAGGCGTTGTGCTAAAAGAGCCAAAAATGGTTTTTTGCGATGAAGATGGTGAATTATACGACCACCCCTTCTACAACATGGCGGTTGATGATGGATACAGCATCAGAGCCCCTCATGAAGAAGAGCTAGTCTACCTGCCTGAAGGTAGTGATGTGTGGCTGCTGCCTAGCAGGACCCCTTATGGAATCAATCCTGAAACAAAAGGGGCTGAACTTGTTGGTGGTGTTCAAGGTGTGGCCGGTTTTGCAAGCCCAGCTTACTTGAGGTTGGCCCTACCGGCCTACGTCAGCGAAGAAGACGCTCCCGTCTTGCCCTTGTTTGCTTATGCCCCCCTTGGATGGTGGCGAAACAGGCTGGTTACCGCGGCTGTCAGAGTGGATAAATCAAGGCGTCAGGACCCCTGTCTTTTTGACCGTGATGAAGTCGGGCAAAAGGCCAAAGAATTGCGCAAAAAAATGCCAACTAACAGGCTGGTTCAACATCTTGAACACTGTGCAATGGTGTATGGATGCAGGGCGGCCCAGAACTTCTTTTTAGGGCGTGAAGAAGGGCCGCTGCCAACTTCACCAGTCTGCAATTCAGGGTGCGCAGGTTGCCTTTCCGCGTCTCCAGACAAAGGGGTTATAGCTCCGCATGATCGAATCTCATTTGTGCCAGAACCTGAAGAAATAGCAGAGGTTGCATGCCTGCATATTGGAAGGGTCAGAAACGCGGTCGTCTCCTTTGGCCAAGGCTGTGAGGGAGAACCGTTGATGCAATGGCGCGTCATTGGCGAGGCCATCAGGTTGATTCGCAAGCGTACAAAGGCTGGAACCATAAACCTAAACACCAATGGAAGCCTGCCTAAAGCCGTTGCATCGCTTTGTGAGGCAGGACTAGACGCCATCAGGCTTTCAGTCAACAGCTTTCAAATGGCCAACTACAGTGCCTATTATCGACCCAAGGGATATTCCTTGGCAGATGTGATCGATAGCGGTCGTGCCGTTTCGGAATCTGGTGGCTTTGTGTCAGTTAATTTGCTGGTTTTTCCAGGTTTTTCAGATCGAGAATCCGAGGTGGCCGCGACCATTGCTGGCTTAAAACAGTGCAAGGCGGATCTGGTTCAGATGCGCAATTTAAACATTGATCCCGAGGTATATCGCGAGCTTATGGTTGGTGATCCTGAGCCTGTCGTTGGGCTTAGGGCATTGATGCATGAGATCGAAACAGGCCTGCCCGACATTCGATTTGGTTACTTTAACCCCCCTGTAAGGACGTTAGTCAAACGCCGTCGGGCCGCAAAAAGTGGACACTAGCTTTGCTTAAAGCAACGTTTGTGGGTCCACATCAATACTGATACGAACCTGACCATGGCCATTTCCCACCAATCGATACAGTTTCCACAAGACCGAGTTGATGGTGCTACGTTTTGGTCCTTTTAACAAAATGTGCAATCTTGTCCTGCCCCTAAGGCGTTGAATGGCCGCCATTGAGGGGCCCAAAACCATGATGTTTCGCCCATCTGGCCCCTCGGTTGTCCCGAATTGAGCCAGATATGACTTGATGCGCATCGCCTCTTGCTTGGCCTCGACCGCGTCTGGGGATGAGACTTCAATGGCTGCCAGGAATGCATGTGGAGGGTAGCCACGTTCTTTGCGCAGCTTGTTTTCAACCACTGCAAACCCCAGGAAATCATGGGCAGAAGCAAATCTTAAAGCGTACTGCTCAGGTTTAAAGGTTTGGATTATGACTTGGCCTGGGCTTTGGCCGCGACCAGCTCTGCCTGCAACTTGTGTCAAAAGCTGAAATGTTCGCTCACTTGCTCGAAAATCCGGAAACGCAAGTGACTGCTTGGCAAAAAGCACTCCAACAAGCGTGACCTTTGGAAAATCATGCCCCTTGGCCACGATTTGAGTGCCAATCAGGATGTTTGTGTCACCGTTTCGAAAGCCGGTCAGGATCTTGTCCAATCCTCCGCCCGTCGCGGTGTCCGAGTCGAGCCGCGCACACCGCGCCCCAGGTATCAAGTTTGCGATTTCCTCTTCAACTCGCTCGGTGCCAAACCCGATTATCGACAGCTCTTTCGCTTGGCAGGTTGGGCACTCCTGCAAAACTGGGGATGAATAGTCACAATAATGACAGGTCAGCTTTTCAGGCCTCATGTGGTGCGTCAAGGTGATGCTGCAGTTGGGACACTGAATCGCGGTGCCACAGGTTTTACAAACGATAAAACGTCCAAAACCACGGCGATTTAAGAACAAAATCGCTGACTCACCCCTGTCGATGGTTTGACGCAAGGCATCTCGTAGGACCAGCGAAAACAGGCGCTCGCCTGAAACAGACTCGCTGTAGCGAAGGTCAACAAAGGTGACCTCGGGCAACGGTCTGGCCTGTACGCGATTTGGCAGCCCCAAGTACATAAGCTTTTTGTCATGGGCATTTTGAAACGATTCAAGGGATGGGGTCGCCGAGCCCAAGACCACTGGACATTTTGCAATAGTTCCACGGACCAGCGCCAGATCCCTTGCGTTGTATCGCAGGCCATCAGACTGCTTGTATGTAGTTTCATGCTCTTCATCGACGACTATCAGACCAAGGTTGGAAACTGGCGCAAAAACCGCTGAACGCGCACCTACAACCACCTTGGTTTGGCCTGCCAAAACCTTGTCCCAGGCCGCAGCCCGCCTAGATTCAGGCATGGCGCTATGCAAGATGGCCACGTGGTCACCAAAGCGCTCTTGAAATCGCTGTCTGAGCTCTATCGTCAAGGCGATCTCAGGCACCAAAATGATGGCCCCCTGGCCCATTTTTAAGGTCGCTTCAATCGCACGAAGATAGACCTCTGTCTTTCCAGACCCTGTGACGCCGTGAAGCAAAAAACCAGAGTATCCCTTGCCAATCGCAGCCAAAATGTGGTCCAGCGCCTTTGATTGATGCTCGTTTAAGATCAATGGTGACGCCAACTTAGGAAACTTTACTGGCCCAGGCCCAAGCGCGTCACGTTCCTCAATTTCCAGGACTCCGCTGGCCAAAAGCCGCCTGACGATGTCGCCACCACCTTCAACCAAGGCTCTGGCCTCGCTGATTTCAATGGCACCAGCCGCTTTTATTGCCTTGATGACAGTTACAGTGCGGTCTGATTTGGGGGTCCGCTGCGGGTCTTTAACAAATCTGACAAAGCGATCCTTCTTTGGCGCCCGCTTGGCAAAGACCGTTGGCATGGCCGTTTTGGCCACAACCCCAAGGGGGGCAACGTAGTATCTGGCCGTCCAAGAAAGCAGTTCCAACAGGTCCTTGGGCCACGGCGTCCTAGGGTTGATCCCTGTCAACGGAATCAAGACAGGATCATCTGGAAGGGGAGGGCGGACATTCAAAACAAGCCCATCAACTGGCCTTCCACGAACCGAGCATCTGACCTGAATCCCCTCTGAAACCTGTCCTTCAAGCTCCTTTGGGATCAGATAGCTGTACGTCTTTGCCAGCGGCAGTAACAGCAAGACATCTGCCACCATTTGACAGGAAGTCCCAGCAGTTTTAAAGCTTTTAGGCGTCATTACATACCATGTTTTTGCAGGCCGAAGGCTCAATTAGGCCAATTCCCCTTAGTGTAAGGCATAACCCAAAAATTCCCGAATGCGTGTTGCCCAAAACTAGATTTTGACCGTCTTGCAAACACTATCTTGTTGCTAACACTAGACGGTGATTATTGGCTTTTCGCCATTAATGCGGTGATTTTGGGCAAAACCAGATAAACTCCCGGGCGGCTGATTTAGAGGAAGTGCGTGTATAGCATTGACAATATCTTAGAAAAAGCCCGCGAGTATATGCCAGACGTGGACCTTGAGCCTGTCCGTGCTGCAGCAGAGTATGCTGCGAAGATCCATGAAGGGCAGTTCAGGCACTCAGGCACGCCGTACATCATGCATCCTTTGGCTGTTGCCGACTTGGTGGCGACTTTAAAACTGGATGTAGCCAGCCTCAGTGCGGCCCTGTTACATGACGTCATTCATGTTGCCCCTGAACGCTCCGAAGAACTGGAGCAGCTTTTTGGTTTACAGGTCGCCAAGATAGTTCAAGGGGTTACAAAGCTGGACAAGTTCCAGTTCACCTCGAAACAAGAAAAGCAGGCTGAAAACTTTAAAAAGATGCTGATCGCGATGTCCAAGGATATTCGCGTCCTGCTGGTAAAGCTTTGTGACCGATTACACAACATGCGCGAGCTAGAATTCCAGAGTCTGGAAAGACAGCAGGAGATATCTGAGGAAACCTTAAATATCTATGCACCCTTGGCCGAGCGCCTTGGAATCTCTTGGATCAGAACTGAACTGGAAGATTTGGCCTTTCGCCATTTGTGGCCTGCTGAATATGCCTCGGTCAAGGAGCAGTCTGAACGACGCTTGAAGGAAAGAGCCGATTTCATCAAGGACGTGATTGAGACCATTCAAAAGACCTTGGAAAGCAATAAGTTAAATGGCTTTGAAGTGTTTGGGCGTCCAAAAAACCTTTATGGGATCTTCAAAAAGATGAAAATCCAGGGAATAGACCTGGATCGTGTTTATGACTTTGTCGCGTTTCGCGTTATATGTCGCGATGTTAGTGATTGTTGGTTGATACTTGGTTATCTGCACAATATCTGGACCCCAATTCCAGCTCGCTTTAAAGATTTCATAAATCTGCCAAAGCCAAATGGGTACCGTTCGCTGCATTCCACTGTGTTTGGTCCTCAGAATGAACCCATGGAGATTCAAATTCGAACATGGCAGATGCACAAGGTTGCGGAATCTGGCATCGCTGCACACTGGTCGTACAAGGAAGGTGGCGCTGCCAACAGGGAGCAGGAGCATTTTAACTGGTTGAAACAATTGATTGAATGGGCTCAGGAAGTCAAAAGTCCAGATCAGTTTATGGAGGCCGTTCAAACAAGCTTGTTTGTGGATGAAGTATTTGCTTTCACCCCAAAAGGCGACCTTGTAGTTGTCCCAAAAGGTGCGACAACGTTGGATTTTGCCTATGGGATTCACACAGAAGTCGGCAACTCGTGCACTGGTGCCAAGGTCAACAATCGCCTAGTGCCACTGTCCACTAAGCTTCGTTCCGGAGACTTAGTCGAGATCATGACATCTAAAAACAGCCGGCCAAAACGTGACTGGCTGGGGTTTGCCACAACTACCCGAGCCCAAAGCAAGATTCGCCAATATCTGCAAAACGAGGAGCGCAAGCTTGCCCTTGATAGAGGGCGTCAAATTTTGGAAAAAGAGTTCAGACGGCACGGTTTCTCAATCAAAAAAGTGCTCAATGGTGGCGAAGATGAAAAGAAAATCCTTGATACCATGCGTGTTGGCAACATAGAGGACCTGTACCGGGCAGTAAGTTCAGAAAAGATACTTCCGCTTGATGTAGTCAAAGTGCTTCGCCCAGACGCCACCCCAACCGAAGACACGGCACTGGAAGAAGAGCGGCGAGCCATCCACATGGCGCGCCTGATGAAGAAGCAGCATCAGGGAATCGTGGTGGACGGGTTGGAAGACGTCATGCTGAAGATTGGCAGATGCTGCAACCCAATTCCAGGTGACCCAATCAAGGCCTTTATTACCCGTGGACGTGGCGTGACGATTCACACTTCGCGCTGTCCGACGCTGAATGCCTCTGCCAAGGAACGCGTTTTACCTGCACACTGGGTTCAAGGCGCTGGCGGCGTGTTTGACGTCCCCCTTTTCATAATGGCAAGGGATGAGCAAGGCGTCTTGGCCGCGATTACCAAGGAAATCAGCGAGCGAAAATCTAATATCTCATCAGTTCTAACTAAACCTGTCGGTGATGGTAGTGCCGAAATAAAGATGGTTTTACAGGTTGAAGATCAGTCAAAACTTGATGGAATCATAGGAGCCCTTGAAAGAATCAAGGGGGTTTCAGCGGTTGAACGCATCCGCCAGTTTGGTTAGTCCTTTGGTTTTGCTCGACGATTTTGCCCTTAAATCACCAATAAAGCCCTTTATCCTTCGCTGAACAGCTCATTTCCTGTACAATTACTGCCGGGTCGGTTTTGGGTAGGAAAATGAAACGAATTCTACTGTCTGTTTTTGCTTGTTTGACGCTGGTGGCCTGTGGCGGGGGGCATGTGTCTCCTGGCCCGGGAGATAGTGGGGATATCGACAAGATAGACAATGACCCGGATTCGATTACGCAGGATGATGGACAGCTTGACTCATCTCGGGACTTACAAGGGGATCGAGACCCTATAAAACCTGAAGATGATGGGCAGCTAGACATTCCTGATGCTGACCCTGATGCCGATGCTGATGAGCAGGAACCAGAGGTCGAAGAGGATGCTGATGCAGAGGTAATCGACCCTGATGTTGATGCTGGAGATACTGACATCGACCCAGATACCTGCGTTGGGCCTTGGTGCGAGGAGTGTGGGACCTCTGAGCACTTTTGCTCGGAAATAGTCCGAGATTCTGACACTGGCGAATGTGTGGAACAGCTTTTGCCTGGATTTTGTTTCATCAATAACCAGTGTTACATCATGAACCAGCCCAGTCCGAACTATCAATGCATGTTTTGCGTGCCAGACGTAGACCCCTATGCATTTACAGCAATCGATAAAGCCCCTTGTGAAGACGGAAACCCTTGCACTGTGGGCGATATGTGTAGTGCTGATGGCCATTGTATTCCAGGTGGCCCAAACAAGTGTGATGACAACAACGAGTGCACCATAGACAGGTGTTTCGATGGTCAAGGGTGTGTAAATACCGTCCAAGTCGGTCGGGAATGTGACCCTGAAGACAAGTGCGTTTCAAACCCACAGTGCAATGCCCAAGGTGAGTGCACAGGCTATAGGAAGAACTGTACTGACAACCGGAGGTTGTGGGACGGAACGGTGGTTCCAAACGATTGTACAGATGATTTATGCAATAAAGACACAGGGGAGTGTGAGTTTGTCCCCAACAATAATTCCTGTGATGATGGTAACGCTTGTACTCTGAATGATACATGTTCGAACGGTCAGTGTATTGGCGTGCGTGATTTATGCGACGATGGAAATCCATGTACCAAGGACACCTGCATAGATGGTCCTAAGAGTGGGTGTGTTCACCAGAATAACTATACCGACCCATGTGACGATGGAAATGCATGTACCGTCAACGACTACTGCAACGGCGATCCTCTCGTTTGTGCAGGAGTCCCACGTGTTTGTAATGATCGTAATCCGTGCACCGTTGATTCGTGTGATCCTGATACCGGCTGTGTCTTTACGCCTATTGATGGCGGAGCCTGCAATCCCACTGGGGGGGCAGACGCTTGCCACGTGAACTACCGCTGCGTTCAAGGCGAGTGTGTGGGTGAGCCTAGAGACTGTGATGGTGGTCATGTGTGCAAAATCTACTGGTGCGATCCGGCCAGAGGATGCCAGTCCAGGTCCAACTTTGGAGCATGCGACGACGGAAACGCATGCACAGTTGGGGAAACCTGCAACTCCGAGGGTGAATGTAAGGTTCCAGACCCGAATTTGGACATGTATAAACTTGACTGCGATGACGGAAACCCATGCACCCACGATAGGTGTGATTCGTTGGTTGGTTGTATACACACCAATATTTCGGGCCCATGCCATGACAACGACCCGTGTAGTCAGGTTGGCAGCGGTTACTGTAGAGCCGGCCAGTGTATTACCGAAACTCGTGACTGTGATGATGGTAATCCCTGCACTATCGACTCATGTAACCCTGAAGGCGGATGCTTCCACACAATTCATCATGGGAGCTGTGAGGATGGCGACTTGTGCACTGTAAATGAGAGTTGTGTAGATGGTTTATGTGTGGGAGGTGTCGACAGGGACTGTGACGACGACAACCTGTGTACCATAGATTCTTGCGACCCCAGATACGGGTGTATCTATGCTCCTTCCGGAGCCAAAACCTGTGACGACAAGTCTGCATGCACGATTAACGATAGATGCGACGGCCAGATTTGTTTTGGCGATCCCATTTTGTGTGAAGACAACAATATTTGCACCGACAACACGTGTGACCCAGCTGTTGGGTGCCAGTTCATTCCAAATGACCTGCCTTGCGATGACAACAACGTTTGCACTTACGATGACCAGTGCAGCGAAGGGCAATGTCGTGGAATCTCAATGTTCGAGGACCCTGTCAACAAGGTCATCAACTTCTGGTTTGGTACAACTGGAAATCAAGGCCATGGGGTTAACGTTGATGGTGACCAGACAACTTGCTCGCCCAAGGGTAATTGTGCTCCAGGATTGGGTATTGATAATGCCTTTGCGGAAATCTCCTTTTTCTTTAACGATGCCTTTACTAATGCCACCGCTGCTGGTGATAACATCCTGTTAATAGAGCACGAACCCGAGATTAATACCTCGGGCGT
>Ga0116172_10000422_pt1 | contig 43970 bp, 36 predicted proteins | sample AD_UKC083_MetaG_FD_89799 | JGI IMG/M metagenome (GOLD analysis project Ga0116172, IMG submission 89799) | Active sludge microbial communities of municipal wastewater-treating anaerobic digesters from USA - AD_UKC083_MetaG | ecosystem: Engineered > Bioreactor > Anaerobic > Digestate | place: USA... | reverse complement strand
GTCCAGTTTCTGGTGGACCAGGCGTATTGTTTCAAGAGTTACCCTGCATGCCTGGGGATCGGCGCTCACAGCCATTGCAAGAGGGTCAATAACGACATCTTCTGCTTTTATCCCGGCTTTCACTGCTCTTTCAATAATTTTCTCAGCTATTGAAAGCCGTTTTTCAGGATCATGTGTTATTCCGTCATCATCCATACAAAGACCGATTATAGCGGCACCATATTCCTTTGCCACCGGAAGAAGGGCTTTCAGTGAAGCTTCTTCTCCGTTCACAGAGTTAATAAGGCATTTCCCTGCAGCAACCTTCAGTGCAGCTTCAATAGCCCTGGGATTTGGTGAATCGAGACATAAAGGAATATCGAATCTGTCCTGAAGTATTCTGACAGTTTCAGGCAGAAGTTTCACGTCGTCAACGCCTGGAAATCCGACATTCACATCAAGTACATCAGCGCCGGCCTTTATCTGGTTTTCTGCAAGCTCGAGGACAAAATCGAAATTCCCTTCCTGGAGGGTGGTGACAAGCTTTTTCCTTCGTGTGGGATTTATGCTTTCACCAATGATTACAACAGGTCCGCCGGTATCAATTATCACTTCCCGGGTCCTGCCACTCAGAATAGTCTTCATATGATGGATTCTTTCAGCTAAATAAGCTGGTTCAGATAATTAACCGCACCCTGTGGATCCGGCGAATAAAAATCGGCTCCTATCTTCTGGCAGTAATCCATAGTTACAGGTGCTCCACCGACGAGGATCTTTGAAGAAGGATGTTTTTCCTTAACAACCGTTACGGTCTTTTTCATATTTTCCATGGTGGTTGTAAGAAGAGCTGAAAGTCCGATAACAGCACCAGGATTATTATCCAATGCATTCAGAAATTTCTCAGCTGACACATCGACACCGAGATCTATCACTTCCCAGCCTCCTCCCTCGACCATCATAGCCACAAGATTTTTGCCTATGTCGTGAAGATCTCCTGCAACAGTCCCGATAATGAATTTCCCTTTACGTTTTGTTTCTCCCGACTGGAAGAAGGGTTTGATATGCTTCATCGCGCCGTTCATCGCTTTGGCGGCCATAAGCATCTGCGGAACATATATCTCCTTTTTGCTGAATCTGTTACCTACTATAGCCATTGCCGGAATAAGGGCGCCCTCTAGTATTTCATCGGGCTTTATCCCTTTATCCAGTGCCTGTCTGGCAAGTTCATCAGCGCCATCCTGTCCCTTCATATCAGGAGGATAAGGGGATACTTTATCTATCTTACCGAGTTCAACACATCGGGAAAGTTTAATAAGAAGCTCGTCCATATGTAATCTAATTAAAAATGTATATCCTCAATCATCTGGCCGGAACCAGCTTTTAAAGCTATTCAAAATTATTTAATTTATTATTTTTTGCAACCGATTGCTCATATTTATTTTAAATCTTAGTTCCTGTACTGATCTCTATTTAGTGAAAGTGATCTTCTCACCCCTGATAGTTTCAATACTGACAATATTTGATTTAATAGATTGTTCGCCATTTCTGGAGATCATTTTTCCTCCGTCTGCCCATGGAAGTATTATTTTCAGCGTACCACCTGCTTCGCTTGAGATCTGTATTTCTGTAACCGTTCCGTTATAAAGTGACGCACTCACAAGGAAAGCTCCAGCGGCTCTTAAATTAAAGAATTCCGCATCTTTGTTTAACGGCCAGTTTGGAAAGAGCCTGATTGTTCCGTCATAGGTCTGCATCATACATTCATTTATGACAACCGGCAGGGCAAAGTTCTCGAACCAGACACCCATATTATCCATGAATCCGTAATTTGTCATGTCGCTGTAACGGCCATGTATCTGCATAACACGATTGGAGGCTGTACCGTTGGGCAGCAGACAATAATTGACCTGACGTTTAAATCTCTCAAGATCGAGCATCCCCAGCCTGACTGCCTGTAAATTTATGAATACCAAGTCATTACCGCCTTCATTTTGCATATTCCGGCATGTATTCTGCAGAATTTCCATTGTTGCAGCGTCGGAATGTAGTCCGTGATCTTCTCCCGGAAAGACAGTAAAAAGAGAATTTGGGACATTGTAAACGACTTGATCATGCTCTTCAGGAACTGAGACAAAGACCCTGCCATATTCCTTTGAGATTGCAGTTGGATAATCAGGGTAGTTTGAAAGTATATCCTTAATATCATTCAGAAGCACTTTTTCAGCTTTTTCAAGTTTCAGTACCCGTACTGCTTCGGTATAAGCCTTAAAGATGAATTTTGTAAGTGCAAGGTCAACATTGCAGTCATAATTGTATTTGAATCCGGGTCTGAGTCCGTATAATTCAGGCGGTACAGTCGGGAATATATGATATTTATTATCATTCCACTGAGTTCCTCTGGCTTCGGGACGTTTCATATAGGCAACCAGGAATTCAACTGCAGCTTTAATCGGACCATAAGCCCGGTTTCTTAAATATTCCGTATCGCCGGAATAAAGATAATGCCACCATAATCCCTGAACTGCCCATGGTGTTTCGCAGACTTCCCATCCCCATGTAGGTACCGGGTAAGGATTCATTGTCATATCAACCGGATATGCGCTGTGAGGGAAATAGGCTCCCGGTAATCCGTAATATTCCTTTGCCCATCTTGTGCTTACATCCATTAAAAACTCAATAAGGTTCACATAGGGGATATTTTTTTCAAGATGGTTACTCGAAAATGTGACCCAGAAGGGTTGTTGGGTATTATAATTCATATGATAATCGCCATGCCAGGCAGTACCTATATTATTATAACTCCAGTTTGCAAACAATCCGGGAGTAGTAACTCCGTCCTTCGTAGCACAATTAAGAAAATACAGATTATGGTACCAGGTCCTTTCAAGGAATCTGTCACTAAGCTTTACTCCGGATTTATTCCAGTATTCCTTCCAGATTTTGTTATTACCTTCTTCTGATGCAATCACATCTTTCAATTCCGGAGAATTTATCAAAGGCGGATCCATTTTCACTACACAATTAAGACCTTCGGTAAGTGAAATACAGCCAAAGAAAGTATCTTTATTCTTAAGTCCGGCTTCCAGATCCGCCATTCCGGTATTGTTCCCGTTCCAGTCAATTCTTGTTGTTTTCTCCAAAGGGCCGTTTAATACAACCGATAATCTGAAGGCCTTATCTTTCGAATGTCCCTTTGAGAGATCATATTTTTCAGGTTCTTCATAGGGAAGTATCTGCCGGAAAGAGAGAACACCGCCCGGGAGGTTTTCCTCAGACCTGGCTTTAGGGAACACTGACGGAGTTGACGGATCGATCATTACTCTTACGCGGTCAAAGATATTTGCGCAGAGTTTGCCATCCTTATCAATGAGTCTCATCCAGAGCTGGTCTTTTACCATATCGGTAAAGACCTGAAGCCTGAGATCCCTTTTATCTTTCGTCTTAAGGAAAACTTCACACATCCCGTTTGAAATGTCCAGCCGGTGTCCGGTCAGTTCCGCATTGCGGCGATCGAAACCGAGCAATACGGAACCACAGGGAAATGGACGGGGATATGGCTTACGGTAGTTTTCCTGTGTCATAAGGCTATATTCACGATACCACGGATCCTCAGTAAGTAATGATAATGTATCCGGAATAGTCTTCACCCTGTTGAACACTTCTTTAAAGGTCCCGATCTTCTCCCTGTTATTTTCGGCAATCCGGATGTCCCATACATTATTATGTCCGAAGTATAATACTATTGCATCCGGACGAGTGGTTACAACAACCCCCATCCCGCCGTTACCCAGGAGTGCTCCTTCAAAAAAACCGATAGCAGGCTTATCAGCGGTTATCGGATGTAACTTTGCCCTTTCAAATGAGTCAAATGGTTCATCTGCAGCGGAGATATTTGTGATACATAAAAATGAACCCAGAATCACCGGACCAGCATTGAAGTATTTCTTCATTGTATTTATCATTTTAATTTTTGTAATATCCTGTCAGGTATCATTTGTTCCCTCATTGGGCTGAATTGTTCCTCAATCCTACTGTTTTTCGTAAATTCCCAGAGAGATATGTCCATTTGTCTTAATGCCAGTACAGCAGTAATCCAGCTCTGGGACCAGCCGGATTCGACAGACCAGGCGCCCCATCCCGCATCGCCGTTTGATGCCCAGTATTCCCACCGCTTAAAATCAAATGCACGGAACCATCCCCCATCGAGTTCCGGATGCGTTTCACTTCTTATCTGTATCCGGCAGAGGAATTCTGCTAATTTATCTTCGGCGTCACTGTAAAATTTATCTCCTGTTGCCGCAGCTGCTTCGTGTAATCCGAGAAATGCAAAATTCACTGTATAAAGAAGATCGCTTGCCTTATCGGTGTTGGTCTGTATCAGGGGAGTTTCGGAAGTCCCGTATGCTTCATTAGATGCCGGAGGGGGAAACCCGCCTTTACCGGCTTCTCCTGTCTCCTCGGGAATTGCTCCGCATTCATCCTGTCTCTCAAGAAGGTCACTTGCAATTTTTTCAAGCCATTCACGGTGTTCAGGTGTATCTTCAACTCTTACCAGCCACGCCAGCGGAATCATCATTTTTGCCCTCTCCTGCTGTATCCCGTTCGTCCATTTCCATTGTCCGGGATAAGCTTTCACGGTCATTTCAATGGCTGTTTTTGCTCGTTTCAGGAACAGGTCAAATCCAGTCTGATTATAAGCCTACAAATAACAGGCCCACATATTAGCCTGATAATGGGGTGAGTATGAAACAGTCGGGGCAGTAAAAAAATGTTCCCACCCGGCTTTCATCAATGGACCCTGATCAAGCCGGTCAGGCTGGAAACCATATATCCCGCTGATACGTAAATTCCCCAGCAGAATATTCATTAACCTTTTATCGTAGCGGTCACTCTTCTGTGCTGCTGCCGCCATCATCATACCCATAATGACTCTTGCGTTGTCATCACCATAATAAACGGCATAACCATCCATTGAACCCGGACCACAATATTCCTGAATATCATTCCAGCCTGACAGTCCATAAGCCGGATGGACCGGATCAGCCCGATCGCCCAGTGATATCATAGATTTGAAAAAGAGCCAGTCGCCAATATTCGCTCCTGTTTGTAAGTATTTCCGATCCTTGAGAGCCATGCCTGCCAGTCCCATAGCCCCGGCAACCTCACCATTGCAGTCACCTCTGTTCCACCATCGCACAGCCTGAGATCCGTCAGAAAATATCTTTGAATCAAATCCCTCCATTATCCCCAGTGTCCCATCTCCGGATGTGATACCAGGGATCATTTTTGCAGTTCTGTGCCCGAAAGGCCAGTCATGGGAAAGATCCGGATCGGCTGAGGCAGGAACAGGCAGGTTGGCCGGTCTGTTGTACTTTTCCATCATGGATTCATCCAGAATAAGACCGGAATTGAAATACCATTCAATACCTTTTTTCAGTGTTGCTGCCTCGGCATCAGGAGGAAGATTTTCCCCTTCCGGAAAGGCCGGATGAACCAGGGGATCCCATTTCAGATCAGGTAATTTCTTACCGGGGATCAGCCGGTTAAAAATATGTTTCCATATTGCCTGCCAGCAATCATAAGGCGCATATCTGGCGGTAAGAAACTGGCTAAGCTTGGTTGTCGAAACCAGCAAATATCCTTTGTCGTTATAATCCGGAACTTCAAACAATACCGGCCAGGTCTCCTCCGGTAGTCCATAAACGGCACTGTCGAAACCTGCTACCCGGGCAATCACAATATCCGGATCACTTGCCTTCGCAGGAACAAAATGACAATCATGAATAGCCAGGATCCTTAACTTTTCTATCTCCGGAGCAAATGCATCTGAAGAAATCACTGCCCTTTCCCAGTGGGTCCCCCTTGGCTGATCAAGCTCTATCCCCGGTAAAAAAGACGGATATTCGACGTATAATCTCAGATTTTTTTCAGCAGCTTTTTCGAAAAGCTGAAAATCGATATTTGTGGTTTCCCCGGGATAATTATCCGCCAGTATCATAACAGCCGATCCTTCCGGAGCATTATTTACCGCTTCATGCGGGGTTCCGTACCTGTCACATTCATTACTATTCCCTGTCAGTGTTAAATATAGATCATTGTCCTCTCTGCAGCTAAGGGTGATATGGTTTTTATGAGAGCATGCATAGTTAAAGCCAGCCAGCAGGAAAATCACCAGAAGCAGACCGTGAAATTGATTTCTCATGTTTTTATTTCCAGCATCCCTGTTCCGGGATTAATTTTATGAAGATCAGAAGCTGATCGTTTTTTCCTCACCTGCTTTCAGGCTAATTTTCTGCTGTTTGCCATCATACTCTACCCTGCATTTACCTCCTCTTGGAGAAAAGATTTTCGCATTCTGCATTTTCCCTTCGTCCCAATTCATACTTATAACAAATCCTCCCCTGGCACAAAGACCTTCCACTTCACCTGTTTTCCAGGCCTCAGGGATTGCCGGAAGCAACCTTATAATCCCATTATGTGACTGGATAAGCATTTCGGCAATACCTGCAGTACCTCCAAAGTTGCCATCGATCTGGAACGGGGGATGAGTGTCAAACAGATTTGTAAGTGTTGATTTGCGAAGCAATCCCATCAGGTTTTCATAAGCTTTCTCTCCATCCTGAAGGCGGGCAAAGAGGTTTACGATCCACGCTCTGCTCCAGCCGGTATGACCTCCTCCGAAAGATAACCTTCTTTCGATTGTTGCTTTTGCAGCATTAAACAATTCAGGGGTTTCCGGCGTAAACTGGGCCATTGGGTATAAACCGAGAAGATGGGACATATGACGATGCCCCGGTTCTGGTTCATCATAGTCCTTTATCCATTCCTGAATAACACCTTTTGAATTTATCTTGATTGGAGGAAGTCGCCTTTTTGCTTCCAGGAGGTGGGAGACGAACTCCTTGTCTTTACCAAGAATCCCGGCAGCCTCTATACAATAATCAAAAAGGGCATTTACCAGTTCTATATCTGTGGTGGCAGCATATGTAAGAGCAGAAACTTCTCCGGTCTCAGGAACCCTGAAATTATTCTCAGGCGAGTGTGAAGGATTTGTAACAAGATATCCTTCAGGAGATTCAACCAGGAAATCAAGAACAAATTCAGCGGCACCTTTCAGCATTGGATAAGCTCTGTCCTTCAGGAAGGCTGTATCAGCGGTAAATAAAAAGTGTTCATAAACAGGAAATGTCATCCAGGGACCATCCATAGGTGTAATTCCCCACACTCCGTCAGCCACTCCGGTTCTCCCGAACGGATCGGTAAGATGGTGAAGGGTCCATCCGTCAGCTCCGTACATCTCTTTAGCTGTGACAGTGCCCGGAAGAGTCAGTTTTTCCATGAATCCGGTCAGTATTTCTGACGTCTCCGGAAGGTTACAGACCTCTGCAGGCCAGTAGTTCATCTGAAGATTGATATTTGTATGGAAATCTGCATTCCATGGGGCGTCAAACTGGTCATTCCATATACCCTGTAAATTAGCAGGCAGAACTCCCGGCTTTCTCGATGAATTCATCAGCAGGTACCGGCCATATTGAAAATAGACGGGAATTAAATTATCATCGGCACCCCCTTCCTTAATTTTATTTAAACGCTCATCAGTCGGGGTCTCCTTGTTTGTATCTTCTCCGAGAGAAAACTTCACCCTGTCGAACATTTGCCTGTGATCCTGTTCATGGATTTTCTTTAATTCCCTTGAATTATACCGGGATGCATTAGTAATTTTATCCATACATATCCTGAAGGGATCCTTTGAAGTGTTAAAATCAAGCTTTTCTATATTATAATCAGTCGCACCAGTAAGAACAATAACAATTCTTTTAGCCGACCTGACACTAAATCCTGCCGATGTATCAGATTTTAAAGGCAATAATCCTTTGCTGCCTTCAAGAAGTTTCATTGCAGCAGAATACCGCATATGCTTTCCTCCCGGCCCCTTCAGCGGAGAATCAAAATCGACTATCTGCCCTCTAAAACCGGCAATACCGTCTGAATTACTGTATTCATTTATATAATGAGTTAATACAGGTCTCTTCCTTCCACTTCTGTCCCGAGGCAAACTTGCTGTATCCCGCTCTCTGGAAAGCAATTGCTTCAGGCTGATATTTTCGTAATAGTCCGAGGACATCGAAACCACCTTTCTCAGGAGGCAGGACACCTCCATCAAACCAGACTTCAAAAAGATCCCCATATCCCGACCATAATTCGGTAAGCTGCATCTCAACAATTCCGTTGTATCTTTTCTGTTCAGCCTGATCACCGGACACAACCTTCCCGGGATTATCAACCTTCAGATATCCGTTAGCGGTTGTACTTGCATAAATTCCGGGCTTTAATCCGTACTTTTTACAGGAAGTAACAAAATCCTTCACAATATCACCCTGCCCATTCCTCCAGGGAGTGTTTTTTACACTGTAGGAATGTGCATTCGTAGGCCACAGACTGAATCCGCTGCAATGCTTGGCCACAAGCACTGCATAGGTGGCTCCTGCTGATCTGGCTGCTTCAATCCATTGATCTGTATCAAGCTCCTCCGGATTAAAAATGGACAGATCCGGATGATAGTTCCAGTCTTTACGGAAATTATATTCCGGTTCAAAAACAGGCATATCAAAGTGAATCAACACCCCTATCTCTGAATCAGCCCAGTCTGAATGGGCTTTTGTGGGCAACACTTGCTGATCATCCTGTTCCCTGCAACTGGTCAGAATAATAAGGGTTGAAAGAAAAATCAGTTTTACTATTTTCATCATTTCATAATAAATATTCAGATTTTAGTTAATTTAATTAATGCATGCAGCCGGTCATTATCCGTATCATATCTCAACATCATACTCCCCCAGTTCCAGAGGATATTTTCCATATTCCCTGACCAGTTTAACTATATAATCGTAGGTTTGACCCGATACATCGCTTGTGACTGAATGGTCGGACTGGAAAATAAAACCACCACCCCTGGCAGCATTGAGTTTGTGCAGAACATCCTTTCTGATCAGATCTTTATCACCGGTCTCCCATATCTGGACATTACCATTTCCGCAATATCCAAGGTTTTTTCCATATTTCTTTTTTAAATCAACAACATCCAGTCCGGCTTTTGCTTCAAGCGGATTGTAAGCATCAAGGCCTATTTCAATAAAATCTTCAAAAATCTGGCTTATGTTTCCGCATCCGTGATAAATAACAGGAAGATTATTCTTGTGACATTCGGCTATCATTTCCTTTACCCAGGGTTTAAAATATTCCCGCCAATATGCAGGGTCAAATAACATATTCTGAGTATAAGCCACATCACCCCAGATCACAAATCCGTCGAGGTAATCCTTCCCGGCTTCAATCTGGGCTTTCGTACAATCGAGGGAAAACTGTCCCATCCTGTTAATACAGGCTCCAAGGCGATCAGGATACATCCCCATCCACCATAACATATTTTCCTGCCCGAGAAGCCGTGTCAGACATTCCGAACACTCCAGCACACTTCCGTAAACCGGGAAATCAGGGTAAATAGTTCTAATTGTTTCAGTCCAGGCCGGAGAATTACGTGCAAATCCGTCGCCCACACCTGCAATCTGGTTATCACCGGCAGAATAATACCTGCGGGGGTCATAGGGATCATCAAATTCAAAAGCTTCCAGCTTCTCTATGGTATCTACATCAAATGAAATAAACTCAGGCATAGGATCCCTGAACTTTTTCCGTAAAGTTGCCAGGAAACCTGTTTTGATCACGATCTCATTATCATTTTCCCGTATCGTTTCAAATGATCGTATTTTAGGATCGAGATTCGGATTAGTGACCATCCAGTCAAGATCGTAATAATAATAAGGATCGGCATTATCGGGCAGATTGAGTTCTTTCCGCCATCGTCTTATGAACCCACCCCAGAAAAAATCGCTGATTGGCACCTGGTCCGGTTCTTCGTGACGCAGAGTCTTATTCATACGCTCAAGCTTGGCTTTACATTTTAATGATCTTTCCATTTCACGGCGGTAGCTTGATTGAAAAATAGTTTCCCCGTCAATCAAGGTGAAATACCTCTTCCATATTGGCCCACCACTCACCCTCAGCTCTGGTGGAGACAGGTTTCTGCATTGGCATCGTGATATCCCACCACTTCTGGGTTGTCGGATCAGCAGCCATTTTTGCCATATCTGCTTCAAAATCACTGCCGGTATATTCAAAATAGGCAAACAGCATTGAATCCTTATGATAGATCGAATAGTTGTTGATATTGCATTCTTTGATCATTTTCAGAACATCAGGCCAGACGGCTGCGTGATATTTCTTATACTCTTCAAATTTCTGCGGATCGACTCCGATTAATTGTCCGAAACGTTTCATTTTTTTATTTTTTAGTTATCAGATTTTAATATGAAGATAAATCTATACATTTTAACATTATCTGATTAAAGAACATAAGTTTTTCTTGAAGTCTGAAGGAAATTTCTGATGGTTTTATCAGATGGATTTCAAAATTAGAGTATTTCTATCCATGGAATATTAATTTTAAATTCATTATTTTTATAAATCCAAGACTACTTGAAAGATGAAAAATTTATTAGTATTGATCTTCTGCCTCATTATTAATAATGTAAAGGCACAGGACCCATCCATCGGCATCTTCAGTACTTCAGCCGATATCGGTAATCCAAAGAACCGGGGTATATCTGTTTATAATGAAACTGATCAAACCTATACAATCAAAGGATCGGGTTATAATATCTGGTTCGAAAGAGATGAGTTTCATTATCTGTATAATAAGATCAAGGGCGATTTCATCCTTACGGCTAATTTCAAATTTGAAGGCAAGGGAGTTGAACTCCACAGAAAAACAGGATGGATGCTCAGAAGCTCAACAGATAAAAGTTCACCACATATTTCAGCGACACTGCATGGTGACGGTCTTACACTTCTTCAATGGAGGGATAATAACGGAGCTCCGATGAAGGACCCTGAAGACCAGATCTTTGCCCGGGGTTCCAAATATGAGGTCCTTCAGATTGAGCGTGCGGGCAAAGTCATTTTCATGAGAGCCGCTCATCCGGGGGAACCACTTGAAAACATAGGATCGTACGAAATGATCAACCTGCCTGATGAGATCCTGGCCGGACTGTTTGTTTGTTCTCATAATCCCGATGTGGTCGAGGAAGCAACAATATGGAATGTAAGAATCGATAAGCCTGTCGGTGACAATCATAATGCCGGCAAGGACGGATATCCGGGATGCCGGCTTGAAATAATGAATGTCTTTGACGGGAAAAGAATGGTTATTTATGAAAAGCAAGGAAGGTTTGAAGCCCCCAACTGGATGCCTGATGGAACAAAACTGCTCTTCAATATGGACGGGCTCCTTTATGAAATCCCTGTTACGGGAGGAGAACCGGAAGTTCTGAACACGGGATTTGCCAACCGCAATAATAATGATCACGGAATATCATTTAATGGCAAACTGCTTGCTATCAGCCACCAGCGTGAGGGATTGCCGGGGGGAGGGTCGACTGTCTATGTTCTTCCGCTCAAAGGAGGCAAACCGAAAATGGTAACTGAAAATACACCTTCTTACTGGCACGGATGGGCGCCGAACAATAAAGAAGTTTTATATGTGGGCCAGCGGAATAATATACCTGTTTATAATATTTACAGGAATTCAATAAAAGGCGGAAAGGAGGTCGCCCTTACAAATATCAAAGAGGGACAGCATGTGGACGGATGCGAGTATTCTCCCGATGGTAAGTATATTTATTTCAACGGTAATCTTAACGGAACAATGCAGATATGGAGAATGAAACCCGATGGATCATCTATGGAACAGATGACTTCCGACAGCTATAATGACTGGTTTCCCCATGTTTCACCAGATGGTAAGTGGATAGCATTCATTTCATTCCCGGCCGATATCGAACCAAATTCACATCCTTCATACAAACGGGTAATGCTGAGATTAATGCCTGCTGAAGGTGGCGAACCGAAGGTAATTGCATGGCTTTATGGTGGTCAGGGTACGATCAACGTCCCCTCCTGGTCACCCGACAGCAAACAGATTGCTTTTGTAAGCAACTCAGGGAAATAGGAATTTAACCACGGAGTTACACTGAGTTACACGGAGTTTCACTGAGTTTATAAACAGTAAAACTCCGTGGTTTAAAAATTATGACAGAATAAATTATACCATGAAAGAAAAATCAATAAATTGTGGTATTGCCGGATCGGGGTTCGCTGCAAAATTCCATTATGAAGCTTTGCTAAGGGTCTTCAGTGTTAAAGTTGATATAAAGGGGGCTTTCTCTCCCACCAGGGAAAAACTCGGACAATTTACAGATCCCCGTAACCTTAAAGCATATGGCAACATTGACGAACTGATCGACGCTGTCGATGTCATTCATGTCTGTACTCCTCCTTTAACACATGAACCTATCGTCATTGCAGCCCTCCGCAAGAATAAACATGTAATAGTTGAAAAACCATTTACAGGTTATTTCGGCGACGGAAGCAAAGATTTTAACGGTGATAAATTCCCCCGGGAAGAAGGACTTCAGCAGGCTCTTGCATCTGTAAAAAGAATGATTGATGCCGAAAAGAAGAGTAAAGGTAAAATAATGTATGCCGAAAACTGGATCTATGCACCGGCCATAATGAAAGAAAGTGACATGATCCGGAAAACAAAGGCACAGATAATCTGGATGCATGGAGAGGAATCTCATTCGGGCTCACATTCGCTTACTTACGGGCAGTGGAAGTTCTCGGGAGGAGGATCGATGATGGGGAAAGGTTGCCATCCGCTTTCTGCAGCATTGTATTTTAAACAGGTCGAGGGGATGACAGGTAATGGGAAACCGATAAGACCTGCCGCTATAACAGCACGCACTCATGTCGTTACAAGAATGCCGGGATATAAAAATGAAGGACACCTTAGAACAACGTACACCGATATCGAGGATTTTGCAATGATGCATATTGTTTTTGAGGACGGGACTTTTGCAGATATATTCGCAAGTGAGCTGGTGCTCGGGGGAGTTCATAACTGGATTGAATTGAATACAAACAATCACAGAACGGTCTGCAATATTAATCCCAATAATGCAATGCAGACATATACCCCTGATGAGAAGCATTTTAAGGATGTTTATATCGTAGAAAAAACCGAGACAAAGCAGGGATGGTCATCAGTTTCACCTGATGAGAGCTGGTTTACGGGTTATCAGCATGAAATGGAAGCGTTTTACCGTTCTGCTGCCTTCGGCGATCCTGTCGAAAGTAACAGCACTCTTGCAGCAGATACGATCGCTACAATCTATGCCGGCTACCTCTCTGCCGAAAAGAAGGGCACCGAAGTTCAGATTACCTTATTTTGAGTATGAGATTGATAAATAGTAATAAATATGACCTGTTTTTAACCGCAAAGGGCTCAAAGAAAGCGCAAAGTACGCTAAGAGAAATAGTAGACTCCCACCAGCCTTCAGAAAGATCTGCATGATTTTTTTGTGCCCCGTTTGGAGTTAAATTATGTGTCTTTCTTTGCGATCTTTGCGCCTTCTTAGCGCCCTTTGCGGTTATCTTATTTCCTTTGCTGTTTATTTCACTACAAACTCTTTTACCGTAATATCTCCAAAAACCACATCGAGAGTCGCTTTGCCTTTTTCAAATATTACATTTCCGAAACCGGTAGCTGTTGAAATAAATGAGGTAAAATCTCCGACCTTTGAATCAATAAACAACTTTTGTGTCAGGGCGTCATATCTGACTCCCGTCAGTCCCTGGAGCATTCCGTAGCTCGACATTGCCCTTGCATACCAGTGTCCGCATTCATACTCGTTGAACGGATTCCTTATCTGCCCGTCATATCTTTTCCTTGCGGCACGGACTATCTCAAGGCCTTTCTCAACCTCTCCCATTGTCATCAGATGGGCGGCCACCTGGTATTCTATACCTGTCCACACTTCATCGCTGTAAACAAAGGGCAGTGACATCTTCCCTCCTTTCGGCCAGCTGCACAGCAGTAATCCTCCTTCATTGCCAAGTGCATAGGAAGGTCTCTGAGGATTTGAATGTACTGTAAGATCATTCCTGAAATTATATCCGAAAACCGAATTCAGATGACTTTTAACTTTTACAGGATCAATAATATCATCGAGTCCGCATACACCGGCTATCCAGGCTCCAAGGATCCCGTCAGAGAGGCATCCCGAACCATACTGGTATTTCGGCCCTTCCTTTTTCAGAAGTTCCCGGGCTTCTTCAGAATATTCTGACGACCATGAACCTTCTGAGGCTTTTACCGGATCGGTTGAATTTAGTCCTTCCCACTTTATCTTCTGAATAAAATATTCACCGTCATAGAGTTCAGATTCTATAGCTTTTCTCCCTTTCTCATACAGAGCGTTGTATTTTGTAACATCCTGCCCGAGATGTGTGCCCATTTCACAGTATGCCTTCAATGCTCCGAGGTAAAAGCTTGTGCACATACCGTCGGGTCCCCAGAATTCAATATCATATGTATTATGATGAGGTTCTTCGAGGGTGCCTGTTGATCGGGGATCCCAGGTTTTGATGCAGTAATCCATGCTTTCAGTTACCTGTGGGAAAAGTTTCTTCAGCCATTCCGTATCTCCACTGATATGCCAGTCGCGGTAAACTTTCATTATCCCTCCAAGCTGACCGTCGGATGCAGCATAGAAAGTTGTAGCCACAGGTCTTATCGGCAATGCCGATCTGAATGTCTGATGTCCTTCACTATCCTGGCTCGGGAAGAATTCAGTTTCTCTTAATGTCCTTTCAAGTTTCGGGAACAGATGAGGAATAGCCTGGGCATAATTCCAGACATGTGTACATGATCCGGCACAACAGCCTGAGTTGTCACTGCATCCTTCCCAGTTCCAGAGTTTTCCGTCACGCTGACGAAGAACCGTGGGGGATTTGATGATAGTCAGATTGGCAGCTACCGCCTCGATAACTTCAGGAGGAAGTGTGCTTTTGTAGAATGAAGCGCTGAACAGCTCAGACTTCTGAAGCAGATCATTGTAATTTGTTTTCCAGTATTCAGCTACCTCATTTACCGAGGTGAATTTACCGGAATACCAGGGTTTATAGAATGGGTCCTTACACGAACAGGCAGGATCATCACACTCTTCATCGACGGGCTTTTCAGGATCCTGTCCGTATTTCAGGTTCGTATCCGGAACATACCATGTCATCATTAGCCTGATTGTCTTTGAGTCACCCGGACCGAGTTCAAAAGGCAGGTATAATGATGCACCCGGGGCATCAGCATCAGCCGGTGAAGTATTCCTTGTCTCTGCCCTGAGGATTGAATTCCATGTAATTGTAAGCGGATCCCACCATCCGCCCCTGAACCAGCAATGATCTACAATCGTTCCGGTCTCTCCGGTAAAAATGGCAAAATCGCCCTTCTTTTCCGGGTTCACTTTCGTTCCTTCCTCCGATAAGATATATCCTCCCGAAATTGGCTTTATCCTTGCTTTACCTCCGGACTGCTTCATGAAGTTCTTCGAATTATAGGAGAATACTGCTTCGATTTTCGAATTCCCGGTATTCTTAAAAGTATACTCAAGAGCGCCGGCCGGAAGGCTTGAATTATCGGCGTCGGTCGGGATGAACGGGCTCCAGCCCCTGATTGTCACATCAAGAGGCAACTGTTCATCCGATAATTCTATCGATGCAAAAGGGAATCTCGCCAGGAAGCTGGCGTTTTTAAAACGTGGCAGCCCCCAGGTTGTGCCTCCTGATCCGTTACCCGAACCTGGCAGACCGAAATGCTTCCATGAAGGCACCTGGCCTTCAATAATCCTCGAACCATTTTCAATTCCTTTCACTGTTACCGCTGCAAACATACAGGGTTCATTGAAGACTTCCGGACGGTTCCTTACCGACATATGTGAAATGGCACCGGTTCCCTCCAGACAAAACATTCCGGCTCCTATCCCTCCTATCGGGAAAGCAATCCGGTTCAGATATTCTCCGGAATAGTATTCATTGAACTCATGTCCGACATTGGTTACGCTCTCTTTTTCCGAGCAGGAAACCAATAGAAAACCAAGACCTGCTAAACCTGTTAACAGATAAGTCAAATGTCTTTTCATCTTTATTATATTTACTTATAATATTCTGTTCCGGCAACCAAATACCTCAACACCCCAACGTCGTAACACCATAACACCGTAACACCATAACGCCGTAACACCATAACACCGTAATGCCGTAACACCATAACGCCCTAACGCCGCAACCCCTAACGCGCCAGCGCCTTCACTATCCTCTCTCCCCTGTCCCTTTTCGCCCCTGCGCCGTTGTGCCCCTGCGCTGTTGCGCCGTTCTTTCAACTTTCTATTATTAGCTTCAGCCTGTCACACAGATCTTTCAATCCCTCAGGAGTATTACCTCCCGGCTGCTCAATTGTTGCCCAGTCGTGATAGCCGATCTCATCGAGGGCTTTCATCACTTCAGGCCAGTTGACGTCGCCTTCACGAAGGCTGACTTTAAACCCGGCACCTTTGCCCTGGGTATCTGCAATCTTCCTGCTGTACTCCTTGATGTGAACCTTGGCGATTCTCTTCCCAAGGATCCTTATCCATTGTTCCGGCCATCCGTATGCAAGGATATTCCCGCAATCGAAATAGAATCCGACAACAGGTGTCCGGAACTGATCGACATAATTTGCCGCTTCGATAGGGCTCAGAAGGAAGTTGTTCCAGACATTCTCAATTGCGATCTTCACGTTGAGCTTTTCTGCCAGGGGAATAGCCTTTTTGATCTCTTCCGTCGATCTGCTCCAGCATTCATCATAGCTGACGGTGTCATTAACCCGACCCGGGACAAGCAAGACCGTATCGCAGCCGAATGCTTTAGCATCTTCGAGTGAGAGTTTAAGAGCCTCGACACCGTTTGCCCTTACCTGGGGATCGGGGTCTGACAGGAGGTATTTCCAGTGCATGGCACCGCAAACACTTGGTACCGGTAAGCCGGTTGCATCCATCGCTTTAAGCACTTCGTTGCGGTCGAGATGGCTCATAGCCTCGATACCATCAAAACCTGCTGCTTTAGCCGACTGGAATTTCTCTGAAATGGTTTTTCCAACCCCATTGCTTCCCCACATTATTCCTTTTTTTATAGTCCGTGAAGGGGGAAGAACAATTCCCGGTAAGCCGGGAACTGCTGCAACCGACGCCATGGCTGTAGCCATGATGGTTTGCCTGGTAAACTGACGTCTGTTCATAATCCTTTATGTTAAATTCGGTTCATTTCCGATTACCGGTATAGTTTCAGGAATTCCCGGCACCGGTCCGAATTCGTAGGTTGTCGGACCGAGTCGCTGATCGGAATTCATCAGTTCCTCCCAGGTAACATCCTTCCCGGTATAAGCCGATTCACGACCCATAATTGTTACGAGTGTCGACATTACCTGTGCTTCGGCATCATTTACAACATTACCTGTTCTGATACCTGTTACAAGATTAATATGCTCCTGGACGAACGGATCTTTCACTGCCCAGGTCTGGTCAGGATCAGATTCCTCGGGTTTCGGATATTTCCAAATTTCTTCACCCTTCAAATTATAAAGTATTCCCTTTGCATCGGCATATCCTTCAGTACCAACGATCTGAACCTGTGTAAGGTTTGAACAGCCTGATATCTGGCGGGCTGCACAATGTGTATGCATTCCGTTATCATAGACATATTCTATACTGAAAAAGTCATACTGATCGCCTGTCACTCTTCTCTGACGTCCACCCCATCCTATAGCCTTTACAGGGTTCTTCCCCAGGTACCAGTTCATCAGATCCACCTGATGAATGAATTGTTCGACAATATGATCTCCTGAAAGCCAGCAGAAATTACCCCAGTTACGGAGCATATACTCCATGTCGGTCCACTGTGGCTGTCTTTTTCTTACCCATAACGAACCGCCATTCCTTATGACATGGGCGCTGACTATCTCGCCTATTTCACCATTCATTACCCTTCTTTTTGTTTCCATATAATCCTTCGATACCCTGTAAATGGTACCGCTGATCATGCAAAGGCCCTTCTGCTTTGCTTTTTCGACTGAAACGAGTACCGATCTTGCTCCCACAGCGTCAACAGCACAAGGTTTCTCGAGGAATATATGCTTACCTGCATTTACTGCTGCCTCAATATGTGCGGGCCTGAAATGCGGAGGAGTGCAGAGAAGTACCAGGTCAACTCCGGAATCAATCACTTTCTGGTAGCTGTCAAATCCTACAAAACATTTATCATCAGGAATGTCTACGTTCTTTTCTTTCTTAAGCTGTGCCCTGCAGTTATCGATCTTGTCCTGGAAAATATCTCCCAGGGCAGTAATCTGAAGGTTTGGGCCCGCATCAAGGAAGTTGGCGGCAGCTCCTGTTCCTCTTCCGCCGCATCCGATGAGGCCCGCTTTCAGCACTGGTCCGTCAGGGGCCTGATTAAGAAGCACCGGTAATTTTTCCCTGGGTTTCCTGTTGCATGATGAAATGATCCCTGCAGCACCTATGGTACCAATAGTTGCCAGGGTGGCATTTGAAATGAATTTCCGCCTGCCGATACCTTTTTGAATCTCTGATTCTGATTTTTTCTTGTTTTCCATCTGTAATGTTATTATTTGTTTGACTTATAAATACTCATATTTTACTGTTTTCCTTTGTGATACTTTGTGTTACCTTAGAGATTCTTTGTGGTTAAAAAATCAGTTAACCACTAAGTCACACATCCCGAGCTATTCGGGATCACCAAGGCTTCACAAAGGATATTGATTAATAAACCTCCAGTTCCCTCCATCCCGGTACTGCAGGGAATTTTGCATGAGGCTCACCCTGGTACCAGTAGCAAACTGATGCGATATCTGATTTTTGAGCCAGATAACGTCCACCCTGGCGCCATCCGAGATCCTGGATTGTAACTTTCAGATCCTTGTCGAAGCGTACCGGATCCATGATGTGCCAGCGGTACATCCCGAAACGCTGCATAACGGCATAATGTCCGTCTCCTCTTATAACCTGATGCAATCCTGTATATGGAGTGGAGAATTCCGTATAGTTGACCTCTTCCACTCCGGCGGCATTCTTTTTCCTGGTGTCAAAATCATATGAACCGCAGAAGTAATCTTCTGTTCCGGTACCACATATTGTCGGGAATTTTGTATCGCCGTCGATAAAGAATTTTATTTCGCCTTCTCCCCACCATCCGTTATTGAATACTCCCCATGCCAGGTAGACACCCACATAGTGTCCCTTGCCTTTTATACCGTCAACGATAGTGTAATCGGAAGTAATATTAGGATTGGTTCTGCGGAACTGTGCATGAAAATAACCGGCATCGGCGGGGACATCTGTAAGTGTGTAATCGATCTGGTAATAGAGTGTCATCTGGTCGGCATCTCCTATGTTCTCCATTGTTATTTTACATTTTTTCCTGAAAGGCATTGTCCAGTAGCAGTTGAAAGCACTTCCGGGGTTAACACAGACAGCAAGGGATGACAGATGTGCATAGCTTCCCCATCCCATTGCAAAGAAATCGCCTACCGGACATTCCACTGATGGTTCTGTCTCATTATCCCAGTAAATACGGAAAATGCAGTAACGCCACTTGCCGGCAGGAGTCATCCAAATATGCTGGATCGCACCGGGACCGTCAATTTCGGCGAGTGTAAATGTTTCGCCGGGTTGAATTCTCACATAAGGATTTACTTTCCAGCCCTGACCAAGGTCGCGGGCTGCATTGAAAGCATTGGCTGTATTGGGCTTATCCTTATCGGCCGGGTTGGCCATACCGGCTTTGCCTTTTCCGCCGGTGAAGTTCTCAGGACTTATCGAACGTGATTTGGCATCAGAGAGCCTGTAGAGGTTCCCCATGTTAAGATCAAGTCCGTTGAATTTATTCTGCGTATATGCAACGAAAGGCAAAAAGCAGAAAAACAACAAAACTGACAGATTCTTCTTCATATTATTAATCGTTAGATTGAGTTTGGTAAATCAATCTAAAAATAATAATTACAGCCGAATTGAGAGAAATATTTCCGATGAATATGAAAAAAACCTTTTGCCGGCTGACAGTATTTGTTGTAATTTTATTAATATCTACGTATTTTAATACGTATTTTAATACGTATTAAAATACGTATTAAAATACGTAGATACTATGATCCGGGGGGGTCAGAATATGAATCTCACTGACAGCGCTACACCGTCGCCTATGAACTTTGAGTATCCGAGAAGATTAAACTCCGGCTTCCAGTCCAGACCAAGGTTAATCGGAACTTCTGAAAAACTGTATTCAAGTCCCAGTATAAGATCCAGCCCCAGAGATGTATAATTCCCCTCATCATCGTCCCATTTCGTATTATCACCATTATAAAAACCAAGATGAGCTCCTGCACCGTAGTACCATTTCAGTCTGTCGGCTTTTGGTATCGGATTATGTACCTCATATAGTCCTGTGATCTCAAGACCCTTGTAGCGTGATGCAAGAAGGCCTTCAACAGCTCCCTTTTTGCTTAGGAAATGTTTGACAGTAAGTCCGTTGATCAGCCCTCCCCTGAAACCTATACCGGTATTGTAATCCTGTGCCGCGGCAAAACCTGATAAACCCAGCACCAGCGATAAAAAAATCAGTAATCTTTTCATAAACGATTAATATTAGTTTAACATATTCAGTTATAACATCATTTCGGAACTGTTGTTCAGATCACCACAATGATCATCGTTTTGCTCCGGTGCGTTTCATCACCAGGGTGACCGCATCCATCACTTTTTCTTCAATATTTTCAGAAAAAGGCCCGGGAAAACCATAATAGATCATGCTGCTTTCCGGCTCATAGCCTCCTTCCGAAAGGATCCTTTTCGAAGGTATATAGCATTGTACCTCTGTGCAATATCCGGCTACGAACATGTTTTCACCGGGAAATCTTTTTCTGGCAGCTATGGCATAATCGATAACTACTTCTCCAGTCAATCCGAGTATTGTAAAGTCTTTATTGAATCTTACTGCCTGAACGGGATATTTATAGGTTGACATATCCCATCCCTTGTTATATGCTTCAAGTATCAGTCTGGCCCTCCTCTGCATATAAATATCAGAGCCTGTCATCTCATTTCTGTAAACAGCGGGATCAACTGGTTTGAAATGGAGATCAGTCACGGTATAGCTTGTACGTACAGGCGGTCTGAGCGTTATGAGCTCACCATTAAGGGCTTTTCCGACGGCATCTGCAAGTGTTTTGCCATGTTCGGCTGCAAGTTCGAGGGTACCTCTCGGATTGGGATTCTGATCAGCGCCACAGCCTGCGATGTACATGGCAGTTGCGCCTGGATACATCTTTTCAACTTCCAGCTGGGCAAAACCGGAATAATCACCATTGATCAGGTATGTTCTCGAAGTTGTGTTATGACAGGTATAGCCGAAAAGTATGGCTTTCACTTTACCGGTCATATCAGTTACTTTCAGAACAGGTACGGAATGATCTACCGGCCCTTCTGCATTTATTCCAATCACAACTCCCTTGTCGGTAGCCTCACGCCGGTTTACGGAAAAGCCCGCCTCTCCCCTGCCATACGACAGCTGTGCCGGGACCATATCTGCAAATGACAGAGCGACTGCTTCCACAATTGAATCTGTAAGCTTCTCTGCATACCTCATGGCAGCCTGCTGATCGGCCTGGTTCAGGTCGAAAATCACACTCAGCGCCGCCAGATAACCGGTGCGGAATGTGTATGTGATGAATTCATAAGAAGCTGTGATCTCTCCATGCCATGAGCTTTAATTACCCTCCGCGCTGCCTCTTCCGATATATCATGGGATAATCCCAGGATATCGGTGGTCACAATAACTATCCTGTTCTTATTATTATCCTCAATAGCAAGCGCTTTTACCCAGATATCATGTTGCACTCCGGTTGATGGCTGTGTACGGCTCGCATAGCCCGACAGCCACATGGGAGTATCAGGAGTTATTGATTTACGTGCAACTCCTGCCCTGAATTGTCCATTTACCGATGTAAATAATACAAGGCAAAATACAAGTACTGAACATTTCTTCATGATATCAATTTTTACAGTATCGACCGCACAAATTACTAAAATTAATTAACTTTAAATGTACTATCAGTCAGATTACATTTAACACTTAAAACATAAGGGAATGAATCCACGTGAGAGAGTTCTGAATATCCTGGAGCGAAAGCCTGTCGACCGGATCCCGGTCGATATATGGCATACTCCCGAAGTGGAGGAAGCGTTGAGGAAATATACCGGCACAACCGATAATTTTGAGATGTGGAGAAGCCTTGGTGTAGACAAGATAGTCTGGGATTTCCTTGACTATAAGACACCTGAAGGCAAGAGTGCAGGATCACAGCCCGGTGCGGATGCAAGTGGAAGCCGGACACTCTGGGGAGTGCCGCTTCTTGACATTACAGCAGGTGAAGCCCATTACCAGGAGTTCGCCGAGCCTCCAATGAAGGGATATACAACCCCCGGTGATATTGAAAAATACCCATGGTGGCCCGATCCGGACCTTTTTGACTATGATGCGGCTTTTAATCTCGCGAAAAAGGCATCCGGTGAATTTGCAGTTATTGGACCATGGATCTCATTCTTTGAGATTTACTGCCAACTCAGAAGTATTGAACAGGGACTGATGGATATCCTTGCATATCCCGACCTGCTTTCAGCTGCACTTGACAGGATCGAGGCCATCCAGACGGAGGTTTTGATCAGGTACCTTGATAAGACTTCACAATATATTGATCTTGTATTTATTAGCGACGATATAGGAGGCCAGAACAACCTGCTTATGGCTCCGGAAAGCTGGGAATATTTCCTTAAACCACGGATGGAAAGGTGGTGCGGCCTGATCCACTCATACGGAATTAAAGTTTTCTATCATACCGACGGAGCATCGGAAAAGCTCATCGGGCCGCTGATTGATTGCGGTATCGATGTTCTGAATCCTATCCAGCATATCTGTCCCGGCATGGAAACCGCTTATCTTAAAAAGAAATACGGTGACAGGGTAATCTTCCATGGAGGGATAGATAATCAGCATACCCTTCCGTTCGGTACTACAGAGGAAGTTCGCAGGGAGACACTTAACTGCCTCGAAACTCTCGGAAAGGGCCGTGAAGGATATATATGCTGTTCATGTCACAATATCCAGGCCGGTACTCCGGTCGGGAATATTGTGACTATGATCGAAACTGTAAAGAGCCGGTAACTCAGAAGAAATAATTCAATGGTTTAAATAATTCGTCGAAAATCCCGTCCCTTTTTCCGGAGAAATAAACTTCAGGGTTCTGACTTGAATTAAGAATTAAATTCCCGCCTTCTCCCTTAAAGCATTTTACAGTAATGTTCAGTAGATTATTACCTTCGATAACCATCTGACAAACCGGGAAAGAATCAGGTTTATAACCGTCCATGAATTCCTGACCGTCGACAAGGCTGAGTGAATTGAGATAATTTGCTGTTTTTGCGGAATCAGCTTTCTGATTTCCGGCGTACCACAGCGAATCTCTTTTTACCAGGGTAAAAGAACTGTCTGAAGGCATTGTAAAAATGATCTTTGTAATATCATCCTTATTGCATTTCACAAAGGACTTATCCCTCCAGTCATTGAATCCTCCGCTGAATGAAAAAGCGAGAAATCCGTCAACTGCATATACCTCTTTCTCCCCTGCAAGTCTGACGTAAGTTGTCCCTTCTATATTATTGCCGCCATAACCGCCATAGGGATTTCCCACCTGTTTGTACGAGAACTTACCAATCATCACATCAGCGATCTCTTTCCCTTTCTTGTTAACGATCTTCACATTTGTTGCCAGGCTGTCTGTCAGTTCATAATCTTTCCATCCTGATTCTCCTTTTGCTGCCAGAGCCTGAGGTTTAACAGCCATAATTTCAGACAAAATATTTGTAACAGCTCCCTTCATTGGAACCGAAACTATATCACCCTGCACAATGTTCCATTTGTCATCCTCCTTCCTGAATTCAAACGGGTCTCCTGTTCCGTACTTAGGCGTAATTATTATCTTACCCACTGAAGAGGAATCAATTTCAACCAGGTTCCCTTTAAGGGTCGATCTTTCCCGTGGCATTTTCACAAGAACAGTCAGTAATAAAAGTACAAACAGTCCGGCAAAGATTACCAGAAGTCTTTTATTGTCAAATCTTTTACTCATAGCTCACCTCCATTCTTCTGATCCGTTTATTGCGGTTGATCTGCATTCTTATAAGCTCATAAATAATAATAAGAATGATAGGCAGTAGGAAATTAAACCACTTGAGGAAAGTCCTCGTTCCGTCGGGTAACTCTTTTATAGGTCTTGAAGTAACTTCTTTTGTCCTGAGATCAATCAGTCCTGTATCGTCCGACAACCAGTCGACGGAATTTACCATAAGGTTTACGTTATCCTGTGGCAATTGCTGTCCGCGCTGTGGTCCGCTGACGGCAAAGTCACCATCTGCGACCAGAATGATCTTTGAATCGGCTGTTCCCGATAATTTCCCTTCAAGGATACCTGCAACAGCTATTCCCGACATTGGGAAATCATTTTCAGTCCATTGTCTCTGGACATCAAAATAAAGAGGAGCTTTTGCGGTTCCGGATTGTGCCGAGGAAAATGCAACAGGCGTGAATTTTTTCGTTGTGTCTCCTGAAAAAGTAATTGGACTTGCAAACTGAAGAACCACTGATTCAAGCCCTTTTGTAACAGGATTGTCGGCAAATTTTGATATTACCGGGAAATAAGGGAATGAAACCTGTGTTGTCATAACAAAATTACTCTGCTGTTGCTGAACTGTTACTGCTCCGCAGCTGGCATCAATTACAAAATTATCCGAAATTGTCAGGCCTTTTTTCATCAGCCAGTCCTCCAGTCCGGTCGTTACCGACATTCCTGTCGCTGATGAAAAATCTCCTTCAACACGGTTCAGTGCCATGAAGATATTCCCTCCCCTTGCAAGGAACCTGTCGAGCTGATCAAGATGAGATGAATTGAGGGTATCTGTCGGGCGGATCAGGGCAATAGTCCTGTACTTTCCGGGAATATCAGTTGTATCCGTCATTTCGAAAGTTTCAACACTGTAAAGGATACTCAGCTCGTTATATACCTGCGGCATCTGGCTTAACGGCGGTTCGCCATGTCCCTGAATAACTGCAATGGCGGGCTTATCGACGACTGATAATTTCTTTATTGACGTTGACAACGCATATTCCATTGCGGAGCCGGGCTGAAAGAATGGTATAACTTCTTTTTCCTCTCCAAGCGAAACAACTGCTCCGATATAAGCTTTTTGCTGTTTTACCTGATCTTTTTCCCTGACATTTATCATCACAGGCTGAATACCGTTTTTCATTGCTTCCTGCTCCAATTCCTCCTTTTCATTCGGATTGACGAATTTAAAAACAACCATACCCCCGGAACGGTTTCCGTATTCAATGAGCATATCTTTCAGGTTTTCTGAAACACTGCTTATATTCGGAGGAAGATCCTTTGAGAAATATGCGGTAACTGTAACAGGCTTGTCGAGTTCTTTCAGGATATTCCGTGTGGCTTTGCTCAGGGTATATTCCTTTCCCTCAGTAAAATCGAGCCTGAAACTGTAGTTTTCCGACAATACATTGATTATGATCACAATTGCGGTGATCAGAACTATCGTGGAAGTTATTTTTGCTGTCTTCATAACATTACTCTTTAATTCCGCTTACATAGGCTGAAGGCCTCTAATTAAATGCATTGCGTTTTGATAGTGATACCTCGGTGAGGAATAGTCCCATAAATATTATCGATCCAAAGTATATTATGTCTTTCGAATCGAGCACTCCCCGTGAAAGGCTTTCAAAATGTACCGTAGTGCTTAGTGAGTTAATAACCTGTCCGAGGAATCCTTTCATTCCGCCTGCAATGATCTGAAAAATAATATGGAAGAAAAGGCCGATGAATAGTGCTGAAAGAAATGCCACTATCTGGTTTGTTGTTATGCTGCTTGTGAAAAGGCCGATGCTTGCATAGGCAGCACTTATGAGCAATAATGCAAGGTAACCGCAGGCGGTACCTCCGGCATCCAGGTTCCCTATCTTTGAAATTGTAATCACATAAGGAAGTGTAAGGGCAAGGGCTATTGTTATCAGAATCATTATTGCCAGGTACTTGCCAAGGATCACCTGTCTGTCTGTAACAGGCTTTGTAAGAAGCATCTCGATTGTTCCGCTCCTGTTCTCTTCTGCAAATGTTCTCATTGTAAGAGCGGGTATGAAGAAGAATAGCGTCCAGTAGGCAATTCCGAAGAATGGTCTCAGAGTGGCCTGGCTGATAAGAAATATGTCGGAACCCGATATCCATGTAAAAAATCCGCTGAAGCCAAGAAAGAGCACTATCATAATTATCGCTATCAGCGAATCGAAATATGAGTTCAGTTCACGTTTTGCAATTATCCAGATTGTATTCATAATTCCGATCCTTTAATTCATTGTAAGTTCCCTGAAAATATCTTCAAGACTGGTCTCAAAAGGTGTCATTTCAGTGAGGACCCAGTTCCTGGTTACGCATAGTCTGAAAATCTCACGTTTTACCTCTTCGCTTTTGCAATGGACGTCGAACCTGTTTTTTTGCCTGTCGGCGAAATCGACCATAGAAACAGCGGAGAGAGATTGTAATCCCTTGAATATCTGATTAATATCACCATCCTCAATTCTCACCCTCAGGATATCTGATCCCTGGGCTTTTTTCCTGAGGCTTTCGGCCGTACCGTCGGCAACCAGTTTTCCCTTATTGATTATGAATATCCTGTCGCAGGTGGCCTCCACTTCCGGAAGGATATGAGTGCTCAGGATAACAGTTTTTTCCCTCCCAAGTTCACGGATAAGCTTACGTATTTCGGCGATCTGGTTGGGATCAAGCCCGGATGTCGGTTCATCAAGAATAAGTATTTCAGGGTCGTGGATCATTGCCTGAGCAAGGCCAACCCTCTGCCTGTAACCTTTGGACAGTTCAGAAATCTTCTTATGCTTTTCACTGTTAAGGCCTGTTATGCGGATCATCTCCGCAACCCTTGATTCCACTTTCGGTTTCTCAATACCGTTTATCCTGGCGCAGAATAAAAGGTAATCAACGACCGGCATCTCCTGGTAAAGCGGATTGTTCTCGGGCAGGTAACCGATATGCCTTTTTATTTCAAGGGGATCACTTTTCAGAGATTTGCCGCCAATGTATACATCACCTTCATCTGCTGCAATAAAATTCGTGATGATCTTCATGGTTGTTGTCTTACCGGCGCCGTTTGGCCCGAGGAATCCAAGAATCTCTCCTGTGGCTACCTTCAGGGAGATATTATCGACAGCCTTCTGGACACCATATCTTTTTGTAAGATTCTCAATAACAATATCCATAAGTGATTCGGTTTAAATAAATCAAAAATTAAGAATGGTCGAAATTATTTCAAAACATGGAAAAATAAAAACCTTCCGGAGTTAAAAATTTGTTAAAGGACAAACTGCACGATTCACAGGTATAAACTGTAACAATCGGGGTGATATCTTAAGAATTTATTGCCGATTTATCCATGGGAGAACAATTTGTTGATAAAACGTCGAATTTATTGATAATTGTTCATTAGTATTTGACCAAAGTTTTCCCACTTAGCGCCACAAACAGTAAATTTGAAGCTGATATATTCAAGTATTTCCGGCAAAAAATGAATTCAGCATTCAGTAATTATTCTCTTGAGCAGACACCAAAGACACCCCAGATTGATCTTAATCAAAATTCGGGAGAGCTCATCCTTTCGGGGAAATCCATTCCCGAAAATGCTGCCAGAATATATGAACCTGTCCTGGACTGGGTAAGAAGTTATGTCCTGAATGCAAAACCAATCACAAACCTGAGGCTTAATCTTGAATATTTCAATACCGCATCAATGATGTGGCTGTCGAGGATACTGAGTGTTCTGAAAAAGATACAGGATCCCGAGTACATTCTATATGTACACCTCTATATGCCGGTTGAGGAATATGATGAAATGAATGATATTGAAGATATTAAGGATGCGCTTATACCGGTAAGGGATATCCTTCAGGATGCAACACCCTGCGTCGGCATCAAATTATACGCTACAAATAACAGCGAAGTAATTAAAGACGCTCTCGTATTTATTTAGACTTCCCTGTGCAAGTATCCCGTTCGGATAAAAAAATGCCTCAAAGACACTAAGTCCCTGAGGCTCTCAAAGCCAGACCATTGCTTTTTATTCTTAAACTCCCTGATAATATAGGTTATATGGCATTTCAACAGATGGAAACAGGTTGTGAAGCACCGGATTTTTCTTATCCACAATTGTAATATCGTTCATCAGATTTTGCCTGTAGGATTTACCTATCGGAAGATTTTTCATTGAATAACCAACATTTATATCGAGCGAATTTTCATTTATAATGTTGATCATTTTCTTGTTTATAATGAAAGATCTGTGGATCCTTATAAAAAGATCTGACGGGAGCTGGTTTTCTATTCCCTTCATTGTATAGAGAATAGTGAATTTTTTTTCTGCAGTCACTATTGTAACATAATTCTCCAGCGCTTCAACATAAACAATTTCAGGCATTTTAAGCTTCACAAGGGTTGATTCCTTTTTAACAAAGACCTCTCTATCCTCAGTGTTTACAGCCGATCTCTGCCAGACTGATTTAAGGGATCTGTCGACAGCCCTGCTGAACCTTGAATAGTCAACAGGCTTTATAAGATAATCGACAACATTATGATCGAAAGCTTTCCTTGCATACTGGCCCGTGCTGGCAACCACAACCACGTTTGGCGGATTGCTGAGGTTTTCAATAAGTTCAAGGCTCTGTAACCCTGCCGACTTTAAGTCGATAAAGGCAAGACCTATATTATTCTGTTTTGACAAGTGGCCGATAGCTGATTCGGAGTCATTGAATTTCCCGACAAGATTAAGGGATGAGCATCTTGCAACAAATTCTTCAAGTTGCCTGCTTTCGGGCTGATCATCAACTATTATACAATTCATAATAATAAAAAGATTAGTTTTCCGGAAGCTAAAATATATCCGGGATAATGAATTTTAGATGAAGATTACGGGAAAAACAAAAAAAAGCCACCGGTAGCAGTAACCGGCAGCTTAATATTTCAATACAACCAGTGTATTATCGGGATAAAAGGATTATCGGATCAAAATTATTTCAGACCCTTGAGGAGCTTTTCCGCTTTCAGCCAGTCGCTTTCCTGTGTACCTGGAATATTTTTGGCAACCCTTTCCTTGTAAATCTCTTCTGCTTTTTTACGTATCTCAGCCTCACTCGGGGCGGCTGTTTCTTTAACAACCTTCTTTACCTCCTTTTTCGCCGTGGCCTTTTTGCTTCCGGCAGAGACTTTTTCAGAACGTTTAGCTGTACCTTCACTTTTAGCTTTCATGATTTCTGGTAATTTAAATTTGGTTATAGTTCCCGGGTGCGAATTTATTACTAATAATTATTTTGGATAACAATGTAACCGTAATTTTGTTAACAGGATATCAAACATAATAATAAAACCCTATTCCCCGGGATTTATAACACCCTGATCTTTATGTTCCTGAACCATGATTCATCATTATGATTCTGCAAAACAATATGTGCCTTACGCTTTGCTGTAAATCCGGGGATCTTACTGAATTTACTGGTTTTGTATGCATCCTCCAGTTCCTTCGAACCAAAGTCATATTTCACTACCCTTGTTCCGTTCAGCCAGTGTTCCACATGATTCCCGTTAACAATTATCCTGCTGCAGTTGAATTCACCGACTGGCTTCAAAGAAACATTTTCCGGCGGTATCAGGTCATAGAGCGATCCCGAGAACTGAGCCGGCTTCAATACTCCCTTATAGGACTCATCACCGTCATCAATAAGCTGATATTCAAATCCCAGTGCCGAATATGCCGAACCATATTCCTGTGACATCTCTTCTGAAACATTGTATTTCAATCCGCTGTTGCCTGCCTTATTCAGTTTCCATTCAAATTTCAGTTCGAAATTTTCATAAGTGTCAACCGTCATTAAATCTCCGCCTTCAACAGGTCTGCCGTCAGGCAGGTTCTTTTCATTCCTGGTATCAACCTTTTTGATCATCCCGTCCTGAATGATCCAGAGCCCGGCCGGAACATGATCCCTTCCGAGCCCCCGCCAGCCATTGAATGTTTTCCCGTCAAAAAGCAATTTCCATCCTTCCTTTTTCTCCGCCTTTGTGAGCTTATTTATCCTGCCCGGATTGCAGTCCATCTTTTCCGGAAAAGGAATCCAGCCGGCCAGTACTGTCAGAAATACTCCTGTAATCAGGATAAAAATGAATTTTGAAATTCGAATTTGCATATTTTGAATTTTTAAATAATCTCCCGACCTTTGATAATAATCTTACCTGTCCAGAGATCGTAAATTACAAACTTATAATAATTATAATATGAAGAAACTAACCAGGAGGAAATTTATTGTTACAGCATCTGCCGGTTCGGTTGCGGCTGTTGCTGCAGGATCTGTTCCGTTCAGTGACATAACCTTTATCAGCAGCAGTTCCGATAAGCTGGCGATCCTTGGAGGTACACCGGCTGCTGCTGCAAAAGTATGGCCCAAATGGCCGTATGTGGATGAAAAGGTCATCCAGGAGATCGTTGATACGGCCCGCCGCGGTATATGGTGCAGGATAGATTCGTCCGACAACAAAGTGGCAAGATTCGAGAAAGAATTTGCCGGTCTGATGGGAATAAAGTCCAGCGTTGCTACCGGATCGGGCACCCAGTCACTGAATACCTGTGTGGAAGCACTTGGAGTCGGTCCGGGTGACGAAGTGATCACTTCACCCTATACCGATCCGGGCACCATCGCATCAATACTTGTAAGCCGTGCACTTCCCGTTCTGGCAGATCTCGATCCCGAATCGTTTCAGATTGACCCTGACGACGCGGAAAGGAGGATCACCAGGAGAACCAAAGTCCTGATGCCTGTTCACATGATGGGTCAGCCCTGTAATATGGAACGATTCATGGAACTGGCAAAAAAATACAATTTAAAGGTCATAGAAGATTCAGCCCAGGCTCACTTTGCGGAATATCAGGGCAAGAAAGCCGGTCTGATAGGCGATGTGGGATGTTTCAGCTTTCAGACAAGCAAGGTACTTTCCTGCGGGGAAGGTGGCGGAATAGTCAGTAACAATGAGGAGTTGATGGATAAGTGTTACACTGTACATAACCACGGCACCTCCAGAAGAGGCAGAACGGAAACTATCGGATCTAAATACCGTATGGATGAATTTGAAGCTGCCTGTCTGCTGGGACAGCTGCCCGGTGTTATGGATCGCCATTATATCCGCAACAGGAATGCAAAGTACCTCACTGAGCATCTTAAGGAGTGTCCGGGACTTGTCCCTCAGAAACTTTACCCGGGAACCACTGCAGGATCGTTTTACCTGTATTCATGGTCCTATAAAAAGGAACACTTCAATGGTGCTCCACGTGATAAATTCCTGAAAGCAGTTGCAGCTGAAGGTATAAGCCTCAGCCCCTATATTGCAAACGGATTGCATAAGGAGCCATGGACTCAGCATATCCAGACATTACCTGTATACAAGAAGATGTACGGGGCATCCCGTCTGAAGAAATTCAATTCAGAACTTCATCTTCCGAAATGCGATAAAGTGTGCGAAGATATGGTAATGCTGTGGGCTTCCGGTCCCCTGCTCGGAACTCTTGCAGATATGGATGATCTTGTAAATGCTATAATGAAAGTTTACGTAAACAGGGACAAGCTTACTTCTATCTGAGAATTTTCTTAAGCCGGCTTTTATATAATCATCTTATACTTAAGAGCCGATTTATTGCATCCATCAGCACTTTTTCCGAACCGGGTCCGACAAGAGACGGGTCACCGGTCTCATAGCCGCCCTCCTCATAAGCCTCTGCAGTGCCGATATATCCCATACCATTGTCGCCGTATGCTGCCATTGCGACAAAAAGATCCTTCCTCTGAGATTTGGCTGCCAGCTGGTATTCGACGAATAATTCACCGGGAAGATGAAGTATCTTTGCATTGCCAATCGAAAGGCATGACACATCAACTTTCATTCCCGACCGGCATCGTTCTATCCAGGCAAGTTTCATGGCTATCGAACTGTTCATAGCAGTATCCTGATTCTCTTTCAGTCTTCTTTCCAGCTTTGCCAGGTGTTCCGCTTCAGGAAGTGCGACAGATTCAAAATCCCATCTTACCGATCCAGCTGTGACCGGTTCGCGTTTTGTGGATTCCCATGCTTTTTTCATTCCGCCGGCCAGACGTTCAGCCAGGATAAGCCGGTTTTGATGTGATCCGTCATTATATTTCCCTGCACCAACATTTGCTCCTGCACCGGTAAAATGAATATGCAGGGCATCAGGAACCTCAAGCTGTCTGAAGAACCTTGCAACACCCGGAAAATCCGGATTTGCGACTCCTGTCCTGTAATAACTCTGAGGATGTGAAGCATAATAACTCAGAACGGCGAGAGGTGTATCATTATTCCAGAAGCTTACCAGAGACACTTCCGGATCAATCAGGCCTTCAGGCTGGGCACGCAGTGCAGAGTCTTTTGTTGCAGTCCACCGGGGAGCCATCAGCTTGCCGTCAGCTCCCATTATCCTGCGGTTAGACCCTACCTTTTCAACATCTGCCGAACCAAGTCCGATATGTGTCACCGGTTGTGTTTCATTAAGAGAATTCCTTACTTTTAAAGCAAGCCTGGTAATAGCCTGCCGGTGAAATGCTCCATCGAAACATTGAAGCTTTGCCCCTGCCCCTGCTAAGATCTTTTCGATATCGAAGTCACACCAGGGTGCATCATGCTGATGAATAGTGTGAACCGATACCCTTTCAGGAGTTGTGCCGGCAGCATTTGCCAGAGACCTGCGGAATGAGTCATAGCCGGAATTACAGATACGTATCCAGTCGACTGCACACAGAACAACAGGCTTACCGGCGCCAAATAAAATAATCCCCTTTGCCCTCAAACCAAGATCCCAGGTGTTCTTTGTTGAATCATAGGCAAGCCAGCTCCCGACCGGAGGCGTTACGTCAATATCAAATACTGATATCCTTAAACCTTCAGGTACCACAGGGACTTCATCAGCGAACTCAACCACAAAATCCGGATCAGGTTTTGAAAAATCCACTGCATCCCCTTTCGGACTTCTTTCATTATTACAACCGGTTAATATCTGGGTAACAACAAATATTCCTGATAATAACTTTTTCGCTACCATAATAAATATCGTTTCAGTTTAATTCATAAATATTCATAATTTACTGTATTACTTTGTGTTACTTTGTGAAACCTTAGTGACCCTTAGTGGTCAAAAAGTATTTTTATTTTACCACAAAGTGTACCACTGCTGAGAACTCAGGAACATCAACTAAAATAACTCCCGCCCTTCCTGCCACCCCTTGCCCCCAGGGGGGCGCTCAGACTCAAAAGTCCCCCTTGGGATTTAGGGATTGAACACGTGTAAAACACAAGAGCTCAAAGCTGATGAATTATGCAGGTCAAATTCCCAATAATCTTTTTGCATTACCCGATCTTAATAACTCCATCACGGTAGAATCTGCCTCTGCCGGTCTCAGCGATTCAATCCGCAATAATCCTGTCAGATAATCGAGTATCGGGGAATGAGTCCCGAATGCAAATTTATCCTTCCCGTATTTTTTTATCAGGTCTGCCAGATTGCTTACATTTCTGCCCGAGGTATCAAATAAAATATCTGAACCTGAGAAAAATCCTTTCTCGTCATCCTTCAGGGAAATACCGTTCGCAATATTAAGTACGAAATATTTCGCATCGGGTACTTCTTTAATTATGGGGATCACATCCTTAAGGCCCCATTCCTTTGACAGGTCCAACCACGACCGGCATCTGCTGTCAACCATTCTCAGTGTTAATGCAACTGTCAGACCTTTATCACGGGCGGTCTTTACAAGTTCAATACATGAAGGATCATTCAGCTCATAGTCGTGATATTGCGGATAAATTCGTATCCCTTTTATCCCGAACTTTGACATGCAAACCTTCAGGTCATCCTGCCACCCTGCATATGAAGGATTGATAATTGCAAAGGGAATAAACCTGTTCCTGAAACGTCTGTCTGACATCAGCTCTTTGTGCATTTCCTCATTTGCAGTCTGGCAGTTCTTATAGAAGATCCCGTTAATATTGCTTATCACCGACAGGTCAACTCCAAACCGGTTCATCCTGTCGAGCAATTCACTGCACGTTTTGAAATTCGTACCGATAAAAGGCCAGTGGCCAATATTTGAGTTAATATCAATCAACATTCCGGCCTGATTTTTTAAGTATGTTGTTAAAATTATCAAAGAATATTTTTTTCTTCTGGGTTTCGGTAAGTCCCGATGAAAGAATTACACCCACACCCTGGTAATATGAACTGTCGGTACCAAAGAACATTCTGTCCTCACCCAGACATTTCAGGACAAAATCAATCATTTCACCTTCATTATTGCTTCCCGAAGTATCAACATAAATATTTGGATAATCCTTAATAGCCTTGCAGGTATATTCCCAGTCACCGCCGCCACCGGTATGTGCATACTGGAACATTGCTTCCGGATATCTTTTTGCTGCTTCAATGAAATCCTCAGCAGTTGAAGCATTCGGCTGTTGATTACCGTATTTCGTTCTGTGTCCGGCAAATCCGATTGCAGTCACCGCATGCATCATTATGATCATATTAAGATCTATCATTTCTTCAATGATCGGGTAGAAAAGCGGATCACTGATCTTTAACTGATTATATACTTTCAGTCCGATCATCCCGAGATCTGTGCATCTTTTTATCTCTTCCAGTGATTCTTTACCGTAGACAGGATTTACATAAGCCTGCCCGAGATACCTGTCAGGATACTCTTTCATCGCGGCAAGGATTGTGTCGTTGCATTTCCTGAATTCTTCAGGAGTGACTTCCTTTCCCAGTTCCTGATTTATAGGCCTCGAAATGACAAGTTTTTCAATATTGAGCCTGTCGGAAAAATCGATCTGTGATTTAACGGTCCCTCCGAGCCCGACATGCTCATGGGCATCAATTTTCCTGTATTTCATCACCTCTTTCATTATATCGTATGAGGAAGGTGATGATCTGTCTTTTGTATAAGGTTCTGAAATTGCACTACCTGCTATCATTCCGGCAACTGAAAAAGTAGTATCCCTGAAGAATTTTCTCCGGTCCATTTTTTAGTTTTTTGAATTCATAATTTATTGTATTCCTTTGTGTTACTTTGTGATAACCTTTGTGTCCCTTAGTGGTAAAAAAAAATTAACCACAAAGTCGCTCATCCCGAGCTATTCGGGAACACAAAGTCCCGATAGCTATCGGGATCACAAAGGATATGAATTATATAAGTTAGTAAAGGGTTGAATAGTCAAAGATAATATTTAAATCCGCGATTTATTCTCTCATCACTGTATTTACCGGATTCTTCCGTGCTGCTCTTATTGAAAGAGCACTTGTTGTGATGATTGCAATTATCAGGGTAATTATCATGGAAAGAACAAACGGGGTGGCAGTTTTCAGAATAAAATCCGGCAACCCGAAATCCATACGGTAAGCAAAACTTTCCAGCCACCGGTTCATGAGGTAATATGCAACAGGCCATGAAATAAGGTTTGATAAAAGTACAAGAAGAAGAAAATCTTTGTTAAGCAGCCAGACTATCTGATCTTCCCGTGCACCCATTATCTTTCTGAGGCCTGTCTCTCTTGAGCGCTGTTCGGTAACATAAGATGTAAGACCCAGTAATCCGAGACATGCGATAAAGATAGTCATCAATGAAAATATATTGAAAAGAGAGTTGAGCCTGTTTTCTGCAGTGTACATTTCGTTCAGCTTTTCAGCAAAAAAGAAATAGTTGAATGGCAAAGTATTTCCCATATCCCGCTGCAGTTTTTCAATGCCTGCAATTGTAGCAGCAGTATTATCGGGGCTTATCCTGATATAAAAATAAGGATTTGGAGAATTGTTCACCAGAAGTATAAATGGTTCAATCGGATTATGAACTGAAGTGAAGTGAAAATCCTTTACCACACCGATAACCACGCCGTCCCTTCCGCCAAGACCTCTTAATGTAATTTTCTTACCCAGAGCATTATTACCCCACCCGAACGCTTTCACGGCGGCCTCATTTACAATAAAAGACTGTGCGGCATCGGCTGTTCTTGATTTTTCAAAATTTCTGCCTTCCAGAATTTTCATCTGCATTACATCAATGAAATCGTGATCAACCATTGTAAAGCTTGTGGCCAGTTCCACCATACTGCTGTCCTTTTCAATAAGGAAAACAACCTTGCTGGCCATCAATGGCGGGACAAGAACGGCTGATGTTACACCCTCCACCCCGGGAAGCTTTGAAAGCTCATCCTTAAACGACTGCATCTTTCTTACAAATGAAGTATCTCTGACCGGAATGATCATGACATTCTCCTCATTCAGGCCCAGATCTTTATTCCTGATATATCTCTGCTGACCCGAGACAATGAGTGTGCATATTATTAATGCCCCTGAAATTGCAAACTGGAAAACTACCAGTACTTTTCTTAACAAACCCTTCCCCCGGCGGGGATTTACATTACTTTTAAGCACTTCAACCGGTGAAAATGAAGAAAGGTAGAAAGCCGGATAACTTCCCGAAATAAGCCCGACAAGAATAGCAATAAGGAGAATCATTAAAAAGGTAAAGGGCCTGAAAAGGCTCCCTATTTTTAATGCCTTGTCAGTCAGGGCATTAAATGAAGGCAAAATTAAGATTGCCGCGATTAGTGCGAGAATAAGAGCTATTATTACCAGGATCATGGATTCGCTTATAAACTGCCGTATCAAGGTTCCTTTTCCGGCTCCTATCACTTTTCTCAGGCCGACTTCTTTTGAACGGTTTGTAGATCTGGCCGTTGCCATGTTCATATAATTAAGACTGGCAATCAGTATCATAAAAACCCCCACAAGGGCAAATATTATTATATAACTGAAGTTTCCTAAAGGAAGATCAAATTCCATCTTTTCACCAAAATGGACCTTGTCAATCCTGGTGGCTTTAAGATTAAAACTACCATTTATCTGTTTCCCGAGAGCGCTCATATATTTATCATAGAACCCGGGGAACTTGGACAGAAGACCATTTATTTCAGCATTATCGTCAAGAAGGATATAACCAAATACGGAGACATTCCAGAATGCAGGAGCACTTCTAGAATTAAACCTGTCCACTCCGGACAGCTCAACTATTGTTGCCATTGAAAGCAGGCAATCGAAACGAAGATGGGAATTTGCCGGAATATCTTCTATCACGCCGGTAACACGGAAATTCCCGAAATTACTCGTTGTCAGCACCTCGCCCACCGGATTATCCCTTCCGAAATATTTCCTGGCAAAACTCTCTGAGATTACAATTGTATTTGGTTCATTAAGAGCATTATCGGGAGTTCCGAGAATAAAATCATAATCAAAGATCCTGAATACTGTAGAATCGGCAAAATAGAGCTTATCTTCAAAGAACTTCAGGTCCTTGTATTGAAAAAGAATATCCTGCACTCCAAATCCGGCGAATCTCGCTATTTCTTTTATTTCAGGATATTCATCCTTAAGGGTTGGCGCCATCGGGACAGGGACCAGAGCAGTAAGGGTGGTTTTCCCCGAGATATTGAAATCACTTTCCAGACGGTAAATACGATCGTAGTTTTTGCTGTGCTTGTCGAAGGTAAGCTCTTCCTGAACGTATAACAATATAAGAATAGCGCAGGTTATTCCAATGGCAGGTCCCAGGATATTCAGCGCAGAATAGAATTTATTCTTTTTGATTGTCCTCCAGGCTGAGATCAGATAATTTTTAAGCATTGTTTCAGTTTTGTAAAAGTTCCCCTTTTGAAAACAGATTACAATTTAAATAAAAGTTTTATTATGGATACAATTTATTTCTACTTTGACAGACTGGCTTCATGATCTGATTTATATTTATATAACTTTCCCCTCCTTTCAAAGGAGGGGTGGCCGGGATTGCTATTTATGATATGTTTACACTTCTGCTTTCCCGGCCGGGGTGGTTAAAAAGAATTAGCTAACGGGAACTTAGTTCTCAGAATAAAATAAACCACCCCGGCCAGAAAATCTATATTTCTGCACATTAGATGATTTTATGGTCTGGCCACCCCTCCTTAAAAAAAGGAGGGGAAACTTGTATACCCTAAACTTTTTAAGTTGACGGCTATGCTTGGGGCCGGGGTAAAACAGGTTGATTTTTCGATGTCTTCAGAATCTGTCAAAGTAGAATTATTAAACAAGCAGAAAGAATTGAGTAACAGAATGATCATGTCATTCAACGGCTGATTAATTACCGGAATGTGGTCAATCCCCTTTAATCAGCCTGTATCTTAAGCCAAGGGATACACTGTGGATGACCGGGATACCCTCCGAGGTGATTATCATAGGACAATATTCACCGCTGATGAATAAATCAGGAAGTTTTGCAATCGGATTAAACCTTATACCCAGCGGAATATTAATACTCAGCCATTTATCACTTTCCGAAAGTAAATTTACTCCCAGCCCCCCGCCAGCATAGAGGATCGCATTTGTCGCAGAAAATACATTGGTAAGCAGATATGCCTGTGTAATCCCCCGGTCGGAATATGACCATCCGGCCTGGTTATATGATTTTGTATTTACCCGGAATTCACCCCATAATTTGTTAAGGGGATTGGTTGAAAGTGAAATCGTATTGCCATCTGTATTATACCCAACAGCCAATTGACTGGCTGCCGGTAATGTCAGGGCAAAAAGAAAAATAAAAATCAGAATTGAATTTTTTTTCATGGAAAGTATGTTATTGGTTAAGTATGAAAACTCCGTTATTATATGTCCCGACCCAGATATTGTTATTACCATCCACCTCTAGAGTAGTAATAAAATCATCAGGGAAAAGATTCCCGGATGACTTTATCCATTGTTTCCCTGTAAAAACCTGCAGGTATGCCGACTCCTGTTCTGTTCCTGCCAGCCAGCAATAATCTCTTTTGTCGGCTATGATGCTGCTGAAATAGCTTATCCGGGGAAAATCCTCCGGCGTTATGCGCTCCCAACCTTTATCTTTTGACCTGTATACCTTGTTTGCAGCCATTGTTGAGGATAATGAAAAATCCTCAACAAGGTAAATAAGTCCTGAATGGCTGACAGTGAATGAGAATATCCAGTAAAAGGTGCCTTCTTCATTGCCCAGACATTCCCAGGATCCGTTTGTGATCCTGTAAATATTTGTCCGTCCGACAGTACCTGTGGTGACAATATAGACTGTCCCGTCAGCATCGATTTCTAAGTCCTCAACAATGTTTTGATTCAAAGGTGAATTTTCTGGCGTCAGGAATTCAAACTTCTCCCCGTCAAAAATACCAAGCCCCCCTATCCTGAAGGCACAACTTGTAAACCACACATCACCATCGGGGGCGATCTCCACATGCCTCACATAGTCCCTTGGCAAACCGGCATTGGCATTGGTGTACCATGTGAACTTCTTCCCTGAAAGATGACCGAGTCCTCCTCCTGATGTTCCGATCCATACCGATTTATCAGATGCAATTGCAAGACTGTAAATATCATAATCCAGGGTATAGATATCCTGATCGCTACCATCCAGCAAATAAAGATCCTTTGCCGATCCGATGGCAACATATCTTTCGCTGTAAATATCGATACAATTTATGTGTTTCCCGTTCAGAAGATGATTTGAAACCTCAAAACTGATATCTGAATCAAAATTATTGACCAGATCATCCTTCTGGCACGAACCTGTCAGGAACAAAGAAAGTAATGTAAACAGGACAGCTTTGCGCATATTTTATTGAATTAATGCATTTCAACCGGATCATAAAGGCTTTTGAAAGGTGAAAGTACAATTTTTTATCCTCCTGTCTGTTTCTGGGGATTTGGAATTATACAGAGGAATTCAAAATCCTCATTAAAAGGATTCCTGAACTGATGCATTTCATCCGGCACTACATAAATACTGTTGCCTTCCGATACTTCAAATTCCTTCCCGTCCTTATCCACAGCAATGCCTTTGTTCTTCTCAACTTTGACAAGATGCTCATAATTATGCCTGTGATAAGGTGTATTTCCTCCGGGGGCGATTATGAAATTCCGCAGGATTATGTTCTCCGAACCGTCGCGCGGACCGACAAGGATTTTCATCCTGACATCCTTTGCTCCTTCCATGCTTACTTCACCGGCGAGGATCTCGTTATTTACATTGATTTTCATGATATAATTTTTCTCACAAATTACATTAAAAAACAAAATAATTATATTTTATCACTAAATATTTTCTGAATGAAGCTGCCGGTCGCCGGGATTTTGATTAAAGCTTCGGCCGGGATTTTAAAAAACATCCGCGAGAACTGAAAAAATTACTAATATTGAAGGCATAATTCCGGTGATTATATAAGAAAGGAAGTGACTAAAATGAGAAGGCCTGAAGAGATTGGATTTGATAATGATAAATACCTTGAGCAACAGACATCTGCAATTCTGGAGAGAGTAAACCGGTTTAACCATAAACTCTATCTCGAATTCGGAGGAAAGATCCTTTATGATTATCATGCGGCAAGGGTGCTTCCGGGCTTTGATCCAAATGTAAAAATGCGTCTGCTGCAGATGCTGAAGGACAAGATCGATGTTATCCTTTGTATTCATGCCGGTGCAATAGAAAGGAAAAAGGTAAGGGCCGACTTTGGTATCACTTATGATGTTGACACCCTGAAAACAATCGATGACTTCAGGGAATGGGGCATTGATATCACCGCAGTTGTAATTACCCGGTATCAGAATCAGCCACCGGCAAAAGCATTCAGGAACAAGCTCCATCTGCGAGGAATAAAAGTATATCTGCATTATCCCACCAGGGGTTATCCCACAGATGTAGATCTGATCGTCAGCGATGAGGGATACGGTGCAAATGAATATATTAAAACTACCAATCCGATTGTAATTGTTACAGGTCCGGGTCCGGGCAGCGGGAAACTGGCTACCTGCCTTTGTAATCTTTATCATGAATATAAACAGGGAGTCAAGGCGGGATATGCGAAATTCGAAACTTTCCCGATATGGGATCTCGACGTCGATCATCCTGTAAATCTCGCCTATGAAGCCGCCACTGTCGATCTGGAGGACAGAGTACTGATCGACGAATATCACCTGAAAGCATATAATATTAAAAGTGCAAATTACAACCGTGATCTGGAAGCTTTTCACCTGCTCAAACGTATATTTGAGAAGATAACAGGAGGCGAATCGATGTATCAGTCTCCAACCGACATGGGAGTTAACCGGGCTAGCGCCGGTATAATCAACGACAACCTGATCAGAGAAGCTTCCTACCAGGAAATTATAAGAAGATATTTCAGATGTGCCGTTGAATATGCAATCGGTCTTTCGGATAAGGATACTCTTGACAGGATTGTAAAAATCATGCACGTGATCGGAGCAAAAGCAGAGGACAGGAAAGTAGTCCTACCTGCCAGAAAGGCTGCAAAGGAGGCCGAGAAATGCGGTAAAGGAAATGAAGGAATGTATTGCGGTGCCGCACTGGAATTACATGACGGAACAATTATAACCGGTAAAAACTCTTCCCTGCTGCATGCATCATCCAGCCTTGTACTGAATGCCGCCAAACACCTGGCCGGATTACCGGATAAAATGTACCTCTTACCTGAAAGTATAATCGACTCTGTAACTCATCTGAAAAAAGATATTCTCCACGGTAAAATGGTCAGCCTGGATGTTGATGAAACCCTTATAGTTCTTGGAATAAGCGCTTTATCTAATCCGGCTGCAAAGATGGCACTTGAGAACCTTCAGTTTTTACGCGATTGCGAAGTTCATCTTACTCATATCCCGACGCCCGGAGATGAGGCAGGATGGCGGAAATTAAGAGTTAACCTGACATGCGACCCGGAATATTCAAGCAAAAGCCTGTTTATAAGCGGTTGATGCAGGGTTTCAGGGTTTCAGGGTTTCAGGGTTTCAGGGTTTCAGGTTCAAGATTCAAGATTCGAAATTCAAGATTCAAGATTTGAAATTCAAGATACTGTATATAACAAATCGTATAATGCAATAATAAAATGAGAAAGAACACTCCCCTCAACCTCAACCTTAGCCTTAACCTTAGCCTTAACCTTAGCCTCTGCCTCAGCCTTTGCCTCATAGCAGGCCTTTTTGCATCATGCAAATCAGGAACAAAAAAATCTGCAGAAACCAGTACTCCTGAATCCATTAAGCAATTCGGACTTGTTGAGACCTGGCGGACCGACACACTTCTTCTTACCCCCGAATCAGTGATCCTGGATAAGAAAAGGGATATTCTCTATGTATCGAACCTGAATTTTGAACCACGAAAGAAAGATGGCAATGGCTTTATTTCGAAAATCGACAAAACAGGTAAGATCATTGAACTGCACTGGATTGAAGGCCTCAGTTCACCGAAAGGGATGGCAATAATTGCCGACACATTGTTTGCTGCTGATGTTGATGAGGTAGTAGTAATGGATATCACGGCAGGAAAAATTATCCGGAAGATCCCTATATCAGGTGCAGGGATGCTGAATGATATAACTTCTGATAATGAAGGCAATCTTTATATTTCCGATACTGATGCAAATAAGATCCACAAATATTCCGGAGGGAAAATTACGGAATGGCTTACCGAAGGACTGAACGGGCCCAACGGACTTCTGTTCGATGGTGAAAGGCTTCTTGTTGCATCACAGGGCGGACAGGATGTCGCTGAGATTGATATCAGAACAAAAACACGTACACTGATAACAACAGGTGTTAACAGGGGTGACGGGATAGCGTATACCGGAATTCCTGGTTATTATATTGTGACAGACTGGGAAGGTGAGATCTTTATTATAAATCCCGATAACAGCAGGATTTCACTGCTTGCTCCGAAAACAACCGGCAGCAATACCGCTGATGTTGAATTCATTCCTGAAATGAATCTCCTGCTTGTTCCGACCTTCTTTAAAAACTGTATTGTAGCATATACCCTGACCGGGAAATAAAAATGGATTTCTCCAAAAAAGAGAACATAACCCGAAGAAGGCTTATTAAAGGGGTAATCGGTGCAGCTGTTTGTAGTTGTGCATGTTTTTCATTGGATTTTCTGACTGTCTCAGAAGAGGATAAAATCAAAGACGGCAAGAACAAAGAACATCTGGCAGCTGCATGCGGAACATATTGCGGAGCCTGCCCGGCTTACATTGCCAAACATTGTGAAGATGAGCAAATAAAAATAAGATTGCAAAAGAAATTATCATCCGGACCACCCAAGTCACTGAAGGGGATCCCTGATCCAGGTTGGATGGATGGCCTTCTTTGCGACGGCTGTCTCAGTGGCGGCATGCTTGCTGCCCATTGCCAGAACTGCTCAATAAGGAAATGCGCGGCAAACAAACAGAGTGATTCCCGTTGTTCTGACTGTGGAGAGTTACCCTGTTATCGCATTACTAATTTAATTAATATGGGCGGCTTTCTGCACCGCAAAGAATACCTTCCAAACCTTGAAAAAATTCGTGAGATGGGCGTTGCGGCATGGGTTAAATACGAAGAAGAGCGCTGGCTTTGTCCCCGGTGTGGCCTGCCAATGAGCTGGTATGACGCCGGATGCACCATATGTGGTGAGCCAAGATCTAAACAACTGTTTCCATTGACTTAGAATAATATCCAATCTTTCCAGGAGGTTTTTAGAAAAAGAGTGAGAGCGATTGCTCATCTTAAGACTCGCTCTCACTCTCACTCTTTTTATGTGGTGCCACCAGGAATCGTTCCGATAGCTATCGGAACGGGGACACATGGATTTTCAATTAACTCATCAATGATAACTCTCCCGCATCTTTATTATCATCTCCGGATATTTTCTAAGATTTT